>VFQQ010001672.1_pt1 | contig 29245 bp, 25 predicted proteins | sample 3512341 | NCBI WGS metagenome assembly VFQQ01 (sample SAMN10412373, study PRJNA504923) | tailings metagenome | isolation source: Relicate 2 Philex TSF1 revegetated site | place: Philippines: Tuba, Benguet | collected 2017-08-29
TGGCAGCAAATGGTGATCCCGACAGGATTCGAACCTGTGACCCTCAGATTAGGAATCTGATGCTCTATCCTACTGAGCTACGGGACCACTTGGGAGCGACACATACCGCCTGATTGGGCGCGCGCCAAGGGTGTCAGGCGGGAAGCGCGGTTTCGGCGAGGCGGACCCAGTAGCTGACGCCGTGGGGGATGGCCTCGTCGTTGAAGTCATAGGCGGGATTGTGGAGGCTCGCTGTGTCGCCATTGCCGATGAAGATGAAGGCGCCGGGGCGGGCTTCCAGCATGTAGGAGAAGTCCTCGCCGCCCATCAGCGGCTCGATGCCGGTGGCCACGCGACCGGGGCCGGCGACGCCGCGGGCGATTTCGGTGGCGAAATCGGTCTCGACCTCGTGGTTGAAGGTCACCGGATAATTGGCGTCGATCATGATCTCTGCGCGCGCGCCATGTGCGGAGGCGATGCCCTCGCAGATCGCGCGCAGGCGCTCGAAGGTGGCGGACGCGACCTCCTTCTTCAGCGTGCGGATCGTGCCGGCGAACTCGGCCTTTTCCGGGATCACGTTGTGGGCGTGGCCGGCATGGAATTTGGTCACGGAGACGACGAGCGCGTCGAGCGGGTCGGTGGTGCGGGAGGCAATGGTCTGCAGCGCGCCCACCATCTGGCTGGCGATCACGATCGGGTCGATCGCCCGGTGTGGCAGCGCGGCGTGGCCGCCGCGGGCGTGCACGGCGACCTCGAACTCGGCCGTCGCCGCCATGATCGGGCCCGGGCGGATCGCGAACTCGCCGACCGGTATGCCCGGCATGTTGTGCATGCCGAAGACGCGCTCGATGTCGAAGCGGTCGAAGAGGCCATCGCGCATCATGGCGAGAGCGCCTGCGCCGCCTTCCTCGGCGGGCTGGAAGATGACGACGACCGTGCCGGCGAAATTGCGGGTTTCGGCGAGGTAGCGGGCTGCACCCAGCAGCATCGCCGTATGGCCGTCATGACCGCAGGCATGCATGGCGCCGGGCCTGCGCGAGGCGTAGGGCTTGCCGGTCACCTCGGACATGGGCAGCGCGTCCATGTCGGCACGCAAGCCGATGACGCCGCGGCCGAGATGCGCGCCGCGGATGACGCCGACGACGCCGGTTCGGCCGAGCCCGGTGACGACCTCGTCGCAGCCGAACGAGCGCAGTTGATCCGCGACGAAGGCAGCCGTCTCGTGCACCTCGTAGAGGATTTCGGGGTTGGCGTGGAGGTGGCGGCGCCAGCCTGCCACTTCAGCCTGCATCTCGGCCGCTCGGTTCAATACCGGCATCTACATCCTCATCTGCGGTTTCGGCACGCCATGTCATATAAGCCGCTCGCGGAATGCGGGCAGGCCTTCTTCATGCAAGCCTTGCACAATCGTGATCCGGCCGGTTTTGCCATCATGGCGACACATCCGCTAAATAGCAGGCGAGAAACCGTCCAGTCGGGCCGGGACCTCGCGGCCCCTTCAAGTTCACGAAAGCTTAGCGATCCGCGGGCGATCACGGCAAGAGGCGATTTTTTTGAGACCGATGAAGATACGGCACATCGCAATCCCTTTCCTGGCTTTTCTGTCCTTCGCCGTGCCGGCGCAGGCTGGACCGGCGCTGGTGGTCGATCTGGCGGATGGCCGGGTGCTTTCGCAGGAAGACGCGTTCCGACCCTGGTATCCGGCATCTCTGACGAAGCTGATGACGACCTATGTGGTCTTCCGCGCACTGCAGGCCGGCGAGGTCACGCTTGCCTCGCCGATCGAGATCACGGAGCGGGCAACAAAGGAACCGCCCTCGAAAATGGGCTATCCGGCCGGCTCGCTCCTGACGGTGGAAAACGCCATCCGGATCCTGATGGTGAAGTCGGCCAACGATGTCGCGACCGCGATCGCCGAGAACATCGGCGGTTCGGAGCGCGCATTCGCCCAGCGCATGAACGAGGAAGCGGCGCGGCTGGGCATGACGAATACGCGCTTCGTCAACGCTCATGGACTGCATTCCGACGACCAGTACACGACGGCGCGCGACCTCGCTCTGCTCGCCGTCGCGCTTCGCCGTGAGTTTCCGCAATATGCCGGCTTTTTCAGTCTCGAGGCGCTGCGCGAAGGCACGAACATCATTCCGAACCACAATGACCTGATCGGCCGGTTCGCGGGCGCTGACGGCATGAAGACGGGCTATACCTGTCCCTCGGGGTTCAATTTGATTGCTTCGGCAGCGCGCGGCGGGCGCGAGCTCATCGCGGTGGTGCTGGGCGAGATTTCGCCTGAAGCACGCGCGGATAAGGCGGCCGATCTTCTGGCCTCGGGCTTTTCGACGAGCGCCAGCAATCTGCCCGTCGTCAACGCGCTCCTGCAGCCGCCGCAGACGATGACGACGCCGACGAACATGCGCTCGGCGATCTGTACGGAAGAGGCCTACAAGGCGCGCGTCGCGCTGCGTGGCGAGAGCGGCAAGCCCGCCTATCGATCGCCTAACATCCTCGACGTCGAGTTCACGCCGCGCGAGACGGTGATCAGCCTCGGCGGTACCGAAGGCCCGCTGCGGCCGCGCTATGCCAATGTGCCGGTTCCGACGCCGCGTCCGGCCTATGGGCCTGGTGAGGCCGGTGCCACGGCGTCCGTCTCCGACCTCGGCGACGACGGATGAGCCTTGCCGACGGGCCGATCCCGGTCACGATCCTGACCGGCTTCCTTGGGGCCGGAAAGACAACGCTGCTGAATCGGCTGCTGCGCGACCCGGCGCTGCAGGACACCGCGGTCATCGTCAACGAGTTCGGCGAGGTCGGGATCGATCATCTGCTCGTGGAGCAGGTGTCGGAAGATGTCATCGAGCTTTCGGACGGGTGCCTGTGCTGTACGGTGCGTGGAGAGCTGGTCGATACGCTTGCCGACCTGATCGAACGCCTGCAGACCGGTCGGATCAAGGCGCTGAGGCGCATCGTCGTCGAGACGACGGGGCTGGCCGACCCGGTGCCGGTGCTTCAGTCCGTCATGTGGCATCCCGTACTGTCGCACATGCTGCGGCTCGACGGCGTGATCACGCTGGTCGATGCGGTCAACGGCGCGACCACGCTTGCCAGGCACCATGAGGCGGAACGGCAGGTCGCAGTTGCGGACCGGATCGTCGTGACCAAGCGGGATCTCGCGGAGGCTGATGCGTCGGTCGATGCGGCCATCCGCCGGCTGAACCCGCGCGCGCCGATCCTCGACGTCGAGGCGATCTCGGCAGCCGGCGTGCTGGAGGCAGGGCTTTGGAACCCGGCGACGAAGAGCGCGGATGTCGCCCGCTGGCTCGGCGAGGCGGACGCACACCACCACCATCACGACCACGACCATCATCATTCATCGGTAACGAGCTTCTCGCTCGTCCACGACAGGCCGCTCACCTTCTCGACCGTCGAGATGTTCCTCGACCTTTTGCGGACGACGTCGGGAGACCGGCTGTTGCGCATGAAGGGGATCGTGGAGTTGGCCGAGGATCCCGAGCGCCCGCTGGTCATCCATGCGGTGCAGAAGATCATCCACCCGCCGGCCCGGCTGCCGGCCTGGCCGGAAGGCGCGCGCGGCGCGCGGCTGGTGCTGATTGGCGACGGGCTCGACGAAGCCTATGTGCGCCGGCTTTTCGCCGCCTTCGTCGGCACGCCGCTTACGGACACGCCCGACCGGCAGGCGATGACCGAAAATCCGCTGGCGATCCCCGGCCTCACCCTCCGCTGATCATTCGGTATCGTTTGCCGCCAGCCAGGCTTCGAGCTGGGCGATCTCGCGCTCCTGCGCCTGGATGATCTCTTCGGCGAGTTGGCGGAGTTCCGGATCGCTGCCATGCTCGAGCAGGATCTTCGCCATGTCGACCGCCGCCTGGTGGTGCGGGATCATGCCGCGGGCGAAATCGATGTCCGCATCGCCGCTGTAGTCCATGTCGGACATGGCGGAGTGCATGGTCTCCATCGCCTCCTGATAGTCTTCCACGGCGGCGTTGCCGGTCGAAGCGCCGTGCATGGCATGGCCCGCATGGTCGCCATGGCCATGATGCTGGGCGAAGACCGGGCCGGCCCCAAGCGCGATCGTCGTGGCGAGAGCGAGAATGATTGTCTTCATCTTCCTGTCTCCATTGCCGCCGGCATCGGGCCGGCCAGTTCGTCGATGATCGGGCAGTCGGGGCGCTGGTCGCCGTGGCAGGCCTCGACGAGGTGGGCGAGGGTGGCGCGCAGCCCTATCAGCTCCCCGATCTTTCGGTCGATCTCGTCCAGCCGAGCCAGCGCCATGGCGCGCACGTCTGCCGAGGCGCGGTGCTTGTCGTCGTAGAGCGAGAGCAAGCTCCGGCATTCTTCCACCGGAAAGCCGAGGCCGCGGGCGCGCTTCAGGAAGCGCAGCCGGTGCAGGTCCTCGCCCGAATAATCGCGATAGCCATTGCCGCCGCGGTCGGGGTGAACGAGCCCGATCTCCTCGTAGTACCGGATCGTCTTGGCCGGCAGGCCAGACCCTTTGGCGGCGTCGCCGATGTTCATGTCTGATCTTCCCTGAGGTTGACGGTGCGCAGGCGCAGCGCGTTGGCGATGACGGAAACCGAAGACAGGCTCATGGCGGCGGCCGCCAGCATCGGCGAGAGCAGCACGCCGAGGACCGGGTAGAGCACGCCGGCGGCGATCGGCACGCCGGCGGCGTTGTAGACGAAGGCGAAGAACAGGTTCTGGCGGATGTTGCGCATGGTGGCGCGGGCGAGACGCACCGCGCGCACGATCGCGCCGAGATCGCCGGCCAGAAGCGTCAGCCCGGCGCTCTCGATCGCGATGTCGGTGCCGGACCCCATGGCGATGCCGACGTCGGCCGCGGCAAGCGCAGGCGCGTCATTGATGCCGTCGCCTGCCATCGCGACCTTGGCGCCGCCGGCCTTCAGCTCGGCGACGAGCCGGCTCTTGTCCTCGGGCATCATACCCGCATGGATCTCGTCAATGCCGAGCGCGGCGGCGACGGTGCGCGCTGTCTTTTCGCTGTCGCCGGTGGCCATAACGATGCGGATGCCGAGCGCGTGTAGCGCGGCGACTGCGGCCTTCGCCTGCGGGCGGATGGGATCTGAGACGGCGATGGCACCGGCGGCCTTGCCATTGATTACCACGAACATGACGGTGCCGGCCTCGCGGTGCACGCCGGCCAGCGTCTCCAGTTCGCCGGTGTCGATGCCCTTGTCGCGCAGGAGCGCTTCGTTGCCGACGAGCACGGTGCTGCCGCCGACGATACCGGAGATGCCCCGGCCGATTATCGTGTCGAAACTGTCTGCTTCGCCGATTGCAACCTTCTGGCGCTTCGCCTCTGCGACGATCGCTTCGGCCAGCGGATGCTCGGACTGGATTTCGAGCGCTGCGGCGGTGGCGAGCACGTTCTCGCGTGTGACGCCGGAGGCGAGCAGGATCGCCGCGACCGTCGGATGGCCCACCGTCAGCGTGCCGGTCTTGTCCACGACGATGGTGTCGACATCCGCCAGCCTTTCAAGCGCTTCGGCGTTGCGCACCAGCACGCCTTCGCGCGCGCCGCGGCCCGTCGCCGTCATGATCGACATCGGCGTGGCGAGCCCGAGCGCACAGGGGCAGGCGATGATGAGCACAGAGACTGCGGCGATCACGGCGAGCGCGAAGGCGGGGCTCGGGCCGAAGACAAGCCAGGCGACGAAGGCGAGGATTGCGACCGCGACGACGGTAGGCACAAAATAGAAGGAGACGCGATCGACGAGCGCCTGGATGGGCGCGCGCGAGCGCTGCGCGGTCGCGACCATCTCGACGATGCGCGACAGCATCGTGTCCGCCCCGATCTTCTCGGCCACCATGACGAAGCTGCCGGTGCGGTTGACGGTGCCGCCAGTGACCATATCGCCTGCGGCCTTTGCAACCGGCACGGGTTCGCCGGTCAGCATGGACTCGTCCACGGTCGAGCTGCCTTCGACGACACTGCCATCGAGCGGCACGCTTTCGCCGGGACGCACGCGCAGGCGGTCTCCGACGAGGATCGCGGCGAGATCGACATCCTCCTCGCGGCCGTGGGCAAACAGCTTGCGGGCGCGCTTCGGGGAGAGGTCGAGGAGCGCGCGGATCGCGGAGCCGGTGCGTTCGCGGGCGCGCAGTTCGAGCACCTGGCCAAGGAACACCAGCGCCACAATGACGGCTGCCGCTTCGAAATAGACGGGCGGGCCTCCGCCATGGCCGCCTACCTGGTGGGGAATGATGTCGGGAATGAGGAGGGCCGCCATGCTATAGAGCCAGGCGGTGCCGACGCCGATCGAGATCAGCGTCCACATATTGGGGCTGCGGTTGACGATCGAGGCCCAGCCGCGCCCGAAGAAGGGCCGTGCGGCCCAAAGCACCACGGGCGTGGCAAGCAGGGCTTCGAGCCAGAGCGCCGTCGTCTCGCCGATCGCCTCGCGCAAAGGCAGGCCAAGCATCGGCGCCATGGCGATCACGAGCACGGGCAGTGCGAGCGCGGCGCTGACGATGAAGCGTCGCGTGAAATCGACGAGCTCCGGACTCGGCCCGGCATCGGCCGGCGGTATGCCCATTGGCTCCAGCGCCATGCCGCATTTCGGGCAAGTACCGGGATGGTCCTGCACGATCTCCGGGTCCATCGGGCAGGTGTAAAGCGTGCCGGGCGGAGGTGGCGGTTCGTCGACCGGCTCGCCCAGATAGCGGCCGGGCTCGGCCTCGAACTTCTCGCGGCAACGGCCAGAGCAGAAGTACTGGCCCTTGGCCTCGTGGCGCAGGAAGTGCCTTGCGGCTGCGCGGTCCACGCTCATGCCGCAGACCGGGTCGGTCGCCTTGAGGAAACTTTCGGGCGACGCCTCGAACTTCGTGCGGCAGCCATTGGAGCAGAAATGGAACAGCCGACCGTCATGGCTTGCAGTCGGCTTGCCGATCGACGGGTCGACCGTCATGCCGCAGACGGGGTCGCGGATGATCTGGTCTGGCGCCGGTGTGTCGAAGAGTGTCATGAGCAGAGCTTGCACCTTCCAATCGCTGGAAGGTCAAGCATTTCCCTAGGCTTCACGAAAAAGCGCCCCGGCCACTGGCCGGAGCGCCTTTCAAGTTCAGCCGTCTAGCTGAAATCAGATCACATGGGGGGCATGATCACCGCGTCGATGACGTGGATCACGCCATTGTCGGCCGCGATGTCGGCCTGCACGATGTTGGCGTCATTGACCTTGGCGCCGCCATCGAGGTCGAAGGTCACGTCAGCGCCCTGGACGGTTGTCGCCGTGAGGCCGTCGGTCAGGTCGGTCGAGGCGACGGCGCCCGGTACGACGTGATAGGTCAGGATGGCGACGAGCTGGTCGCGGTTTTCCGGCAGGAGCAGGTTCTCGACGGTGCCTTCCGGCAGCGCGGCAAAGGCCTCGTCGGTCGGCGCGAAGACGGTGAAGGGGCCTTCGCCCTTCAGCGTGTCGACGAGCTCGGCGGCCTGCACGGCAGCCACCAGCGTCTCGAACGTGCCGGCGGCCACTGCCGTGTCGACGATATCGGCCGCCTTGGCGCCGGAGGTGATTGCAAGAGCAGCGGCTGCTGCAAGAAGCGTGCGCTTGAACATCTTTGAACCCTTTCGGTACTTATTGAGCATTGCCTCGAAGTATCGAACCGACGGTATCCGTCCGATCCGTGCTGACCTTTACGAGGCTTCGGTCGGTGCGGTTTGCACTTGGCCGGTCAACAAGATTTCAGCAATCTCGACCGATCGTGAATGAACCATTCACAAACTCGCCACACACGCGGCTGTCGCTTTCTCCTGTTAATCTTAGCCAAGCGTTAAGGCCTGTCCGTCACACTCGTTACAGTTGAGAACAATCGGCGCGGCGCTTGGCTGGCCGGGCATGGCCGGGGGGCGGTGTTGGCGCAACGGGGCAAGGCACTTCCTTCAAGCACCGGAACGGATGATCTGGCACGCATGCTCGATGCCATGCCGCTTGGCGTGGTGCTGCTCGATAAGGATTTCAGGGTCGAGGTCGTCAACCAGGCCTATCGCAAGATGTTCGGCGCGGGCGATCATGAGTTCCCTGCCGGAACGCATGCGCGCGAGCTCATGGAAGCTGCACGCCGCAGGGGTGCCTACCAGGTGCGCGACGCGGACTGGGACGCCTATGTCGACACGCGTCTGCAGGAGATCGCTGCCGGCGACGTGCCACTGGTCGAGACGCAACGCGCCAACGGGCTGACCCTCGTCTCCGGCGTCATCGCGCTCTCCGGGTCGAAGCGGCTGATCACATACTACGACGTCACCGCGATGAAGCGGCGCGAGGCGGACCTCGCCGTGGCGCTCAAGAAGGCGCATCTGGCCGAGACCGTGCTCGACACGGTCGCCAACCCGATGTTCGTCAAGGATTCAGAGCTGCGCTTCGTGCTCGTCAACGATGCCTTCGCGCGCATCTTCGGCATCCCGCCGCAGACCATGATCGGGCGCAAGGCATCCGACTTTGTCGGCAAGGAGGCGCAGGGTTTCGAGGCGAGCGAGCTGGGCGTTCTTGAAACGGGCGACGTCTACGAAGTCGAGGAGAATTTCGTCGAGGACGGCGAGATGCGCAGCCGGATCGTGCGCAAGAACCGCGTGCGTGTCGCCGGTGCCGGCGATTATGTGACGGGCACGATCTTCGACGTCACCGACATGAAGCGGCGCGAGACGGAGGCGATGAGCTCACGCCATTTCCTCGAAAGCGTGCTGGAGAGCCTTCCGGCCGGTGTCGTGATTTACGATGCGCAGAACCGGTTCGTGCTCGCCAACAGCAAGGTCAAGGAAGCGCTACCTGAGATGGTGCCGGCCATGGTGCCGGGCGAGTCGCTGCGCAGCGCGATCGAGCGCGCGCATGATGCGGGCTATTTTCGCCAGAGCGGCGACGAGGCGCTTGACGCTCTTTTCGACGTCGATCGCGCGGCCTGGGTCGAGAGCTATCTCGCCCGATACGACACGAAGATGCGCATCTTCGAGCGGCGCAACCCGGACGGTCGCTGGTTCAAGGCGATCGACACGCGGGCCGCCGACGGCTCCTATGTCGGCGTTCGGGTCGACATCACCGAACTGAAGACCCGCGAGAGCGAGCTCGAAGAGGCGCAGCGCAAGGCAGAGCTCGCCGACCGCGCCAAGTCAGAGTTCTTGGCCAATATGAGCCACGAGATCCGCACGCCGATGAACGGCGTCCTGGGCATGGCCGAGCTTTTGTCCAAGTCGGAACTCGACGCCAAGCAGAAGACCTTCACCGACATCATCATGAAGTCGGGCACGGCGCTGCTCACCATCATCAACGACATTCTCGACTTCTCGAAGATCGATGCCGGTCAGATGGTGCTCGACCCGGCCCCATTCGACGTTGCCGAGGCGATCGAGGACGTGGCAACGCTGATGTCGACGCGTGCCAAGGAGAAGGATCTCGAGGTAATCGTGCGGATCGATCGCGACCTGCCGCGCCGCTTCGTCGGCGATGTCGGTCGCATCCGCCAGATCGTGACGAACCTCGTCGGCAATGCGGTCAAATTCACCGATGCCGGCCATGTGCTGGTCGACGTGCGCGGCGCGCCGGGCAGCGAGCAGGGCGCAAGGCAGCTCACGCTTGCCGTCACCGACACGGGGATCGGCATCCCGGCGGCGAAACTCGCCGCGATCTTCGACAAGTTCAGCCAGGTCGATGCGTCTTCCACCAGGCGCCACGAGGGCACGGGGCTCGGCCTCGCGATCACCTCCAGCCTCGTCTCGCTGATGGGCGGGCGGATCGATGTGGCAAGCGAGGAGAATGCAGGCTCCACCTTTACCGTGACAATCGACCTGCCGGTCGCCGCCGACGGCAAGGCGCCGCGGCCGATCCCGGTCGACGTTTCCGGCGCGCGCGTGCTGATCGTCGACGACAATGCCGTCAACCGGGCCATCCTCAAGGAGCAGATGGACAGCTGGGGCTTCGATTCCTGCGCTGCGGAGAGCGCGGAAGAAGGCCTCGCCGTCATCAGCCGCACCATCGACCTCGGGATCAAGGTCGAGTGCATCGTTCTCGATTACCAGATGCCCGGCATGAACGGGCTCGACATGGCCGAGCGCCTGAGGGCCGATCCGCGCACCGCCCGCCTGCCGATCGTCATGCTGACCTCGGTCGACCAGAGCCTGTCGGTCGCCCGCAGCTCGCGGCTTTCGATCGATGCGCACCTCATCAAGCCGGCCCGGTCTTCCGCGCTGCTCGAAGCCATTGTCGGCTCGATCCAGCGCTCGCGCAGCGGCGAGATCGTGCGCCTGGTCGAGCCGGCCCGGCCCGTCGCGCAGCTTCGTCCGGCCGAACGGCCGCAGGCAGACGCCGACGGGTCACGCGTCGATATCCTCGTGGCGGAAGACAATGAGGTGAACCAGCTCGTCTTCACACAGATCCTGTCGGAGACCGGCCACAGCTTCGAGATCGTCACGGATGGCGAGAAGGCGGTCGAGGCCTGCAAGCGGCTGAAGCCGCGCCTCATCCTGATGGACGTGTCGATGCCGCGACTGAATGGGCTCGAGGCAACCGCGCTGATCCGCAAGGCGGAAGAGGGGCTCGAAACCCGCGTGCCGATCGTCGGCGTGACGGCACATGCGCTGAAAGGCGACCGCGAACGCTGCATCGAAGGTGGGATGGACGACTATCTGCCCAAGCCGATCAGCCCGCGCGCGCTGCAGGCCAAGATCGACCAGTGGCTCGGCGGGCGCGCAGCCGATATTCGCGGGATCGCGGGCTGATCAGGCGGTCGCGGCAAGCGCTGCGGTCGTGCCGACTGCGAAATGACCGGCATCGAGACTTTCCAGCGCCCTGATGGCAGCGCCTTCGCGGATGAGCGGAGCTTCCTCCAGCTCCACCCTGAATGACAGGTCAGGTCCGTGCTGGCCGCCGGCCGTGCGGGCATAGGCTTCTTTCAGCGCTGGTTCGATCAGGTCGAAGGCGGCAGCACCGCGGCCCACGATCGTGATCGGCGCCGGGTCGATCAGCGCGAACAGGCTTCCCAGGCCATAGCCAAGGGCTTCGCCGGCGCGCTCGAAGGCAAGGCGTTCCGGCCCCGCATGGTGGCGCGCGGTCGAAGCCAGTGCCTGCATCGCGGGCTCGTCGATGTCGGGCAGCGGCTCTTCGTGCTCGTCGCGGCGCATCGCGTTGCGCAGGATCGCATAATTGCCGGCATAGGCCTCGATGCAGCCTTCGCGCCCGCAGCGGCAGCGTGCGCCGCCGGGCACATGCGTCATGTGGCCGAACTCGCCGCCGGAGGAATAGGCGCCGGTGAAGAGCTCGCCCGACAGCATCATGCCCATGCCGATGCCGTTCGACAGCAGGATCGCGATCAGGTTTTCGGCCGGGACCTGCGAGCGCGCCTGAAGTGCCACGGCGATCATGTTGCAGTCGTTCTCGACCCTCGTCGCAATGCCGGTGGCGCGCTCGATCATGTCAGCGAAGTCGATGTCGCCATGCGGCGTGATCGGGCTCCACAGAAGCTTGCGGCGCGCCGCGTCGGTGATGCCCTGGATCGCCATGGTCAACCGCAGGACGGGTGAGGTCGCTTCCCGCAGGATCGATGCGACGCCGTCGCGAATGGCCGAGAGCAAGGCCTCGCGTCCCATGTCCAGCGTCGAGACCTTGAGCTCGCGGTGGATGGCGACGCGGCCGGCATAGTCAAAGACGGTGAAGGCGAGGAAGTTGAGCGACAGGACGACGACGGCGACGCTTGCAGCGTCCGGCGCCAGGCCGAGCGCCACCTGCGGACGGCCGCGCCTGGCAGACGCCGCATCCGTGCCCTTGATCTGCTCGAGTACGCCTTCGGCGATCAGATCAGAGGAAATGGCGGAGATGGTCGAATGGCTGAGCCCCGTCGCCGAGGCGATCTCGGTGCGCGAAGGCTGGCCGGCGCGTCGCACGGCTGCGATCACCATGGCGCGATTGCGCCGGCGCAAATCGTCATGCCTGAGGCCGACGGTCATTGTCTGTTTTCCTCCCAGCCGAGCCAACGCTCATTTGCGAGATGCGCCCGACCGAGAGCGATATTGACATGCTCCCAAGGGTGAGTCATTAATTTTTTCGAGGCTCGAAAAAAAGAGCTTCGGAATTGGTGCTAGCCACTGACGCCGTCCGCAAGGGCGTAGGGAGGAAATCATGAAGAATCTGGCAACCGCCATGCTGGCGGGTGTAGCCCTGTCGCTGACGCTGTCCGCAGCGCAGGCCGAGGGCAAGGTCATCGGCGTGTCCTGGTCGAACTTCCAGGAAGAGCGTTGGAAGACCGACGAAGCCGCCATGAAGGCCGCGATCGAGGCCGCCGGCAACAGCTACATCTCGGCAGATGCCCAGTCGTCGGCCGCCAAGCAGCTCACCGATGTCGAACAGCTGATCTCGCAGGGCGCCAACGCGCTCATCATCCTCGCGCAGGATTCCTCGGCGATCGGACCGGCCATCGAGCAGGCCGTCGCGGAAGGCATTCCGGTCGTCGGCTATGACCGCCTGATCGAGAACCCGGATGCGTTCTACCTGACCTTCGACAACAAGGAAGTCGGCCGCCTGCAGGCGCAGGCCGTGCTCGAGGCCCAGCCGGAAGGCAATTACGTTTTCATCAAGGGCTCGGCTGCCGATCCGAATGCGGACTTCCTGTTCTCCGGCCAGATGGAAGTGCTGCAGTCGGCGATCGATTCCGGCGCCATCAAGAATGTCGGCGAGGCCTATACGGACGGCTGGCTGCCTGCCAATGCGCAGCGCAACATGGAGCAGTTCCTGACCCAGAACAACAACGAGGTCGACGCCGTCGTCGCCTCGAACGACGGCACGGCTGGCGGTGCAATTGCCGCTCTCGACGCGCAGGGTCTGGCTGGTTCGGTTCCGGTGTCGGGCCAGGACGGCGACCACGCCGCGCTGAACCGCATCGCGCTCGGCACGCAGACCGTCTCGGTCTGGAAGGACTCGCGCGAGCTCGGCCGCAATGCGGCTGAAATCGCCAATCAGCTTGCCGAAGGCACCGCCATGGACGCGATCGCCAACGTGCAGAAGTGGTCCGACGGCCCGAACGGCACCGAGATGAACGCCGTGTTCCTCGCGCCGATCGCGATCACGCAGGACAACCTCAATGTCGTCATCGACGCCGGCTGGGTGACGAAGGACGTCGTCTGCCAGGGCGTGACCGCCGGTTCGGTCGCCGCCTGCAACTGATCGTTGTCCCCAACCGGACAGTGACCTGACAAAGACCGCCGCGGCCTGATCAAGACCGCGGCGTTCTTTTGAGATAGACTCGCCCCGGCTATAGCCGCGAGGCAGGGGAGGCAAGCAATGTCGGATGCCACGACGCATGGCCCGCTCGACACCGCGCGCGCAGCGCAGGCGGGACCGGTATCAAGGTTCTTCAAGGCCACCGAACTCGATACGCGCATGCTCGGCATGGTCGGCGCGCTGCTCGTGATCTGGGTAATGTTCCACATCCTGTCGGGCGGCCTGTTCCTGACGCCGCGCAATCTGTGGAACCTGTCGGTGCAGTCGGCCTCCGTCGCCGTCATGGCGACCGGCATGGTGCTGGTCATCGTGACGCGCAACATCGACCTGTCGGTGGGCTCCGTGCTCGGCGTCTGCGGCATGATCATCGGCGTCACGCAGGCGGAGTTCCTGCCGCAATATCTGGGCTTCGGCCATCCGACGCTCTGGATCCTCGCCGTGCTCGTCGGCCTTGTGACCGGTGTGGCGATCGGCGCGTTGCACGGCTTCATCATCGCCTACATGCAGGTGCCTGCCTTCATCGTGACGCTCGGCGGCCTGCTCATCTGGCGCGGTGCGGCCTGGTGGGTGACGAGCGGGCGCACGGTTGCGCCGATGGACCCGACCTTCCGCCTGATGGGCGGCGGTCCGGAAGGCTCGATCGGCTCGACCTGGAGCTGGATCGTCGCCATCGTCGCCTGCCTTGCCATCGTCGCCCTGATCTGGTCGGCGCGCCGCCAGCGCATGCGCTTCAAATTCCCCGTGCGGCCGATCTGGGCGGAAGGGTTCCTCGCCGCGCTCGGCTGCGCGATCGTGCTCGGCGCGGTCGCCGTCGCCAATTCCTATCCCTGGCCGAGCGGCATCGTGAACCGCTACGCCCAAGCCAACAACATCACCATTCCCGAGGGCGGTCTCTTCATCGCACATGGGATTGCCGTGCCGGTGCTGATTGCGATCGCCGTCGGCATCGCGATGACATTCCTGACCCAGCGCACGCGTTTCGGCCGCTACGTCTTTGCCATCGGTGGCAATCCTGAGGCAGCAGCGCTTGCCGGCATCAACACCCGCTGGGTGACGATGAAAATCTTCATGCTGATGGGCGGACTCGCCGCGATCGGCGCCTGCATCTCGACCGCGCGTCTCAACGCGGCGACCAACGCGCAGGGCACGCTCGACGAACTGCTCGTCATCGCGGCCGCCGTCATCGGCGGCACGTCGCTTGCCGGCGGCGTCGGCACGATCGTGGGCGCGATGATCGGCGCGGTGCTGATGCAGTCGCTGGCGACTGGCATGATCCTGCTCGGCGTCGACTCGCCGCTGCAGAATATCGTGGTGGGTGCCGTGCTTGTCGTCGCCGTCTGGCTCGACACGCTTTATCGCCGCCGTACTCAATAAGGGAGCAGCGCCATGCAGACCGCAACTCCGCTCGTCGAGATGAAGAACATCTCGATTTCCTTCGGCGGCATCCATGCCGTCGACAATGCCTCGGTCGATCTCTTTCCCGGTGAAGTCGTCGCGCTTCTCGGCCATAACGGCGCGGGCAAGTCGACGCTGATCAAGATCCTGTCCGGCGCCTATCGGCGCGACAGCGGGGACATCATGATCAATGGCGAGGAAGTGCAGATCGCCAACCCGCGCGATGCCAAGAAGTACGGGATCGAGACGATCTACCAGACGCTCGCGCTGGCCGACAATGTCGACGCCGCGGCCAATCTCTTCCTCGGCCGCGAACTGATGACGCCGTGGGGCACGCTCGACGATGTCGCGATGGAATCCGAGACGCGCAAGGTCATGGGTCGTCTCAACCCACGCTTCCAGCGCTTCAAGGAGCCGGTGATCAAGCTGTCCGGTGGCCAGCGCCAGTCGGTGGCGATCGCACGCGCGATCCACTTCAACGCCCGCATCCTGATCATGGACGAGCCGACGGCGGCGCTCGGGCCGCAGGAGACCGCGCAGGTCTCGGAACTCGTCGTCCAGCTGAAGAAGGAGGGCCTCGGCATCTTCCTCATCAGCCATGACATCCATGACGTCTTCCATCTCGCCGACCGCGTCGTCGTGATGAAGAACGGTCAGGTCGTAGGTACCGCCAAGGTTTCGGATGTCACCGAGGACGAGGTGCTTGGCATGATCATCCTGGGCAAGTGTCCGCCAGGTGCCACGCCGGGGCCGGGCGCGCTGAGTGTCGCCTGATCTCAGGGCAACAAAAAAGGGTCGCTTGCGCGACCCTTTCCCGTTTCAAGCCGTAAAGGCCAGATTAGCAGCGTGCTTCGTAACGCTCGCCCGTGCGGCGGTCGCGGTAGATGCAGTAGCCCGAACGCGTCTGCGAGCGGCCGATCAGGTAGCCGGCAGCGCCGCCGACGGCAGCGCCTGCGAGAGCGCCGGAAACCTGGCCAGTTGCGAGAGCGCCAACGCCAGCGCCGATGGCAGCGCCACCAACGGCGGTCTGTTCAGCCGTCGTGCAGCCGGCGAGAACCATCATCGATGCAGCTGCTGCGAAAACCATCTTCCTCATGTCGTGAGCCTCCTGGGTCATTTAGGCCTTGCTAAGATAGCAGAATGGGCCGGGGGTTGGTCTAGTGTCCCTTGCTTTGGCGTAGGAAGGCATGCACGCGCCGGGCAAGGCCGTAACCGGAACCCTTCGTGATGGCGTCGAAATCGAGCATTGAAATCCCCTTCCTTCCGGGCCGAAAACGGTCCGGATCGGCGAGAGTTCCATGTGCAATGCGATTTTTTTGCGTTTAACCCATTGCAAACCATGATCGGAATACCGTCTCACCATGTGTGACGAGGCGGTGATCGAGGCGTTTTTGGAGATGATGAGCGCCGAGCGCGGCGCGTCCTTCAACACGCTTGCCGCCTACCGACGCGATCTCGACGACGCCTGCGCGTTTCTCGACAGGCCCATCCTGAGCGCGGCCAGTGACGACTTGCGCGGCTACCTTTCTGATCTCACGCGCCGTGGCTTCGCACCCGCTTCGCAAGCGCGGCGGCTGTCGGCGCTCCGCCAGCTTTACCGCTTCCTGTTTCTCGAGGGCCTGCGGACGGACGATCCGACCTCGACGCTGGATGCGCCGAAGAAGATGCGCGACCTGCCCGGCACGCTGAGCGAAGCCGAGATCGGGCGCCTGCTTTCGCTCGCGGAAGAGGAGGCCGCGGCTGGGTCGGAGGAGGCCATACGGCTGCACGCGCTGGTCGAGCTTCTCTATGCGAGCGGACTGCGCGTCTCGGAACTTGTGGCATTGCCGGTGACCATCGCGCGACGGCGCGAGCGCTTCTTCATGGTGCGCGGCAAGGGCGGCAAGGATCGCATGGTGCCGCTGTCAAATCCGGCGGACGCGGCCCTTACGCGCTGGCTCTCGATCCGCGATGGGGATGCGAAGCGCGCCGAAAGCCCATTCCTCTTCCCAGCGAATTCGGAGACCGGGCATGTGCCCCGACAGGTCTTTGGGCGCGAGTTGAAGGCGCTGGGCGCCCGCGCCGGCATCGCGGCGGCGCGCCTGTCGCCGCACGTCATCCGCCATGCTTTTGCCAGCCACCTTCTGGAAGGCGGCGCCGACCTGCGCGCCGTGCAGCAACTGCTCGGCCATTCGGACATCTCGACCACGCAGATTTACACGCATGTCCTCGAAAAGCGGCTGGTCGAGACGGTGGAACGCCACCACCCGCTTGCCCGTTAGCCGCATGATGTTTATGTGAAGCCCGGTTTCGCAACAGGCGTCTAGGGCCGCGAGACTGCCTGGCGGCTCCTTCCCTCAAGGCCATTGCGGACGGAATGTATAATTATCTCGACTTCGAAAAGCCGGTTGCAGACCTCGAGGGGCAGATTCTCGAGCTGAAGAAGCTTTCCGACGGCGGCGAAGCCGTCGATGTCGACGAAGAAATTTCGCGGCTGGAGAAGCGGTCGCGCGATGCTCTTCGCGACATCTACCGGCAACTGACGCCCTGGCAGAAGGCGCAAGTCGCGCGCCACCCGGACCGGCCGCACTGCCTCGACTACGTCAACACGCTCTTCACCGACTTCACGCCGCTTGCCGGCGACCGCTCCTTCGGCGAGGACAATGCGATCGTCACCGGCTTCGCGCGGTTTCGCGGCGCGCCGGTAGCGCTCATCGGCCAGGAGAAGGGCAGCGACACCAAGAGCCGCTTGAAGCACAATTTCGGCATGGCGCGGCCGGAAGGCTATCGCAAGGCCGTGCGCGTCATGGAGCTTGCCGAGCGCTTCCAGATCCCCGTCGTCACGCTGGTCGACACGGCAGGCGCCTATCCTGGCATCGGTGCGGAGGAGCGTGGGCAGGCGGAAGCGATTGCGCGTTCCACGTCCGCCTGCCTGGCGCTGACCGTGCCGTCGGTTTCGCTCGTCATCGGCGAAGGCGGCTCCGGCGGGGCGATTGCGATCGCGACGGCCAACAAGGTCTACATGCTGGAGCATTCGATCTATTCGGTGATCTCGCCGGAAGGCGCGGCCTCGATCCTCTGGCACGATTCGACGCGTGCCAAGGATGCGGCGACGAACATGAAAATCACGGCGCAGGATCTGCTCGAGCTGAAGGTCATCGACGCGATCATTCCAGAACCACTCGGCGGCGCGCATCGTGCTCCCCAGCAGGTGCTGCAGGCGGCGGGCGAGCAGATCGCGCGCGGCTTCTCGGAGCTTGCCGAAAGCAACGCCGATTTCCGCGAGCATCGCCGCGAGAAATTCCTCGCGATCGGGCGTACGATCTAGCCCGCATCTCTTCGGTTTTGCCGACATGCCACAAATTCGCCGCCGATGCGGCGTGAATACGATGTCGTCTCCGCATCGAGGGGAACTGCGGCTTGCGTCTGATTACTGCGAAGTTTAACGAATTGTTCAGCCTGCCCGCGCACATGCTTCGTCATGCGCGGCCGCTGCGGTCGCATACGATGGACACGGTCGGACAATCATGAAGACCAGCGCGGTCATTGCTTTCACCCTCATGGCGAGCCTCGGGCTCAGCGCCTGCACGGGCGGGCTCGAGGACATTGCGCCGAAATCCGAAAAGGCGCTGCCGGAGCGGATCGTCAACCAGATGAAGGCGCGCGGTATGAGCCGCACCTCGCCCATCATGGTGCGCATCTTCAAGGAAGAGAGCACGCTGGAAGTCTGGAAGCGGAAGGACAATGGCCGCTTCGACATGATCGCGAGCTACGAGATCTGCAAATGGTCGGGCAAGCTCGGGCCGAAATTCACCGAGGGCGACCGCCAGGCGCCGGAGGGGTTCTACACGGTCAACCAGCACCAGATGAACCCGAACTCCAGCTATCATCTGGCGTTCAACATCGGCTTCCCGAACACCTATGACCGCGTGCACGGGCGTACCGGCCAGCACCTCATGGTGCACGGCGCGTGCTCGTCATCGGGCTGCTACTCGATGACCGATCCGCAGATCGAGGAAATCTACGCCTTTGCCCGCGACGCCTTCCGCGGCGGGCAGACGGCCTTCCAGATCCAGGCCTTTCCGTTCCGCATGACGGCGGAGAACATGGCGCGCTACCGCAACGACCCGAACTTCGCGTTCTGGAAGATGCTCAAGGAAGGCTACGACCATTTCGAGCTGACCAAGGTGCCGCCGAAGGTCGATTTCTGCGAGAAGCGCTACGTCTTCAACCAGTTCACGCAGGAAGGCCAGCGCTTCGATCCGGCCGGGCCATGCCCGTCGGCCACGCAGCCGGAGACGCTCGCCAGCGCCTATGGCTCGCTGCAGGCGAGCTATGGCGCCGCTTTCGAGGCGGCTGCGAACGGCAATGGCAAGCGTACGCCCGCCCCATCAATCGCCGGTTTGAAGGAAGCAGCGCTTGTCGCCGACTGGTCACGCCGCCGCGCGCGTGGCGAAAGCGTTTCGCGCGAGCCGCCGTCTCTGGCCACCGCCACGGCCGCAGCGCCTGCCGAGGCGACGCCCGTTGCGTTGCCGGCTTCCGTTGCTGTCGCTGTGCCTCAGCCCGCACCGCAGGCGGCTACTGCTGAACCGGCTGCTGAGGCAGCGCCTGCCGAAACGGTGGCAGCACCCACGCAAGCCGCGCCGGCTCCCGCTCCTGTAGCACAACCCTCGGAGTCGCGTTTCGGCCGGCTGATGGGCATGTTCTCTCGGTGACAATCGCTAACGGCGTCGAGCGCTACGACCTGCGTGGGCTGAAATGTCCGCTGCCCGTCATGCGCACGACCCGGCGCATGACGACAATGAAGCCGGGCGAGCGCCTCGTCGTCGAGACGACGGATCCGCTCGCAGTGATCGACATCCCCGCCTTCTGCAACGACAACGGCCACAGGCTGGTCGAATCCCGGTCCATCCAGGGCGGGCACGAATTTCTGATCGAGAAGGGCGGCTGAGCCGCGCCTACTGGTTCGGGAAGCAGGCAGCCGCCGTGCCGCGGAAGGCAACCGGCAGCGGCGTCGGCAGGTCGTAGGCGACCGTCACCCGGGAAAAGCCCTCAACGCCGGCGCAGGTGGCACTGCGGTCGATCGTGATGTCGTCGGTGGTGATCGCAAGTCCCTTGCCCGAAGCCTGCGAAACGATGTGCCGGCGCGCCGCCGTCAGATCGTAGGCGCCGTTCGCTGAACAGCCGGGCTCGACGACCCCCGCACAGCGCGCGCCGTCGATGGCCGTCTCTTCAACCGCATGGTGAAGGTACAGAAGGCGCCCATACTCGACCGTTCCCAGGATCAGCAGAAAGAACGGCGCGGCGATGAGCGCGAACTCGACCGCCGCTGCCCCGCGCCTGTCCTGGAAAAAGCTGCCCAGCATCACTTCGCCTGCACAAAAGTCGAGACGCGCACGCCCGAAATGTTGCCGCTAAGCGCGCCGACGAGCGGATCGTGCGGCTGGGTGACATCGATCTCGACGAACTTGCCGGCAAGCCCGCCGCCCTGACAGGCGCTGCCGCAGGTCGTGGAACTGCCCCAGCTGATGCCGTTGGCGTTGCGCGTGGGGCAATAGCAGGCATCCGCGCTGCCGGTCTCGGTGCCCGGCGTCGGCTCGCCGGAGACAAGCGTTAGCGATGTGCTGTTGTTGACGTTGACGCGCACGGTCACGTCGCTGCCGCTGAGGTTCCCTTCGACGACCGAGGCGATCTGGCTTGCGAGCGACGCTGCCTTGGCCGAGGTGATGTCGTCGGCGCGCAGCAGCGTGAAATTTGCCCCGGCCGAGATCGCCGAATTGATGTCGAAGCGCTTCATGAGGGCCAGCCCGATATCTGCCGTGCTGCCGAGAAGCAGGACGAAGATGGGGGCGATCAGCGCGAACTCGACCGCGGAGACACCGCGCCGGTTCGACCACAGCGCCTGAAGCTTGGTTGCGAACGACATGAGGATCCTCATCGAACGAGACTGACGCGGCCCGAGCCGGCGGGCGCGGCGACGGTAAGGCCGGCGCATTGCGAAAGCGCGCTGGTGCCGCCCTTCAGGGTGATGGCAGTGCCGATCAGCGTCAGGCAGCCGCTGTCGACCGCCGTCGCGCTGGCGCCGCCATCCATCATGATCGGGCCATGTGGGAAGTAGAAGGCGCCCGAGATCTGCGATCCGCTCGCGCCGCCCGCAAAAAGGGCGCCGGCCGTCACGCTGGAAGTCTGGGGGCCGATGAAGGCGAGGTCGCGATACTCGCCAGAGGTCGGAGCCTTGAGGACGATGCCGGAATAGCCGGCGGCGACGCAGAAGGCGCGATTGGCGCAGGTGCCGCTGTTTGGGACGTTCTTGCCCGACACGATGATGGAGACGCTTTCACCACGCACGCTGACGGACTGCCCCTTGCAATTGGCAGCGCCGCCGCTGCTGGCGCCGAGATGCATGTAACCGTCGAGCGTCCAGATGCCGTTGCCGAGGATGAGCGCGCCGGCACCATTCAGATTGCCCTTGATGTCATGGTTGGCTGCAGCCGGCAGGGCAAGACAGCTCCCGCCGCCGCCTGCGTTGATGTTGCCGACGATCTCGAACTTGCTTCCGGGAGCTGTCGCATCTTCCAAGATCGTTGTTGATTGTCCGCCGAGGGTGAAGGCATGGCCAGCTGTAGACGGGCCGAACCGGTAGGAGTTGCTGCTACCGCTGCCCATCGTGATCCTGGCGCCGCCGGCGTTGGAAAGACCCGCGGTGAGGTTGAAGGTGCTTGGGCCGCCAAAGGTCAGCGTGGCGCCGCCATTGGTGCAGATGGACACCCGGTCGCAGCCGGAGCTGAGCGGCCCGATGTCAAACGTACCTGCACCGAAAGTGGTCGTGCCGGATACGTTGAGCCCCTGGCTGAGGCGATAGCTTCCGGCGGCGAAGGTCGTGGTCTCGGTCGTCGTGACCCGTCCACCCACGGACAGGCTGTTCGCCTTGAAGCTGGTTGTGCCCTTCGTCGAGATATAGCCCGCGACATTGTAAATGCCAGGTCCAAAATTGACCGTGCTCGCTGTGTCGATGTTGCCCGAGAAGTTGAAGATGACATCGTGAGCGCTGGTCAGGGCGAAGTCGACCTGCACACCGCCGGCGAGCGAGAAGGAGCCGATATCCAGCTTCTTTACCGACGACGGGCAGGTAAAGGTCCATTTGGAGCCGGCCCAGTCGGCATTGCAGCCGAACTTGCCTGCTGCCGACTTGACGGCGTTTGCCGTCGAGCTGCTCCAGCCGCCCTGGAAATTGAGGTCGGTCCCTTTCGGGACGCTAGGCGCCGCCGGCGCAACGGGTGCCGCCAGCCCTGCAGCGGTCGCCAGACGTGAGACAAGGCTCTGAACCCCGGCATGGGCTGCGATCGGATCAGGAGTAAGCGTCTTGTTGAGGGGCGCTGCACCCCCGGTGGACGTGACGATGTTGTTGTTGCAGGGCCGGGGAGCGCTCGATGAATTGTAATTGAGCTTCGGCGTGACGATTTTTGTGCCGCAGGGCACCGTCACGACCGCGTTGGAAGACACTTCGCAATTGTTGGCGGTAACTTGGGTTCCGCCCTCCAGCACCAGCCCCGTGCCGCCCTCTTTGAGCGCCAGGATGCAGCCGCCGGAGGGCGCTGCGGCGGCTGCTGCGACTTCGGCCATGGCGAGTGCCGCGATGTCCATGCCGGTGTCGAAGCCGAGCACCGGCGCAAGCACCAGCGATTTCTGCGTCGTCACCGTGACGGATACGGCGGACGCGCCGGCCGTGCGCGGCGAGGCGACGAGCGAGGCGGAAACGTTGCCGGGAGCAAGGCCGTTCAGCTGCGCCATGCGCTCGGCCGCGGCCCGCATCTCGGTCTCTGACTTGTTCTTCGAGTAGGCGACGGCGCCGGCATAGCTTGCCAGATCGGCGACGCGCTGGTTCTCGACGCGGCTTGCAAGGGCAAAGCCGAACTCGGTTGCAAGTGCCGCAGCCCCGATGACAACGGGCAAGGTTATCGCGCCGACGAGCAGCACGCCGCCTTTGCGGTCGCGCAGCATGTTGACAAGACTTTTGCGCTTGCGAAGATCTGGCATGGCTTTCCCCACGGTCATGTCCAGACGGGCATAGCGGGTTCAAGCCTAGGGATTCATGAACATTTGGGCAGACAGGGACGCCAATTTCGACAGTGGTTAACCATGGATTAGCAAACCGGCGGTTGGAACATCGGCGTCCGGCGCCTATTTTGTGCTGCAGTGCAACACGAAATCGGACAAGGGACGCCACATGCTCAAGGGTAAGACGGCGGTCGTCACCGGCTCGACCTCGGGGATCGGGCTCGCGATCGCGAAGCGGCTTGCATCGCTCGGTGCCAACATCGCGCTGAACGCGCATACCGACACGGATGAAGATCGTCAGGCGGCCGAAGTGATTGCCCGCGAGCACGGCGTCGAGGCCGTCCACATCAAGGCCGACATGTCGAAGCCGAACGAGGCGCGAGAGCTCGTGGCGAAGGCGCATGAGCGCTTCGGCCGGGTCGACATCCTCGTCAACAATGCCGGCATCCAGCATGTCGCCAATATCGAGGATTTTCCGGCAGATCGCTGGGACGCAATCATCGCGATCAACCTGACCTCCGCCTTCCACACGAGTGCGGCCGCGTTGCCGCTGATGCAGGCGGCAGGCGCGGGCCGCATCGTCAACATCGCCTCGGCACACGGTTTGCGGGCATCGCCGCAGAAATCGGCTTATGTGGCGGCCAAGCACGGCATCGTCGGGCTGACAAAGGTCATCGCGCTCGAAAATGCCGGCAAGGGCATCACCTGCAATGCGGTTTGCCCGGGCTTCGTGCTGACGCCGCTCGTCCAGAAGCAGATCGACGATCTCGCGGCCGAGCTCGGCGACGAGGAGGCCGCCCGCGAGAAGATCCTTGCGCGGCAGCCGACGCATCAGTTCGCGACCGTCGAGCAGATCGCAGGCTCGGTCGCCTTCCTCTGTTCCGACGACGCCGACCAGATCACCGGCACGACGCTGTCGGTCGATGGCGGCTGGACGGCGCAGTGATGGGCAAACGGCTCAACCTCGCTCTTCAGGGCGGTGGCGCGCATGGCGCGTTTACCTGGGGTGTCCTCGACAGGCTGCTCGAGGAAGACGACATCGAGTTCGCGGCGATTTCCGGCACCAGCGCCGGCGCCATGAATGCGGTCGCCTTTGCCGATGGCTGGGTTTCGGGCGGACGCGAAGGTGCGCAGGCCAAGCTCGCCTCGTTCTGGCGCGCGGTCGGCCGCAAGGGCCGCTTCAGCCCGGTTCAGCGCACGCCCTGGGATATGCTCTGGGGCAACTGGTCGGTCGAGAACGCGCCCGGCTTCCTCTGGTTCGAGGCGATGTCGCGGGTCTTTTCGCCCTACATGGCCAATCCGCTCGACATCAATCCGCTGCGCGACGTGGTCGAGCAGGAGATCGATTTCGACAAGGTGCGAAGCTGCGCGGCGCTGAAGGTGTTCGTGTCGGCGACCAATGTCGAGACGGGCCAGCCGCGGATCTTCGAGACGCAGGAGATATCGCGCGACGTGGTGATGGCGTCTGCTTGCCTGCCGCAGCTTTTTCGCGCGGTCGAGATCGACGGCGTGCCCTACTGGGATGGCGGCTATGGCGGCAACCCGCCGATCTATCCGTTCTTCTACGCCTCGGACACGGAGGACGTGCTGCTCGTCCAGATCAACCCGGTCGAGCGGGCCGGCGTGCCGCGCTCGGCGCGCGAGATCCAGAACCGCGTCGACGAGATCACCTTCAATGCCGGGTTGCTGCGCGAATTCCGGGCGATCGCCTTCGTGAAGGAGCTGGTCGAGGCCGGCAAGCTCGACGAGCGTCAGTACCGCAACATCCGCATGCACCGGATCGATGCGGATGATGCGCTGGCTGACCTGTCGGCGTCGTCGAAGCTCAGCGCGGAGCCGGCCTTTCTCGACTATCTCCACGATCTCGGCCATACGGCAGCCGAGGATTGGCTTGCAGACAATCTCGCATCCGTCGGCCAGAAGTCGACGCTCGATCTTTCGGACATGATGGCTGCCGGCATGCGGCCGAAGCGTGGGCTCGGCCAGCGCGTTCGGGCGTTTCTCTCCGAGCGGCCTATGCCGAAATCGATGGCCGGATGACGAGGCCGGCGACGAGACGCGCATAGCATTCCGCCGTGATGGCCTGTTCGGAACTCGTCGGGCGGCGCAGCTTGAGGCCATCGAGCGCATCGAGCAGCAGGCCGGCCAATACGGTCGGGCTGGTGACCCCATCGGTCCGGTCGGGCCCGACTTCGCGGGCGATCGAGGCCTGCAGGAGCCCGAGCATGCGCATGCGGGCGTCGGCCACAATGTCCCCGGCGAGGCTCGTCTTCATGTCCAGCATGTCGGGACCGTGCGGTGACGCCTCGATCTCGTTGACGATGCAGGTGAAGGTCTGGACGGTTCGCGACAGCCTCTCGGCCAGGGGCTCGCTCGAGGCCAGCGCCTCGGCGGCCGCATCGAGCACGCGCTCCACGAAGCGCTCGGCCAGAGCACGATAGATGTCCTGTTTGTTGCGGAACTGCAGATAGAGGCCAGGGCGGGAGATTTCGGCCGCCTTGGCGATGTCATCCATCGTCGTGCGCTGGAAGCCGTACGCCAGAAAGACGGTCATCGCGCCGTCGAGAATTTTCGCGCGACGCGGGTCGGACTCGTCCTGGGCGATGGTGGCGACAACGGAGCTCATTCAGGTTGTATTGACAAACGGACGCATTTTGTCAATGTGTCTTCCGCACGGGAAACGTCGTGGGGCCGGATGTCGGTTCGGCGGCTCTTCGTGCGTCTTCAGTGCGGGACGATCCACTGACTGGCTCGGCACCGTATATGAGGGGTGACTATTTTTGCGTTGCAACATGGGTGTAGGGTCAGGCCTGGCGTAGCCGGGCAATGTGCAGAACCCGACCCGATCGCGACGCTGCAGGCCCGGAGGCGCGGCCCTAGAGGCGCGGCAGACTTCAATGGCAGGGATCAGGTTCCACAAGGCTGCGGCGATCGCCGTGCTCGTCGTGACGGCTGTCTGGGTCGGCACCGGCGAGTTCTCGTCCGTCGGCAGTGCGCAGGTCGAGACGCCAGCGACTCCGGCCACGGAAGCGTCCGAGACGCCGGCTGTGCTGCGCACCGTCGCCGTCGTCGTTCCGCCGCGTGTCGATCACGCGCGCTCGATCCGGCTGTCCGGCCAGACCGAGGCCGACAAGCGCGTGACGCTCGCCGCGCGCGCTGCCGGCATCATCGCCGAACTGCCCATTGCCCAAGGCGAGCCCGTTGAGGCCGGCGACCTGATCCTGCGGCTCGATGCCGAGGGTAAGGAGGCCGCGGTGGAGACGGCGCGTCAGCTGCTCGTGCAGCGTGAAGCCGAGGCCAACGCAGCCGAGCGGCTCGGCCAGTCAGGCAGCCTGCCGCGGCTCCAGGTCGATGCGGCACGGTCGGCGCTGGCGCAGGCCCGCTCGCAGCTCGAGCTTGCCGAGGCCGATCTGGCCCGCAACGAGGTTCGGGCGCCCTTTGCCGGCACCATCGATCGCATCACGGCAGAAGAAGGAGCGTCGATTGCCCAGGGCGGCGAGATCGCCACGCTCATCCGGCTCGACCCGATCATTGCGATCGGCCAGGTCAGCGAACGCGAGATCGGTTTCGTCTCGCGCGGCGACAGCGCCGAGGTGCGGCTGGTCAGCGGCGCCACGGTCGAAGGCCGTGTCCGCTTCGTCAGCCGCGACGCCAATCCGCAGACGCGCACCTACCGAGTTGAAGTCGAAGTCGCCAATCCCGATGGACGCGTGCCAGCCGGCATGACGGCGGAGGTGACGCTGCGCGGGACGTCCGTGCCGGCCGTCGTCCTGCCGCGCTCCGTCGTCACGCTGTCTGGCGAAGGCGACCTCGGCATTCGCGGCGTCGACGCCGAGAACAAGGTCGTGTTCTTCCCCATCGATCTCGTCGACGACACGACCAGAGGGCTCTATCTCGGCGGCGTGCCGGATGATGCGCGCGTGATCGTGGCGGGCCAGGACCTCGTGACCGAGGGCGAGACCGTCAACGCGGTCGAGGCCGACGAGGCGACGGTGCAGCGCCTGATCGGCGAAGTCACCGGCAACTCCCAATAGGCGCCCGACCATGAACATCGTTCGCCTTGCCATCAACAATGCGCGCCTGACGCTCGCCGTTCTCGTCTTCTTCATCGTGGCGGGCGCGCTTTCCTATCAGTCGATCCCGAAGGAAGCCGAGCCGGACGTTCCGATCCCGATCATCTATGTCAGCCTGTCCTACCAAGGCATCTCGCCGGAAGATTCCGAGCGACTGCTGCTTCGGCCCGTCGAAAGCCAGTTGAAGGGCCTCGAAGGTCTCAAGGAGATGCGCTCCTCGGCCTATCAGGGCGGCGGCTACGTACTGGTCGAGTTTCAGGCGGGCTATGATTTCTCGAGCGCGCTCGAGGACGTGCGCGCAAAGGTTGCCGACGCGCGGCGCGATATCCCGAGCGGCGCCGACGAGCCGACGGTCAACGAGGTGTCGCTGGCCGAGTTTCCGGTGCTCGTCGTCACGCTCTCCGGCGACCTGCCGGAGCGCGTGCTGACGGCCGCGGCGCGCGAACTGCGCGACCGTATCGAAGAGGTGCCGGGCGTGCTCGAAGGCGCGCTCCAGGGCACGCGCGACGATCTGGTCGAGGTCATCATCGACCCCGTCAAGCTATCCTCCTACGGGCTCCAGCTCGACCAGCTTATCCAGGGCGTGAATGCCGGCAACAGCCTCGTCGCCGCGGGCAACATCCAGGGAACCGAAGGCCGCTATGCGGTGCGCATTCCGTCCCTGATCGAGACGGTCGAGGACGTGGCCAACCTGCCGATCGTGGCGACACCCGGCGCGGTCGTGCGCGCGCAGGACCTCGCCACCATCCGCCAGAGCCATATGGACGCCGAGACCATCACGCGGCTCGACGGCAGGCCGGCGATTGCGATCGAGGTCAAGAAGCGCGTCGGCGCGAACCTGATCGAGACCGTGGAAGCGGTGAAAGTCATCTCGAACACGTTTGCGGAGCAGATGCCGCAGGGCATGGTCGTCTCGTTCAGCCAGGACAAGTCGACCATGGTCAACCAGCTCCTGTCCGACCTGCAGAACCACGTGCTCATCGCCGTGATCCTGGTCTTTATCGTCATTCTCTATTCGCTGTCCGGCCGGTCTTCGATGCTGATCGGCCTGGCTATCCCGGCTTCCTTCCTGATGGGCATGCTGGCGCTGTCGCTGGCCGGCTTCACGGTCAACATCGTCGTCCTATTCAGCCTGATCCTGGCAGTCGGCATGCTCGTCGACGATGCGATCATCGTGACGGAGTTTGCCGAACGCCGCATGTCTGAAGGCATGGACCGGCGCGAGGCTTTCGAGCTGGCCGCCTACCGCATGGCAGGGCCGGTCATCGCGGCGACGACGACGCGTATCGCCGCCTTCTCGCCGCTTCTTTTCTGGCCGGGTATCGTCGGCGAGTTCATGAAGTACATGCCGATCACGCTGATCGTGACGCTGACGGCCTCCATGATCTACGCGCTGATCTTTACGCCGACGCTCGGCGCGATGTTTGCCAAGGCGCATGTCGAGGAAGAGCACAAGCCCGACGGCTGGTACATGAACCTCGTCAAGAAGGCCGTGGACTTCCCGAAGACGGTGCTGGTTCTGGCGATCGCGCTCCTGGTCGTGGTGCAGATGGGCTATTCGCGCTACGGCGCGGGCGTCGAGTTCTTCCCGAGCGTTGAGCCCGACTACGGCCTTCTGTACGTGCATGCCCGCGGCAATCTCTCGCTCGACGAGATGGACGAGGCGACACGCCTTGCCGAGCAGCGCCTGATCGGCTGGCCGGGCATCACCTCCGTCTATACGCGCGTCGGGCAGACGCGCGGCGGCGGGCAGGACATCGACGAAGATGTCATCGGCATCATCCAGTACGAGTTCGTCGACTGGCGCGAGCGCAAGTCGGCCAATGACATTCTCGACGATCTGCGCGTGGCGATGCACGGCATCCCGGGCGTGGAGGTCGAGGTGCGCGTGCCGGAGGCTGGCCCGCCCACCGGCCAGGCGATCCAGGCGCGGCTGTCGGCTGCCAACCCTGCCAATCTCAACCAGCATGCGGCGCAAGTGGCCGCGGCAATCGCCGCCGTGCCCGGCGTCATCGACGTGTCTGATGGCCTGCCGCCGCCCGGCGTCGACTGGGCGCTGCGCGTCGATCGCGCCCAGGCTGCGCAATACGGCATCAGCCCCGGCATGGTCGGCACGGTGGTGCAGCTCGTCACCACAGGCCTGAAGCTTTCCGATTACCGGCCAGCCGGCGTCGATGATGCGGTCGACATCCGCCTTCGTCTGCCGGATGACCGGCGTACGCTTGCAACGCTCGACCAGCTCCGTGTCGAGACCGCGCAGGGCCCGGTGCCGATCTCGAACTTCGTCACCCGCGAGCCCGAGCGGCGCGTCGGCGTCCTCAATCGCATCGACGGCGAGCGCACGATCGTCGTTTCGGCGAATGTCGCGAATGGGTTCCAGGTGGCCGAAGTGCAGGCGCAGGTCGCGCAGGCGGTCAGCGGGCTCGAGCTCGGCGGAACGCGGTTCCAGCTGGCAGGCTCGAACCAGGAAAGCGAGGAGGCCGGGGCCTTCCTGATGGGCGCCTTCGGCGCGGCGATCTTCCTGAT
>VFQQ010001673.1_pt1 | contig 29232 bp, 30 predicted proteins | sample 3512341 | NCBI WGS metagenome assembly VFQQ01 (sample SAMN10412373, study PRJNA504923) | tailings metagenome | isolation source: Relicate 2 Philex TSF1 revegetated site | place: Philippines: Tuba, Benguet | collected 2017-08-29
CTCCTTCCCATCCCGAACAGGACAGTGAAACGCCTTTGCGCCGATGATAGTGCGGGTTCCCGTGTGAAAGTAGGTCATCGTCAGGCTCTTACCAGCCCCCCAAACCCCCTCGTGCTCCTTGCACCTGGGGGTTTGGGCTTTTCTGGGCGTCTCGAAATTTGGCGCCAATTGCTCGTATTGCTGAGGCTGGCAATCCGCATCAGATCGACAATCAATGTCGGGATGTTCTACCGGTTGACCACCATCCCGTTTTCTAGAGACAGCGCCTGACTGCGCTCCAGTTCTCGAAGCAGTGCGGACAGCCATTGCTGTGCTTCGCTTCGATGCTTCCGCAGATCTGGCGGCATGGTTTGTGCGAAATAGGCGGTCTTCAACGCCCAGTCAAGCAAGGCGGCTTCAGAGACCGATTGCCATTCCAGCAGCTTGAATTTGACCAGGACCTTCAGCGCGTGGCGCCGGTGTTTGTCGGGGTTCTGGACGAATTGCGCCAACCTGGTGCGTGCGCGAAGAAGAGCGCCAGAAACGTCGTCGAAAACAGCGCCGTGCCCCGGCAGCACGGTGACAGGTGCGAGTTCCTCGATCAGGTCCAGGGTGTCGGCGACCTCATCGAAGGCGGACAAGCCTTCGAGCTCGGGGAACACGATGCCGAATCCGTTCTCCCATAGCGCGTCTGCCGAGATGAGCAAACGGTGCGCAGGCTGAAAAAGCACGATGGAATGTGGATCGTGGCCTTTGGCCGCGTGAATGTCCCAGTGCAAGGAGCCCAACTGGATGGACGTTCCCGGTCGGAGCAGGTGCTGGTACACGAAGGGTGGGCAGGTCTGCCCGGTGGGCTCGAAAGTCAGGGCGACCGGATCCCAGGTTGCAACGGAGGCCGCCTGGCCGGGCGGTATGTGGGTTTCGAGCTCAGGATAGGCTCGCTGCAGGGAAGCGTTGCCGCCGCAATGGTCGCTGTGAAGGTGGGTGTTCAGCAGCAGGTCGAGCGGTTGTTGCCCCAGTACACCGGCGACCAGTGCCACCGTCTGGGCCGCGTGTGTCGCGTAGCCGGAATCCACCAGGGCGGTCGGCCCGTCGCCGCGGATGAGGATGTTGTTCGCTGACAGCCAGCCTCTCTCGATGCAGGTGACGCCGGCTCGTGCCAACGTTGATGCAATGTCGGGCGTGGTGGACTCTGGCTTTTCGGCTTGTGGCATGCAGCGGGATGGCTCAGGACGTTGCGGGCGTGCGCAGGGCACGCCGCAGTATTTTGCCCACGTTGCTCTTCGGCAGTTCGTCGCGGAACTCAATGAGCTTGGGCCGCTTGTAGCCGGTCAGGTTGTCCTGGCAATACCGCGCCACGTCTTCCTCACGCAGGGTGGGGTCTGATCGAACGATGAACACCTTGACGGCCTCACCCTGTTTGTCATCCTCGATACCAATGGCCGCGCATTCCAGCACGCCCGGGCAGAGGGAGATGACGTTCTCTAGCTCGCTGGGAAACACGTTGAAGCCGGAGACCAGGATCATGTCCTTCTTGCGGTCGACGATGCGGGTGAAACCGTGCTCGTCCATCACGCCCACGTCGCCAGTGCGCATGAAACCATCCGGAGTGAAGGCGCGAGCGGACTCGTCGGGCTGGTTGTAGTAGCCGGACATCACGTTCGGCCCCTTGATGCAGATCTCACCCGTTTCGCCGAGTGGCACGCTGTGCCCTTCTTCGTCCTTGATCGCGATGTCGATGCCCGGCAGTGGCAGGCCAATGGTGCCGCTGAACTGCTGGCTGGTGACCGGGTTGTTGGTGCCGATGGCGCAGGTCTCGCTCATGCCCCAGCCCTCGATCATGGTGCAGCCGGTGGCGGCTTTCCATTGCCGTGCCGTGCCTTCGGAGGCCGCCATGCCACCGGCCTGGGACAGGGCGAGGTTGGAAAAGTCGAGCTGGCGGAACTGTGGGTTCTGCAGCAGCGCGTTGAACAGGGTGTTCACGGCGGGCAGCACGTGGAAGGGGCGGCGCTTGAGGGTGTTGACCAGCTGCGGGATGTCGCGCGGGTTCGGCACCAGTGTCATGTGCGCGCCCCAGCGGATCGTCAGCAGGCTGAGGGTGAGCGCGAAGATGTGATACAGCGGCAGGGCGGCGATACCGTTGACCTGGCGCAGATCACCCACCTTGTGCAGCGCGGGTTTGAACCAGGCCTCGGCCTGCAGGATGGCGGCAATGATGTTGCGGTGCGTGAGCACGGCGCCTTTCGACAGGCCGGTGGTTCCCCCGGTGTATTGCAGAAAGGCGATGGAGTCGAGCGTGTCATTGCCGGGCTTGAGGTGCGAGGCGCTGCCTTCGCGGATCGCGTGCCGGAAGCTCGTGATGGTGCGTTCGCCCAGGGGGCCGGTGCGCGGCAGCTTGTATGCGGGCACCATCTTGGCCAGATGACGAACCGCGAACGTGATCCAGCGGCCGTACCAGAAACCCAGTTCATCGCCCAGGCTGGCGATGACCACGTGCTCCAAGGAGGTCTGGTCGATCACTTCTTCCAGCGTGTGGGCAAAGTTCTCCAGGATGACGATGGTCTGTGCGCCGGAGTCCTTCAGTTGGTGCTCGAGTTCGCGTGCGGTGTAGAGCGGGTTGACGTTCACCACCGTGTAGCCAGCGCGCACGATGGCCGCCATGGTGACCAGGAACTGGGGCACGTTGGGCAGCATGATGGCCACGCGTGCACCCGGCAGCATGCCGCGGCCCTGCAGCCAGGCCCCCATGGCGGCGCTCAGGCTGTCGAGCTCGCCATAGCTCATCCACTGCTCCATGCACACACTGACCGGCTCACGGGCATGTTGCTTGAAGGACTCTTCGAGCAAGGCGGACAGCGAGCGGTAGCGCTCGGGCGCCACATCGTGTGGAACGCCTTCGGGGTATTGGGTAAGCCAGGGTCGGGTCATGGGAGTGGCATCTGCAGGGAAGGAGCGGCCATTCTGGCAAGCCGATGCCGGACTGGGTACCGGGCCAGCCCTAGGGTGTTGTCACCCAAAGCACATGCCCTCAGCGCCCGGCGGGGGCCTTCGCCAGTTCGCCAGCCAGTGCGGCACCGGCCTCTGCCTCGGGCTGTTCGAACAGGGTCGAGATCCAGCCCGCTTCCCGCTGGCTGATGGTGTCGAGGAAAACCCGCGCATTGCCCAGTGAGGCAAAGGCGTCGAAGCCACTTTCGAGGAAATGCTGCAGGGCGTCCAGTCCCGCCGCGCGCGCGGGGTTGCGCATCATGCGCAGCGCCAGGCGCAAGGGCTTCATGCGGGTGAGGCGCTCGAGCTCCCGGCCCATGTGCTGCACCACCGCCAGTTGCCGGGCACGCGCCGCGTTGTCCCCGGTGAGGCGCCAGGCGCGCGCGTACCGCAGGGCGGGCGGCAGCGCGCCGTCCTGGGGCAGCCAGTGCTTCGCCATCTGATGGTCCAGCACCTCGGTCAGGGCGTGGGTCTCTGCAAGATCGATGGCGAGCTGGGCCACGGCTTCGGGGAACAGCCGCTCGATCGCGCCCGCGATACGCGCGAACTGGGCGTCGCGCTGTGCGAAATCGTGCACGCCATAAAGCTCCTCCAGAAAGAAGCGGGTGGCCGGGGCATACACCGGGTGGCGGAGGAAGTCGGCATACGTGGCCTTGAATCGCTGCGCCTGCAGTTGCTTCACCTCGTTCACCGCGCGCTCGAGACCGGCTGTGCGAGCCTCCTGCCGCAGGTGGCTGACGCGCTCCAGGTGGGAGCGGATCTGGTCGGCGGCACTGGGTTTCCGGGTCATGGCGGGCTGGGCGTCAGGGCGGTGTCCCAGTCTAATCGGCGAACCGACTCCGTGAGATAGTTCGACCATGTCCGACCGCTCCCCCCTGTCGCCATCCCACACGCCCCGTTCCAGCCTGGCCCGCCTGCAGCAGTTGCTGGCGGTGGGCACGGTGGTGTTCGCGCTGGCCTGGCTGCTGGTCTGGTGGCCATACTCGAAGGTGGTGGCGGTGCTCGGCGCGCTGTTGGCGCTGGGGGGGTATGCGCTGGTGCTCGGCTTCGAGGCCGTGGCCGCGGCCCTGTTGAACCGGGGGGATGCAGCGCCGCCACTGGGATGGCGTGGCGTGGCCGACGCCTGGTGGCAGGAGGTGCGCGTGGCACCCAGGGTGTTCTCCTGGCACCAGCCGTTCCGCTGGGCGACTTTCCCGGACGACGCGGATCCCTCTGATGGCCGGGTGCCCGCTGTGGTGTTCGTGCACGGCTTCGTGTGCAACCGTGGCATCTGGCTGCCGTGGATGCGCCGCCTGCGGCGCGAGGGCGTGCCCTATGTGTCGGTCAACCTCGAACCCGTGTTTGGCGGCATCGACCAGTACGTGCCGCTCATGAGTGCAGCGGTGCAGCGCGCGCACGCGCTCACCGGCCGGCCGCCGGTGCTGGTGTGCCACAGCATGGGTGGACTGGTAGCGCGCGCCTGGCGCGCGGCGGAGCCTGGCATCCCGGTGCACAAGGTGGTGACCATCGGGAGTCCGCACCGGGGCACCTGGCTGGGCCGCTTCAGCCGCGTGGCGAATGGCCGCCAGATGCGGCAGGATGGCGAGTGGCTGGTGGCACTGCACCGCCGGGAGGCGGAGATCGAGCCGCAGAATGCCTACGCGGACTTCGTGTGCTGGTACTCGAACGGCGACAACATCGTGTTCCCCGCGTCCACCGCCACGCTGCCTGGCGCCGACAACCGGCATGTGCCCGGCGTGGCGCACGTGGCGCTGGCGTTTCACCCGAGGGTGATGGACGAGTCGCTCGCGATCGTGGCGTCGGCCGCCAGCTCGCCGAGCGAACGCACGGCTTCGTAGAGCGGTGTGAAGTCGGGCGCCGTCATGTCGAACAGCTGGTCGAAGCTGTCGATGACGAAGTAGGTCGCCTGGTAGTCGTCGATCTTGTAGCGCGTGCGCATGCAGCGCAGCAGGTCCAGCGCGATGCGCCTGGGTTGCGGGCTGGTCACGCTGTGGCGCAACTCCCCGGACGAGCTCAGGATGCCGGCGCCATACGCGCGCAAGCCATCCGGCTGGCGGATCAGACCGAACTCGATCGTGTACCAGTACAGGCGAGAGAGCAGTTCGCCGGCGCCCAGGTCGTGAGCCTTCAGGCCGCCGGCGCCATAGCGCTGCACGTAGTCGGCAAACACCGGGTTGAACAGCAGGGGCACATGCCCGAAGAGATCGTGGAACACATCGGGCTCGACGATGTAGTCGAACTCTTCAGGCTTGCGGATCCAGTCGGTGACGGGAAAACGGCGGTTCGCCAGCAGGTCGAAGAACGGGCGTTCGGGTATCAGGCCCGGCACGGCAACGATTTCCCAGCCGGTCGCGGGCCGCAGCCGCTCGTTGATTTCCTCGAAGCGCGGAATGCGGTCCTTCACGCCCAGCGAGGGCAGGGCCTTGATGAAGGCATCGCAGGCCAGGCCCGGCAGCAGCGCGGTCTGCCGTTCGTAGAGGCGGCGGTAGGTTTCGTGGTCGGCGTCGGTGTAGGACGCCCAGTTCTGCGGACAGGTGTAGTCACCCTGCGCCCGCGTGTAATCGCCACGGGGCGGGCGCTTGCTGGCGCCGTAGACAACAGGTTCGACGGCCATCGCGCAGCCCTCAGGCCTTGAGAACGCCGCGGCGCACCTGGTCGAGTTCCATGGTCTCGAACAGCGCCTTGAAGTTGCCTTCGCCAAAACCCTGGTTGCCCTTGCGCTGGATGAACTCGAAGAAGATCGGGCCCAGCTGGTTCTCGCTGAAGATCTGCAGCAGCAGCTCGCCGGGTGTGCCGTCCACCAGGATGTTGCGCTGCTTGAGCGCTTCCAGATCCTCGCCATGGTTCGGGATGCGCTTGGGCAGCAGCTCGTAATAGGTCTCGCTGGTGTTCAGCAGCTTCACGCCGCTGAGTTCGAGCGCGTCCACCGTGTCGTAGAGGTTGGTCGAACCCATCGCGATGTGCTGGATACCTTCGCCGTGGTACCGGTCCAGGTACTCCTGGATCTGCCCGGACTTCTCGTTGCCCTCTTCGTTGATCGGGATGCGGATCTTGCCGCAGGGGCTGGTCATGGCCTTGCTCTTGACGCCGGTGGCCTGGCCCTCGATGTCGAAATAGCGCACTTCGCGGAAGTTGAACAGGCGCTCGTAGAAGCCCGCCCACTCGTCCATGCGGCCGCGGTGCACGTTGTGTGTGAGGTGGTCGATGTAGGTCAGCCCGTGGCCCTTGGGGCTCAGGTCGGCGCTGGAGTTCTGGGCGATGGGTTCGAAGTCGACGTCGTAGAAACCGATGTTGCCGATGTCGCCGGTTTTCGCGCCGTTCTTCCCACGCCACTTGTCGATGAAATAGATGATCGAGTCGCCGATGCCCTTGATGGCCGGGATGTTCAGTTCACCCGGGCCCGCGGATTGCGCATAGCCCCATGCGCCCAGCGAGATGGCGCGTTCGTAGGCAGTCTTGGCGTCAGCGACACGGAAAGCGATGGCGCACACGCTGGGCCCGTGCAGGCGCGCGAAACGCTGCGCGAAGCTGTCGGGCTCGGCGTTGATGATGAAGTTGATCTCGCCCTGCCGGTAGAGCGTCACGGCCTTGTGGCGGTGTTTCGCGATCGGCTTGAAGCCCATGCGCTCGAACAGCTTGCCCATGGCAACGGGATCGGGGGCCGCGTATTCGATGAATTCGAAGCCATCGGTGCCCATCGGGTTCTCCCACAGGGCGTTGGCTTGTGCGGCGGCTGGCAGGGGCGTGTTCATGGTGGTCTCCGTCGTGTTGGTGGGCAATGGGCCACTGTATCGGTCAAGGGTGTCACGATTCCGGCGTTTTGGCGCGTGCCATTCGTCCTTGTTGCATGAATCCTGCAAAATGACATTCATGGATGCACTGGACAAGCTCGATCGCCACATTTTGCGCAGCCTGCAGGCCGATGGCCGCGCCACCTACGACCAGATCGCCGAGGCCGTGGGGCTGTCACCCAGCGCCGTGCTGCGCCGGGTGCGCCGCCTCGAAGAGGCGCATGTGATCGACCGCTACGTGGCGCTGGTGCGCCCCGAGGCCGTGGGGCTGGGCCTCACGGCCCACGTGAACGTGCGGCTGGAAAAGCACTTCGACAGCGCCAAGCGCAGCCCCATGGACCTGTTCCGGGCCAGTGTGCTGTCCTGGCCCGAGGTGGTGGAGTGCGCCGCGCTCACGGGGGATATGGACTTTCACCTGCGGCTGGTGGTGGCCGACATGGCCGCCTACTCCCGCTTCATCATGGAAACCCTGCTCAAGCACCCCAGCGTGCAGGATTGCAAGACCAGTTTCGTGATGGAGCGCGTGAAAAGCACCACGGCCTTGCCTTTGTAGGCACGGGTTGGGTGCCCGTCCGTCGGGTTCCCGCTGGTTTAGGGGTTTGCGTCCTTGTTGATATAGGGATAACCCGTACATTCCACCCCATGGTTGATCCCACCCGCTGGTTCAAGTCGACGCCCCTGCAGGCGCAGGCCGTGACGCGCGCGGCATCTTCCGGCGGCAGCCCGTCGGGCGAGCGGCCGAATGCGCCAGGTTCGGTGGTCGTTCCCATCCGTTCGATCGGCCCCGCGCAGATCGACCGCATCGAGGCGCACCTGCTGGATCTCGACACGCACGACCGGTACCTGCGATTCGGTTACGCCGCCAACGACGAGCAGATCCGCCGTTACGTGGCCAGCCTCAACTTCGAGCGCGACGAACTCTTCGGCATCTTCAACCGCCGGCTCGAGCTCATCGCCATGGCCCACCTCGCGTTCTCGCTCGACCCGAAGTACACCAGTTGCGCCGAGTTCGGCGTGTCGGTGGCGAAGAGCGCGCGCGGTCGGGGCTACGGGGGCCGCCTGTTCGAGCGCGCCGTGATGCACGCGCGTAATGAGGGCGTGCAGATGCTCTTCATCCACGCGCTGTCGGAAAACACCGCCATGCTCAAGATCGCCCGCCGTGCCGGTGCGGTCATCGAGCGTGACGGCTCCGAGTCCGAAGCGCACCTGCGCCTGCCACCGGCGGATTTCGATTCGCGCGTGACCGAGATGGTCAACCAACAGGTGGCCATCACCGACTACCACCTCAAGGCCCAGGCCAAGCAGTTCTGGGGCTTCCTCTCGGTGCTGCAGGACATCCGTCAGGGCGTGCGCGAAGCGCGCGAACGCGTTCGCGGCTGAGCCGGGAGCGCTGCCGGGGCCCGCGCGGCTTTGCGCCGCGACACCCGCATGGGGTATCCTTTCGCCCTGTTACAACCACCCCCCTTCTTCAGTGGCCGACTCCCCCCCCAGTAGCGGGCCGCAGCGCAGCCTGCGGCATGCCGACAAACGTGGTTTTCTGCAAAAGCTTGCGGAGTTCATCCATCCCGGTCCGGACTCCAAGGACGAGCTGATCGAAACCCTCGCCGAGGCTGAGGACAACGACATCATCAACGCGGAATCGCGCGTCATGCTCGAGGGCGTGATCCGCATCGCGGACATGACCGCCGGCGACGTGATGGTGGCCACCCCGCGCATGGATGTGCTCAACATCGATGCGCCTTTCGAAGAAATGCTGCATCTCGTCATCGACACCGCGCACTCGCGTTTCCCGGTGTATGAGGGCGAGCGGGAAAACATCATCGGCATCCTGCTGGCCAAGGACCTGCTCAAGCTGCAGCGCGCGCCCGAGCTCAACATCCGCGCGCTCCTGCGCCCTGCCACGTTCGTTCCGGAAAGCAAGGGCCTCAACGACCTGCTGCGCGAGTTCCGCGGCAACCGCAACCACCTGGCGATCGTCATTGACGAATTCGGCCGCGTGGCGGGCCTCATCACCATCGAGGACGTGCTGGAAGAGATCGTGGGCGAGATCGAGGACGAGTTCGACGTCGTCGAGGACGACGGCGACATCTTCGCCCTGGCCGACGGCACCTGGCGCGTCAGCGGCGACACCCAGATTGAGCGCATCAACGAATCCTTCGGGCTGAAGCTGTCCGAGGACGACTTCGACACCATCGGCGGCATGATTGCCCATGCGATGGGCCACGTGCCCAAGCGGGGCGAGGTGCACGAACTGGACGGCCTGCGCTTCACGGTGCTGCACACCAAGGGCGGCGCCGTGAAGTGGTTCAAGGTGTCGCCCCTGCCGGGCGAAGCCTGAGGTCCGGTTCGTCCATGCGCAGTCTGTTCGGGTCCCTGCACACGCCGTCGAGCTTCAACCCGATGAGCCGCCGCCCGCCAGGGCGCAGCGCGCGCGGCAGCGGTTTCGTGTGGTTCCTGGTGTGCCTGCTGGGTGGTCTGCTGCAGGCGGCGTCCATCGCGTGGCCGCAGGCCGGCTGGAACCTGCCGGGCACCGCGCTGGGCCAGCCCGGCGGCTGGTGGCAGATCGTCTCGCTCGCGTTGCTGGTGCTCGCGCTGCAGTTCGCCACCCGGGTGGGGCAGGCGGTCTGGCGCGGCTGGGTGTTTGCCACCGTCTGGCTGGCCGGCACGTTCTGGTGGCTGTTCATTTCTCTGCACACCTACGGTGGCATGCCGGCGTGGATGGCTGTGCTGGCCGTGCTGGCGCTGGCGGGCCTGCTGGCCATCTACTACGCCGTGGTGGTCGGTTTCCTGTGCGCCTGGGCGCCGGTGTCGCGCACCGCGCAGGGGCTCATGTTCGCGTCGCTGTGGACGCTGGCCGAGCTGGCGCGTGGCCACTGGTTCACCGGCTTTCCCTGGGGCGCCGGCGGTTACGCCCATGTCGACCTCATGGCCCCCTGGGCACCGCTGGTGGGTGTGTACGGCATGGGTTTCATCGCTGCCGTGCTGGCCTATTCGCTGGCCTCCATCTTCTCGGGTGCGTGGCGGCGCTTCGCCCTCTGGATCCAGTCGCCCGTTAGCCGTCCGGCCTCGGGTTCACGCCGCGCGGCCCCCGCGGCCCGCGTGCAGGCGCGGCTGCTGCCCGGCCTGGCCAATGGCTGGCCCAGTGCGCTGCGCTCGCTGGCGCTTTTCCTGCTGGTCGGCGCCCTGGTGCTGAGCCTGGTCGGTGGCAGCGAGGCCTGGCGGGGTCTGGGGCATCGGGGCACCGCGGCCGCGGGCGATCTGCGCGTGTGGCTGCTGCAGGGCAACATCGCGCAGGACGAAAAATTCGTGCCCGGCAAGGGCGTGGCGCAAGCCCTGGACTGGTATCCCCGGCAGATCGCCGAGGCCGTGCAGGCCGCGCGCACGTCCACCACCGGCCCCCAGCTCGTGGTTGCGCCCGAGACGGCCATCCCGCTCTTGCCCGGCCAGCTCGGCCCCGACTTCTGGCAGCCGCTGCTGGGCAATCTCGCGCAGCAACCCGCCGGCACCGGCGTGAGTGCGCTGGTGGGCCTGCCACTGGGCAGCCTGGAGCAGGGCTACACCAACTCGGTCTGGGGAGTCACCTCGGGGTCGGCGCACCGCCTGCAAGGGCAGGCGCGGCTGGACACGCCTGACAACGGCCTTTTCCGCTACGACAAGCACCATCTCGTGCCCTTCGGCGAGTTCATTCCGCCCCTGTTCCGCTGGTTCACCGATCTCATGAACATCCCGCTGGGGGATTTCAACCGGGGCGCTCTGCCGCAGCCGGCCTGGGCCGTGGCCGGGCAACGCGTGGCGCCCAACATCTGCTACGAAGACCTGTTCGGCGAAGAGCTCGCGGCCTCGTTCCGCGACCCCACCGCGGCACCCACCGTGCTGGTGAACCTGAGCAACATCGCGTGGTTCGGCGACAGCATCGCCATCGACCAGCACCTGCACATCTCGCGCCTGCGCGCCATCGAACTGGGCCGCCCCATGCTGCGCGCCACCAACACCGGTGCCACTGCGGTGATCGACCACCAGGGCCGGGTCACCCAGCAGCTGCAGCGCCTCACCCGCGACCGGCTGGAGGCCACGGTGCAGGGCCGCAGCGGCATCACGCCGTACGCTCAATGGACCGCCCAGTGGGGCCTGGCACCCATGTGGATGGTCTGCGTCGTGCTGGTGCTGTTGATCGCCTCCGCCCGCAACCTGGGCCGCCGGGGCGGGCGCACGCGCCGGCGCTGAGCGCGCCCGTAAAATCGGGCACTTGGGCCGTTCCCGGCGCACCAGGCGCGCCGCGCTCCCCCTTCAGACCACCTTTCGGCCGGACCATCGCTCCGGCTTCCTTGCATGTTGACCTTCCAGCACATCATTCTGAAACTGCAGTCCTATTGGGACGCCCAGGGCTGCGCGCTGCTGCAGCCCTATGACATGGAGGTCGGCGCCGGCACCAGCCACACCGCCACCTTCCTTCGCGCGCTCGGCCCCGAGCCCTGGAAGGCCGCCTATGTGCAGCCGAGCCGCCGCCCCAAGGACGGCCGCTACGGCGAGAACCCGAACCGCCTGCAGCACTACTACCAGTACCAGGTGGTGCTCAAGCCCGCGCCGGCCAACATCCTGGAGCTGTACCTGGGCAGCCTGGAGGCGCTGGGCTTCGACCTCAAGGCCAACGACGTGCGCTTCGTCGAGGACGACTGGGAGAACCCCACGCTGGGCGCCTGGGGCCTGGGCTGGGAGGTGTGGCTCAACGGCATGGAAGTCACGCAGTTCACCTACTTCCAGCAGGTCGGCGGCATCGACTGCAAGCCCATCACCGGCGAGATCACCTACGGCCTGGAGCGCCTGGCCATGTACCTGCAGGGCGTGGACAACGTCTACAACCTGAAGTGGACCGACACGCTGAGCTACGGCGATGTGTACCTGCAGAACGAGAAGGAGCAGTCGGCCTACAACTTCGAGCACAGCGACGCCGACTTCCTGTTCACCGCCTTCAATGCGCACGAGAAACAGGCGAAGCACCTGATGGAACAGCAGCTCGCGCTGCCGGCCTACGAGCAAGTGCTCAAGTGCGCACACAGCTTCAACCTGCTGGATGCGCGTGGCGCGATCAGCGTGACCGAGCGCGCCGCCTACATCGGGCGCATCCGCAACCTCGCACGGTCGGTGGCGCAAAGCTACTACGAGAGTCGCGAGCGCCTGGGTTTCCCGATGGCACCGCGCGAGTGGGTCGAACAGATGGCGAAGAAGGCCGCGTGAGCGCGGGTTGAGAGAACAAGAATGACTGCACAGAACCTGCTCGTCGAGCTGTTTGTCGAAGAACTGCCTCCCAAGGCGCTGAAGAAACTCGGCGATGCCTTCGCCACCGTGCTGGCCGACCAGCTCAAGGCCCAGGGCCTCGCGCCGGCCGACGCCACCGTGACCGCCTTCGCCTCACCGCGCCGCCTCGCCGCACACGTCACCGCCGTGCTCGCGCGCGCGGCCGACAAGGCCGTCTCGCAAAAGCTCATGCCCGTGAGCGTGGGACTGGACGCGAGCGGCCAGCCGACGCCCGCGCTGCTCAAGCGCCTGGCCGCGCTGGGGGCCGATGCCTCTGCGGTCGCCAGCCTGAAGCGCGCGCCCGACGGCAAGGCCGAGGCCCTGTTCCACGACAGCGTGGCACCGGGCGCCGAGCTGGCGGCCGGCCTGCAGAAGGCGCTGGACGAGGCCATCGCGAAACTGCCGATCCCGAAGGTCATGAGCTACCAGCTCGAGACCGATTGCGAACTGCCCGGCTGGAGCAGCGTGAACTTCGTGCGCCCGGCGCACGGTCTGGTGGCCCTGCATGGCAGCAGCGTCGTGCCGGTGAAAACGCTGGGGCTCAGCGCAACGAACAGCACGCAAGGGCACCGCTTCGAGGCGGCCGTCTCGCCCGTGGTGCTGAAGGACGCCGACAGCTACGCCGCCACGCTGGCGAAAGACGGTGCTGTGATTGCCTCGTTCGCCGAGCGCAAGGCCGAGATCGCCCGCCAGCTGGCCGCTGCCGCCCAGAAGGTGGGCAACGGCGCCAGGCCGATCGAGGACGATGCGCTGCTGGACGAGGTGACCGCGCTGGTCGAGCGGCCCAATGTGCTCATCTGCGAATTCGAGCAGGCGTTTCTCGACGTGCCGCAGGAATGCCTGATCCTCACGATGAAGGCCAACCAGAAGTACTTCCCGTTGCTCGATGCACAGGGCAAGCTGACGAACCGCTTCCTGGTCGTGAGCAACATCAGCCCGGCCGACGCCAGTGCAGTGATCGGCGGCAACGAGCGCGTGGTGCGCCCGCGCCTGGCCGACGCCAAGTTCTTCTTCGACCAGGACCGCAAGAAAACCCTGGCCTCGCGCGTCGACGGCCTGGGCAAGGTGGTCTATCACAACAAGCTGGGCACGCAGGGTGAGCGCATGGAGCGCGTGCGCGCCATCGCCCGCGCCATCGGCCAGCAGCTGGGCGGTGATGTGCTCGCGAAGCAGGCCGACACCGCCGCGCAGCTCGCCAAGACCGACCTGCTCACCGACATGGTGGGCGAGTTCCCCGAGCTGCAGGGCATCATGGGCGGCTACTACGCGCGCCACGACGGCCTCACCGAAGACATCGCCTTCGCGATCGAAGACCATTACCGCCCGCGCTTCGCCGGCGACGAACTGCCGCGCAACAACGTGGGCGTGGTCGTGGCGCTGGCCGACAAGCTGGAAACGCTGGTCGGCATGTTCGGCATCGGCAACCTGCCCACCGGCGACAAGGACCCGTTCGCGCTGCGCAGGCATGCGCTGGGCGTGATTCGACTCCTGAACGAGAAGCGGCTGTCGCTGGGGCTCGACTCGCTGCTGAAAGACACCGCCAAAGTGTTTGGCAACAAGATCACTGATCCGACCGCACAGCTCGTGGAATTCATCTACGACCGCCTAGCAGGCAGTCTGCGAGAGCAAGGCTACAGCGCACTGGAGGTCGATGCGGTGCTGGCATTGCGTCCGGAGCCTCTGAGCGAAGTGGCCCAACGGCTTGCGGCCGTGCGCGCTTTTGCGGCTTTGCCCGAGGCGCCCGCACTTGCTGCGGCGAACAAGCGCATCGGCAACATCCTCAAAAAGTCCGAGGGTGTCGGCGCCGAAGTGAAGGAATCGCTGCTGGTCGAAGCCGCCGAGAAGGCTCTTTTCACCGCCATGCAGGCCACCGTGCCCGCCGCCAACGCGAAGTTCGACGCCGGCGATCACACCGGCTCGCTGCAAGCCCTCGCCGCCCTGCGCGCCCCGGTCGACGCCTTCTTTGATGGCGTGATGGTCAACGCAGACGACCCCGCGCTCAAGGCCAACCGCCTGGGGCTGCTGCGTGAACTGCACGGCGCCATGAACCGCGTGGCCGACCTGTCGCGCCTCGCCACCTGAACTGCCCATGAAGCTCCTCATCCTCGACCGCGACGGCACGCTCAACCGCAGCCGCGACGACTACGTCGCCTCGCCGGACGAGTGGGAGGCCCTGCCCGGCGCGCTCGAGGCCGTGGCGCGCCTCAACCAGGGCGGCTGGCGCATCGTGCTGGCGACCAACCAGTCCGGCATCGGGCGCGGCCTGTTCGACATGGCCTCGCTCAACGCCATCCACACCAAGATGCACCGCCAGCTTGCTGCGGCCGGCGCGCGCGTGGAGGCCGTGTTCCTGTGCCCGCACGCGCCGGAAGACGCCTGTGCCTGCCGCAAACCGGCGCCGGGGCTGTTCGTGCAGATCGGCGCGCGCTTCGGCGCGCCGCTGGCCTCCGTGCACGCGGCCGGCAACGCGATGCGACATGTGCGCGCGGCCGCGGCGGCGGGCTGCCGGACCCACTTGCTGATGACCGGCAAGTCGGAGCACCTGCGGGGCCGCCTGGGCCTCGGGTCGGACGCCGACCTCGCCGCGCTCGCGCCCGATCTGCCACCCGGCACCCATCCCCACGACGACCTCGCCGCCTTTGCCGACTGGCTGCTGGCGCAGCCCACGACCTGAGTCCGTTCCCATGATCCTCATTCACCTGTTGCGCTCGGTCCTGCACATCCTGTTCATGGCCGTCACCGTGGTGCCGTGGGCACTGGCGGTGCTGGTGGCCGCGCCGTTTCTCAACAGCACACAGATCTACTGGATGTGCGTGGGCTGGCTCCGGCTGGCGGTAAGCAGCGGCAAGCTGATCCTCGGCATCCGCAACCACGTGATGGGCTTCGAGAACCTGCCGGTGGGCAGCACCGCACCGGCGGTCCTGCTGGTCAAGCACCAGTCCACCTGGGAAACCTTCTGCATGCCCACGCTGATGCCGCACCCGCTGGCCTATGTGTTCAAGAAGGAACTGCTCTACGTGCCGTTCTTCGGCTGGGCCATGGCCCGCATGGACATGATCCACATCGACCGCAGCAAGCGCGCGCAGGCCTTCAACAAGGTGGTCGAGCAGGGCCAGCGGCTGCTGAACCAGGGCACCTGGGTGATCATGTTTCCCGAGGGCACGCGCATTCCGCGCGGGCAGAAGGGCCAGTACAAGAGCGGCGGCACGCGGCTGGCCGTGGCCACGGGCGCACCGGTGATCCCGATCGCCGTGACTTCCGCCAAATGCTGGCCGCGCAAGGCCCTCATCAAGAAGCCGGGCACGGTGGAGTTCTCCATCGGCCCACCCATTCCCAGCGTGGGCCGTGAGCCCGACGAGCTGATGGCCGAGGTCGAGGCCTGGATCGAAGCCGAGATGCGCCGCCTCGACCCCGAGGCTTATCGCAACGCGTGAGCCACCCCATGCAGCGCTTCGTTCAGCTGGCGCTCGATTTTCTCGGCGGCCCCGAGCCGGTCGCCGCTCCGTTGCCCCCGGCCCCCGTGAAGCCCGTGGTGGCGGCACCGCCGGCCCTGCCCATGTCGCAGGTGTTTCAGCCCGCGGCGTGGCACCACCCGCGCGCCAACCGCATGCTGCGGCTGGGCGCCTGCGACGTGGCCTACGAATTCAAGCGTGGCAAGCGGCGCACCATCGGGTTGTCGGTCAGCACCGACGGGCTCAGCGTGAGCGCGCCGCGCTGGACGCCGGTGGGCGAAGTGGAAGCCCTGCTGCATGACAAGGCGGCCTGGGTGCTGGAGAAACTGCAGAACGCACGCCAGCGCGCGGGCGAGATGGAGCAGGCGCGCATCCGCTGGGCCGATGGCGTGGTGTTCGATTACCTCGGCGAGCGCATGCGCTTGGTGATCGACCCGACGCACACCTTCACGCAGGTGGGTGCGCTGTTCGAGCCCGCCAGCGAACCGGGTGGCATGGCGACGCTGCGCCTGGGGCTGGCCGGCAACGCACAGGAAACCCAGATCCGCGACGCCGCGCAGGCCTGGCTGATGAAACGGGCCAAGGCGCTTTTTACCGAGCGGCTGGACCACTTCGCGCCGCAGCTCGGCGTGCGCTACAGCAAGCTGCGCCTCTCGAGCGCAGGCACCCGCTGGGGCAGCGCGAGCGCCGACGGTTCGATCCGCCTGAACTGGCGGTTGATCCATCTCAAGCTGGACATGATCGACTACGTGGTGGTGCACGAGCTGAGCCATCTGCACCACATGGACCACAGCCCGCAGTTCTGGGACGTGGTTGCGCGCGTGTTGCCCGATCACGCGCAGCGGCGCCGTGCGCTGCGCGAGGCCGCCGTCCCGCTGGACGAGTGACGCGCTTTCCAGCGGGGTTCGCCGCAGGGCGATTCCGTTAAGATCGCCAAGTGACGTTGACGTAAACGTCAATAACAGGGCCTGTACCCATGGCAACGAACCCGACCTTCACCATCAGCGACCTGGCTCGAGAGTTCGACCTGACCACCCGCGCCATCCGTTTCTATGAAGACATGGGGCTGCTGCAACCCCAGCGGGAAGGGCCGGGCGGGCGCAACCGGGTGTACACCTCGCGCGACCGCACCCGCCTCAAGCTCACGCTGCGCGCCAAGCGGCTCGGGCTGTCGCTGACGGAGGCCAAGGACATCATCGACATGTACGACAGCCCGCGCGACACCGGGCCGCAGCTGCGCAAGTTCCTCACCGTGCTTTCCGACCACCGCCGCCAGCTGGAAGAACAGATGGCCGATCTCGTGGCCAACCTCGACGAGGTGAAAGTGCACGAGAAGGAGGCCCGCGCCCTGCTGGGCCGGATCGAAAAAAGTCCGAAAGGCTGACGACCGGCGGGTTAAGCTGCCGGCGTTCTGCGGCCACACCGGCCGCACCTTCAAGGGGCCGTTGCCATGTCTCTCGCCGCCAGCATCGTCGTTGCGCTTGTTGCGCTGTTGCACTTCTACTTCCTGGTCCTCGAGATGTTCCTCTGGGACAAGCCCGCAGGCATGCGCGCTTTCGGCCAGACGCCCCAGTCGGCCGCCGCCACGAAGGTGCTGGCGGCCAACCAGGGGCTGTACAACGGCTTTCTGGCCGCCGGCCTGCTCTGGGGGCTGTGGCTCGGGCCCGAAGGCTTTGGCGTGAAGGTGTTCTTCCTGCTCTGCGTGCTGATCGCCGGCCTGTATGGCGCGGCCACCGCGAGCCGCAAGATCCTGTTCGTGCAGGCGCTGCCGGCCGCGCTGGGGCTGGTGCTCGTGTACCTGAGCCGCACACCGGTCTGATCAGGTCGCGGCGGCACCCGCCGCGTACTGGCGCAGGAATTCCTCGCTCGGCGGAATCGGCTGGATCACGTCGACCAGCACGCCGTCGGGCGCTTGCACGATGAAGTGCCGTTGCCCGAAGGCTTCGTCGCGCAACTCAAGCAACACGCTGAGGCCCTGCTCCAGAACACGCTGGTACTCGGCACTGGCGTCTTCCACCTCGAAGTTGAGCAGCACGCCCGAGGCCGTGCCGCCGCGCGCCGGCGCGGGGATGGTGGCGTGGCCGCCGTCCAGGATGGCGAGGTTCACGTTCGCGTCCTCGCTCGATTGCAGGTGCACGTACCAGTCGCTGTCGAACTGGCGCGTGAAGCGGAAATGCCGTTCGTAGAAGCGGGCCGTGTCGGCCACGCGATCGGTCATGAGCACGGGGTAGTACTGGGTGGATTTCATGATGGGCTCCTTTGAAAACATACATACAATATGCATGTAAGTTCAATATAACATACAGGCTGTATGTATGCAAAATCCTCCTGCACCCACGCGACGCTCCCAGGTCGAGCGCACCGATGCCACACGCGCCGCCCTGGTGAGCGCGGCGCGCGCGTTGTTTGAAGCCCGGGGCTTCGCCGCCACCGGAACGCCCGAGATCGTGACCGCGGCCAACGTCACCCGGGGCGCGCTCTACCACCACTTCACGGACAAGACCGAGCTGTTCCATGCCGTGGCGCAGCAGGTGGCGCAGGAAGTGGCGGACGAGATCACCCAGCGCTCGAAACGCCGCAAGACGCCGCTGGACGCCCTGCTCGCAGGCTCACAGGCCTACTTCGCCGCCATGGCCGACGCGGGCCGGGCGCGCCTGCTGCTGCTGGAAGCCCCGGCCGTGCTGTCGGCAGAGCAGGTGATGGGGCTGAGCGAGACCGCCGGTTTCCAGGCCTTGCAGGAAGGTGTGCGGGAGGCGCTGGGCGACGGGCACGCGGCCATGCCGTGGCGGGAGCTCAGCGTGCTGCTGTCGGCCGCGTTCGACCGTGCGGCACTGGCGATCGCGCGGGGAGAATCCGCGGCACCGTACGAACGCGCGGTGCGGCTCCTGATCTCAGGCCTCGTCCCCGCCTGAGGCGGCTCCGTCCTTCAGCCAGACCACGCGGCCTTGCCCGGCGTCGTTGAGGCGCGCGGCCAGTGCGTGGGCACCCGATTCGGGCACGCGCAAAGACACGCTCACACCGTCGCCGTGTTGCGCATCGATCAGGCTGGCGCCATGGGCGTCGAGCTCGCGGCGCAGCCAGCCTTCCAGTGCATAGGGCACGACGCAGCGCAACACGCGCCAGCGCACCACCGGTACCTTGTCTGCCTGCAGCAGCGCCTGGGCCACGCTGTCGGTGTAGGCGCGCACCAGGCCGCCGGCACCCAGCGGCGTGCCGCCGTAGTAGCGCACCACGGTGGCCAGAACGCCCTCCAGGTCCTGGTGGCGCAGCACCTCCAGCATGGGCCGGCCCGCGGTGCCGCCGGGCTCGCCGTCGTCGTTCGCGGCCGAATGCCCGCCCGCCATGAGCGCCCAGCACACGTGTGTGGCGGCGGGGTGTTCGGCGCGCAACGCGGCCACGCGGCGCAGTGCGGCGGCGCGGTCGGCCATGGGCTCCACACAACCGATGAAGCGGCTCTTTCTGATGGTGCTTTCGCTGTGGACCGGGCCGGACAGGGTGAAGGGCATGGGGCGTCGAGCATAGCCGCGTGGGCGAATGGGTACAGTGGGTGAAATTGACGTTTACGTAAACGTCAACGTAGAATCGCGGATCACCTTCCAGCGACGAGTTGCCCCTTGAACCCTCCCGCCTTCGAGCCGCGCCACCCTGGCTTTGACCAGCGCACGCGCGAGAGCTTTGCCCGCCAGGCGGCCATGCGCACGCTGGGTGCCACGCTCGCCGTCGTCGAGCCTGGCCGGGTCGAGATCACGCTGCCCTGGGCCGAACCGCTCACGCAGCAGCACGGCTTCCTGCACGCGGGCATGGTGGCCACCGCGCTGGATTCGGCCTGCGGTTACGCCGGCTTCACGCTGATGGCGGTGGACGCCGCCGTGCTCACCATCGAATTCAAGATCAACCTGCTGGCGCTGGCGCAGGGCGAGCGGTTCCGCATGGTCGGCACCGTGGTCAAGCCCGGGCGTACGGTCACGGTTTGCGAAGGTCACGCCTATGCCATCGACGGCGACCGCGAAAAGCTCATCGCCACCATGGGCTGCACGCTCATGGCGGTGGTCGGCCGCGACAATATCCAGGGCTGACCCGCGTCGGCCCCTACAACGACATTCCAGGAGAACCCATGACGAATCTGCCCGGCCTCAACTTCCAGCTCGGTGAAGACATCGACGCCCTGCGCGACGCCGTGCGCGACTTCGCCCAGGCCGAGATCGCGCCGCGCGCGGCCGAGATCGACCGCGCCGACCAGTTCCCGATGGACGTGTGGCGCAAGATGGGCGATCTGGGCGTGCTCGGCATCACCGTCGGCGAGGAATATGGCGGCGCGAACATGGGCTACCTCGCCCACATGATCGCCATGGAAGAGATCTCGCGCGCGTCGGCCAGCGTGGGCCTCTCGTACGGCGCGCACAGCAACCTGTGCGTGAACCAGATCAAGCGCAACGGCAGCGAGGCGCAGCGCCAGAAGTACCTGCCGAAACTCATCAGCGGCGAACACGTGGGCGCGCTGGCCATGAGCGAACCGGGTGCCGGCTCCGACGTGATCAGCATGAAGCTCAAGGCCGAGGACAAGGGCGGCTACTACCTGCTCAATGGCAGCAAGATGTGGATCACCAACGGCCCCGATGCCGACACCATGGTGGTCTACGCCAAGACCGAACCCGAGATGGGCGCGCGCGGCGTGACGGCCTTCATTGTCGAGAAGGGCATGAAGGGTTTCTCCACTGCGCAGAAGCTCGACAAGCTCGGCATGCGCGGCAGCCACACCGGCGAGATGGTGTTCAACAACGTCGAGGTGCCGGCCGAGAACATCATGGGCGGCCTGAACAACGGCGCCAAGGTGCTCATGAGCGGGCTCGACTACGAGCGCGCGGTGCTCACCGGCGGGCCGCTGGGCATCATGCAGTCGGTGATGGACAACGTGGTGCCCTACATCCACGACCGCAAGCAGTTCGGCCAGAGCATTGGCGAATTCCAGCTGATCCAGGGCAAGGTGGCGGACATGTACACCGTGCTGCAGGCCGGGCGCTCGTTCGCCTACACCGTGGCCAAGAACCTGGACCTGCTGGGCACCGAACACGTGCGCCAGGTGCGCAAGGACTGCGCTTCCGTCATCCTCTGGTGCGCCGAGAAAGCGACCTGGATGGCGGGCGAGGGCATCCAGATCTACGGCGGCAACGGCTACATCAACGAATACCCGCTGGGTCGCCTCTGGCGCGATGCCAAGCTCTACGAGATCGGCGCGGGCACGAGCGAAATCCGCCGTATGCTGATCGGCCGCGAGCTGTTCGCCGAGACCATGTGAACATCAGGGCCCAACGCCAACCGGACAATGCATCCCCATGAGTGACGATCTCCAACATCTGATAGACCACAACCGCCGCTGGGCGGCCCAGGTCGAGGCCGAGCGCCCCGGCTTCTTCACCAAGCTCTCGCAGCAACAGAGTCCGCGCTACATGTGGATCGGCTGCTCCGACAGCCGCGTGCCGGCGAACCAGATCACGGGCCTTGACCCTGGCGAGGTCTTCGTGCACCGCAACGTGGCCAACGTGGTGGTGCCGACCGACCTCAACTGCCTGTCCACCGTGCAGTACGCGGTCGACGTGCTCAAGGTCGAGCACCTGATGGTGGTGGGCCACTACGGTTGCGGCGGCGTGCTCGCCGCGCTGCGCGACACGAGAGTGGGCCTCGCAGACAACTGGCTGCGCCACATCAAGGACGTGCGCGACCGCCACTCGGCCCTGATCGCCGGCCTGCCAGAAAACTTCCGGCATGACGCGCTGTGCGAGCTCAACGCGATCGAGCAGGTGGTCAACGTGGCGCAGACCACCGTGGTGCAGGACGCCTGGAGCCGTGGTCAGCCTCTTGCGCTGCACGGCTGGGTGTACGGCCTCAAGGACGGGCTGGTGCAGGACCTGCAGATGACCCTGCGCGGCAACCCCGACCTGGACTCGACCTACCTGCACGCCGTCGAAGGCGTGGCCGTGCGCACCCGCGACTGAACCCGACGGGGCCGCGCAGCGCCCCGTCCCGTGCTTCTTCTTCGTCTCATTTCCCTCAGGAGATTCCCACATGTCCGCAGATCCCATCGTCATCGTCGGTGCTGCCCGCACCCCCATGGGTTCGTTCCAGAGCGATTTCGCCAGCCTGTCCGCGCACGACCTCGGTGGCGCCGCGATCCAGGCCGCCGTGCAGCGCGCCGGCGTGGACCCGGCCCAGGTTGATGAGGTGCTCTTCGGCAACTGCCTGATGGCCGGCCAGGGCCAGGCGCCGGCGCGTCAGGCCGCGTTCAAGGGTGGCCTGCCCAAATCGGCCGGCGCGGTGACGCTGTCCAAGATGTGCGGCTCCGGCATGAAGGCCACCATGCTCGCGCACGACATGCTCGCCGCGGGCAGCGCCACCGTGGTGGTGGCCGGTGGCATGGAAAGCATGACGAACGCGCCCTACCTGCTGCAGAAGGGCCGCGGTGGTTACCGCATGGGCCACGACAAGGTGTACGACCACATGATGCTCGACGGCCTGGAAGACGCCTACGAGCCCGGCCGCTCCATGGGCACGTTCGGCGAAGACTGCGCCGCCAAGTACAGCTTCACGCGCGAGCAGCAGGACGCTTTCGCCATCGCCTCGGTCACCCGCGCCAAGGCCGCCACCGAGAATGGCGCCTTTGCGGCCGAGATCACCCCCGTGACGGTGAAGGACCGCAGCGGCGAGCGCGTGGTCTCCACCGACGAAGGCCCCGGCAAGGTCAAGCTCGACAAGATCCCCGGCCTCAAGCCCGCCTTCAAGAAAGACGGCACCATCACCGCCGCGTCCAGCTCGTCCATCAACGACGGTGCCGCCGCGCTGGTGCTGATGCGCGAATCCACCGCGAAGAAACTCGGCGCAAAACCGCTGGCGCGCATCGTCGGCCACGCCACCCACGCGCAGGAACCCAACTGGTTCGCCACCGCGCCCGTGGGCGCCACGCAGAAGCTGCTCGAGAAGACCGGCTGGAAGGTGGGCGACGTCGATCTGTGGGAGATCAACGAGGCTTTCGCCGTGGTGCCCATGGCGCTCATGACCGAGCTGAAGATTCCGCATGAGCAGGTCAACGTCAACGGCGGCGCCTGCGCACTGGGCCACCCCATCGGCGCCAGCGGCGCGCGCATCCTGGTCACGCTGCTGCACGCGCTCAAGGCGCGCGGCGGCAAGAAGGGCGTGGCCACGCTGTGCATTGGCGGCGGCGAAGCCACCGCCATGGCGGTGGAGCTGATGTAACCCCCTCACTTCATGAGCACTGTTCTGGTCATCGGCGCATCCCGCGGCATCGGCCTCGAGTTCGTGCGCCAGTACCGCGAGGCGGGTGACCGCGTGATCGCCACCGCGCGCGACGGCGCGGGCCTGGAACGCCTGCGCGACCTGGGTGCCGAGCCGCTGCGCGTGGACGTGGCCGACCCCGCCAGCGTGAGCGGCCTGGCCTGGCTGCTCGACGGCGTGGAGCTGGACGTGGCCCTGTACGTGGCCGGCGTGATCGAACGCGGCGACGCGAAGACGCCGCCCACGCGCGAGGCCTTCGACCGCGTGATGCACACCAACGTGCTGGGCGCCATGCAGGCCATGCCGCAGGTGCTGCCCGGCGTTGAAGCGGCGAAGGGTGTGTTCGGCGTGCTGTCCAGCGCGATGAGCCAGATCGGCGAGGTCTCGGCCAGCAACGCCTGGCTCTACCGCGTGAGCAAGGCCGCGCTGAACATGGCCGTGGCCAGCTCGCGGCACAGCCACCCCGGCGCCACCTGCGTGGCGCTCGACCCCGGCTGGGTACAGACCGACATGGGCGGCGGTTCTGCGCCCCTCACGGTTGAACGCAGCGTGGCCGGCCTGCGCCAGGTGCTGGCCTCGCTCGCACCCGAAGACAACGGACGCCTCATCCACCACGACGGGCGGCGCGCGGCCTCCTGGTGATCCCTTTCCCCGAAAGACTTCCATGCCATTGAACCAGGACCAACTCATGATCCGCGACGCGGTGCGCAGCTTCGCCCAGGAGCAGCTGTGGCCGCACGCCGCGAAGTGGGACAAGGAACACCATTTCCCGAAAGACGTGCATCAGGGGCTGGCCGCGCTGGGCGCCTATGGCATCTGCGTGCCCGAGGCGCTGGGCGGCGCGGGGCTGGACTACGTGACACTGGCCGTGGTGCTGGAAGAGATCGCGGCTGGCGACGGCGGCACCAGCACGGCGATCTCGGTGACCAACTGCCCGGTCAACGCCATCCTGATGCGCTACGGCAATGCCGCGCAGCAGGAGCGGTGGCTGCGCCCTTTGGCCGCCGGCGAGATGCTGGGCGTGTTCTGCCTGACGGAACCCCACGTGGGCAGCGACGCCTCTGCGTTGCGCACCACGGCAGTGAAGCGGGGCGATGAATACGTCATCAACGGCGTGAAGCAGTTCATCACCAGCGGCAAGAACGGGCACCTCGCGATCGTGATCGCGGTGACGGACAAGGGCGCGGGCAAGAAGGGCATGAGCGCCTTCCTGGTGCCGACCGACACGCAGGGTTACGTGGTCGCCCGGCTGGAGGAGAAGCTCGGCCAGCACAGCAGCGACACCGCGCAGATCAACTTCGAGAACTGCCGCGTGCCGGCCGAGAACCTGATCGGCGGCGAGGGCGAGGGCTACCGCATCGCGCTGTCGGCGCTGGAGGGTGGCCGTATCGGCATTGCCGCGCAGAGCGTGGGCATGGCGCGCAGCGCGTTCGAGTGTGCGCTCACGTATGCGAAGCAGCGCGAAAGCTTCGGTCAACCGATCTTCAACCACCAGGCGGTGGGTTTCCGGCTGGCCGAGATGGCGACGCAGATCGAGGTGGCGCGCGCGATGGTGCACCACGCGGCGGCGCTGCGCGACGCGGGCGAGCCCTGCCTGAAGGAGGCCGCCATGGCCAAGCTGTTCGCCAGCGAGATGGCCGAGAAGGTCTGCTCGGACGCGATCCAGGTGCACGGCGGGTATGGCTACGTGAGCGATTTCCCGGTGGAGCGCATTTACCGGGATGTGCGGGTGTGCCAGATCTATGAAGGCACGTCCGACGTGCAGAAGATCCTCATCCAGCGGTCTCTGGCCTGAGCTCTTCTCTGGCTGGTTCCGGTCGTCGGTAGCGGGGCGGCCGGCTCCGCGGCTGTCCCCCGGGTCGGCTGCGCCGTCCCTCCTCCTTTACGCCGCTGCGCCAGCCGCCCCGCTACCGACGACCTCGTGGCGCACGAATTTCTCCGCGCCCACTTCACTTCTGGCTCATGGGTGCCTGGCGCTCTGCGCAGCGACGTAAAGGAGGAGGCGGCCTCCCGCCGCCGGGGGACAGTCGCGGAGCAGAGCGCCAGGCACCCATGAGCCCGCGCAACCGCAACGCGCCACGGGTACCATCCCCCCACCATGAACATCATCATTTTGGGTGCCGGCCGCGTGGGCGAAAGCGTCGCGGAAAGCCTGGTCTCCGAGCAGAACGACATCACCGTGATCGACATGGACCCGGCCCGCCTGCGCGGGCTGGAGGAGCGGCTGGACCTGCGCGGGGTGGTGGGCAACGGCATCCAGCCCTCCGTGCTGAGCGAAGCCGGCGCCAAGGACGCGGACATGGTCATCGCCTGCGCCGCCCACGATGAAACCAACCTGGTCGTCTGCAAGGTGGCTCACGACGTTTTCAACGTGCCCACCACCATCGCCCGCCTGCGCTCGCCCGAATTCACCGAAGGCGAGGAAGAGGAGGTGCAGCTCGCGCGCACCAGCTTCTCGGTCAACCACGTGCTCTGTCCCGAAGAGTCCGTGATGCGCTACATCCACCAGCTCATCAGCTTCCCCGAGGCCTTGCAGGTGCTCGAGTTTGCCGATGGCCGCGCCAGCCTCATCGCCGTGCGCGCCACCCACGGGGGGGCCCTGGTCGGCCACACCATCGGCGAAATCCGCGAACGGTTTCCCCATGCCGAAATGCGCGTCGTCGCGCTCTACCGCCTCGACACCGAAATGGAGGCCACCCCGCAGACGCGCATCCTTGCGGGCGACGAGGTCTTCGTGCTCGCCGACAGCCAGAAGATCCGCCAGGTGCTCGGCGCGGTGCACAACATCGACAAACCCGTGCGCCGCCTCATGATCGCTGGTGGCGGCAAGGTCGGGCTGCGCCTGGCGCGCAGCCTCACCGGGCAGTGTGAAGTGAAGATCATCGAGCGCGACCTCAAGCGCTGCGAGTACCTCGCCAGCCAGCTGCCCTCCAGCATGCTCGTGCTGCAGGGCGACGGGGCTGACGAGGAACTGCTGCTCGACGAGAACGTGGGCGAGATGGACATGTTCCTCGCGCTCACCAGCGACGACGAGGACAACATCATGTCGGCCATGCTGGCCAAGCGCCTGGGCGCGCGCCGCGTGATGTCGCTCATCAACCGCCGCGCCTACGCCGACATGATGCAGGGCAGCACCATCGACATCGCCATTTCGCCCTCGCAAACCGTCATCGGCGAATTGCTCACGCACCTGCGGCGTGGCGACGTGGCGGTGGTGCACAGCCTGCGGCGCGGCGCGGCCGAAGCGCTCGAAGGCATCGCGCGCGGCGACGTCAAGACCAGCAAGCTGGTCGGCCGCAAGGTGGAGGAGATCAAGCTGCCCAAGGGCACGCGCATCGGCGCCATCGTGCGTGGCGAAGGGCGCAAGTCCGAGGTGCTGATGCCGCACCACGACACCGTGATCGAGGCCGATGACCACATCATCGTCTTCATCCCGAACAAGCGCCTGGTGCGCGAGGTCGAGCGGCTGTTCCAGGTGAGTGCCACCTTCTTCGGCTGAGATCCCGGGGCTTTATGTACAACATGCTGCCCGTCCTGTGCGTGTTCTCGCGCATCCTGCTGGCGTTCGCGCCCGCGTTCCTGGTGCCGTTTGCCTGGGCGTGGTTCTCCGAGGCGCGCGACCACGTCGCGGTGTGGGCGGTCGGCTTCGCCGTCACCGCGGGCAGCGGCCTGGCGCTGTGGCAGTGCACCCGCAAGCACCGCCGCGAACTGCAGATCAAGGACGGCTTCCTGCTCGTGAACCTCGTCTGGCTGGTGCTGCCGGCTTACGCCGCGGCACCGCTGCTCTACACCGTGCCCGGCATCGACGTGACGCGCGCGTACTTCGAGGCCATGAGCGCCCTCACGGCGACCGGTGCCACCGCCATCTCCGGACTCGATGCCTTGCCCGTGTCGGTCAACGTGTGGCGCTGCTTCATGCAGTTCATCGGCGGGCTGGGCATCATGCTGCTGGTGGTGGCCATCCTGCCGATGCTGGGGCTGGGCGGTGTGCAGCTCTACCGCGCCGAAACACCGGGGCCGATGAAGGACGCCAAGTTCACCCCCCGCATCGCCGAGACCGCGCGCGGCCTCTGGGGCGTGTACGTCGCTTTCTCCATCGCCTGCATGCTGGCCTACCGCTGGGCCGGCATGTCGTGGGCAGACGCCTTCATGCACATGTGCACCACCATGGGCCTGGGCGGTTTCTCGTCGCACGACGCCAGCTTCGGCTACTTCAACTCGCCCGCGATCGAAGGCGTGGCCACCGTGTTCATGCTGCTCTCGGGCGTGAGCTTCCTGCGCTATTTCATCGTGCTGCGCCGCCGTTCCCTGCGGCCACTGCTCGACGACCGCGAGATCCGCACCTACGTCGCCGTGCTGGCGGTCTCCATCGTCATCGTGGCCGTGTTGCTGGTGGCGCACGGCGGCTACAGCGACTGGCTCGAGGCGCTGCGCACCAGCGCCTTCCATGTGGTGTCGATGGCCACCACCACCGGCTTCGCCTCGGCCGACTACGCGAAGTGGCCGGTGTTCGCGCCGGTGCTGCTGTTGTTCCTGGGCTGCTTCGTGTCCTGTGCGGGTTCCACTGGCGGCGGCATCAAGATGGTTCGCATGGTGCTGCTGGTCAAGCAGGCGCGGCGCGAACTCGTGCGCATCGCGCACCCGCGCGTGGTCAACCCGGTCACGCTCGGGGGTGTGGTCATGCCCGCCTCGGTGATGACGGCCGTGCTCGGCTTCATGTTGATCTACGGCGCCACCACCGTGGGCCTGACCATGGTGCTGCTGCTCACCGGCATGGACGTGGTGACCGCGTTCTCTGCGGTGATCGCCACCGTCAATACCATCGGTCTGGGCCTCGGCGAGGTCGGCCCGACCGGCCATTTCGGTGTGCTCAACGACCTGCAGCTGTGGGTGCTGAGCGCCGCGATGCTGCTCGGGCGCCTGGAGCTTCTGACCGTGCTGGTGCTCTTCACAGGCCACTTCTGGAAGAAGTAGGCCCGCTCAGGAAGCATCAGCCGCGCGCAGGAATCTTCAGGCCGCGTTGCACGGCGGGGCGTTGTTCGAAGGCGTCCAGCACGCGCTTGAGGTTCGGGAAGTCCTCGAAGCCGACGATCTCGCCCGCGCCGTAGAAGCCGACCAGGTTGCGCACCCAGGGCCAGGTGGCGATGTCGGCGATGGTGTAGGCGTCGCCCATGAGCCAGGCGCGGCCTTCCAGGCGCTGATTGAGCACGTTCAGCAGGCGCTTGCTCTCGTTCACGTAACGGTCGCGCGGGCGCTTGTCTTCAAAGTCCTTGCCGGCAAACTTGTGGAAGAAACCGAGCTGGCCGAACATCGGGCCGACGCCGCCCATCTGGAACATCAGCCACTGCAGGGTTTCGTACTTTTCAGCCACGCCCTCGGGCAGGAAGCGACCGGTCTTGCCCGCCAGATAGACCAGGATGGCGCCCGATTCCCACAGCGCCAGCGGCCGGCCGTCCGGCCCGTTCGGGTCGATGATGGCGGGGATCTTGTTGTTCGGGTTGAGCGACAGGAAGGCCGACGACATCTGGTCGTTGGTGTCGAAACTCACCAGATGGGGTTCGTAGGGCAGGCCGGTTTCCTCCAGCATGATCGACACCTTCACGCCGTTGGGCGTGGGCAGCGAATACAGCTGCAGGCGGTCGGGGTGGGCGGCGGGCCACTTCTGGGTGATGGGGAAGGTGTCGAGGTTGCTCATGGACGGTCCTTGAAGTCGGGGCGTAAACAGCCATTGGAACACCGGCGCGCCATGCCCCCACCCTTGCAAGGGAATCGATAATCCGCTCCGCCATGCCGACGACCCAAGACCCCTGCCCCTGCGGCCGCGCGCCGGATTTTTCGGCCTGCTGCGGCCGCTACACCGGCACCGGCGTGCCCGCGCCCGATGCCGAATCCCTCATGCGGTCCCGCTACACCGCCTTCGTGCGCGGTGACGTGGCACACCTGCTGGCCACCTGGCACGCCAGCCAGCGGCCCGCCTCGCTGGCGCTCGAACCGGGCGTGAAATGGCTCGGGCTGGAGGTGAAGCGGCACCACCCCATCGACGCCGACCACGCCGAGGTCGAATTCGTGGCGCGTTCCCGCGTGCAGGGCCGGGGCCAGCGCCTGCACGAGCGCAGCCGCTTCGTGCGGGAAAATGGGCACTGGTTTTATGTCGATGGAGAAATCAAGTGATTGCCCGAACGAAGCAGCATCCACCCGAGACACCGAGGGCCCGGCTCCGCCGGCCCAAGGTGTCGCCCCCCTCGAGGGGGGAGGCGCCGAAGGCGACGCAGGGGGTGCTCCATGTTTGACGCGGTGCTGTTTGATTGCGACGGCGTGCTGGTGGACAGCGAGCCCATCACCAACGGCGTGCTGCGCGAGGTGCTCAACGAAAGCGGTTGGGCCCTCTCGCAGGCCGAGTGCATGCAGATCTTCATCGGCAAGGCGGTGCGCGACGAGCGCGC
>VFQQ010001674.1_pt1 | contig 29221 bp, 30 predicted proteins | sample 3512341 | NCBI WGS metagenome assembly VFQQ01 (sample SAMN10412373, study PRJNA504923) | tailings metagenome | isolation source: Relicate 2 Philex TSF1 revegetated site | place: Philippines: Tuba, Benguet | collected 2017-08-29
GAAGTTTGGTTCGCGCGCGGCCAAGTCGGGCTTCGAGCAGGGCTGGGACGTGGTGTCGGTGAAGGTGCCTTCAGGCCGCTCGACACCGCACTGGTTCTACCTGCCGGCGCTGCTGCTGGTGGCCTTCGTGTGGTGGAACCAGGGCCGGCGCATGCGCCGCTGAGGCTACAATCGCCGGTTGCCAAAAATGGCAGCAGGCGCGGGTGGCGAAATTGGTAGACGCACCAGGTTTAGGTCCTGACGCCAGCAATGGTGTGGGGGTTCGAGTCCCCCCTCGCGCACCACCAAAAAAGGAAAACGCGTGGATCCGCCAGGACCCACGCGTTTTTTTACTTCCGGCATGAAACAACGCCTACCCAGGGGCAGCAAGGGTCCGGCTCCGCCGGCCCGAGATGCCGTCCCTCCTCGAAGTGCCGAAGGCACGCCACGGAGGGGGGAAGCCGCGCAGCGGCGCAGGGGGGTGTTTCTAATTCAGACCATTTGAATCCGCAGGTCGGGCAGGCCGGCGATGGTGCCCACCATCGTGTCGCCGGCCACCACGGCGTTCACGCCTTCGGGCGTGCCGGTGTAGATCAGGTCGCCGGGCTGCAGCTCCCAGGCCGCCGAGAGGTGCTCGATGGTTTCGGCGATGTTCCAGATCAGCTTGGCCACGGTGCTGCGCTGGCGGTCCGCGCCGTTCACCTGCAGGGCAATTTCGGCGTTGACGATGTCACCCGCCTCGGCGGCCGGCGTGATCGGGCCGATGGGCGCGCTGAAGTCGAAGCCCTTGCCGATGCACCAGGGGCGGCCCTGCTTCTTCATGTCGTTCTGCAGGTCGCGGCGCGTCATGTCCAGGCCGACCGCGTAGCCATACACGTGGGCCATGGCGTCGGCCGCCTTGATGGACTTGCCACCCTTGCCAATGGCCACCACGAGTTCGATTTCGTGGTGCAGGTTCTTCGTCAGCGTGGGGTAGGGCATGCGGCCGGTGTCGCCGGCGGGCACCACCACCACCGTATCGGCGGGCTTGAGAAAGAAGAACGGCGGCTCGCGGCCGGTGAAACCCATTTCCTTGGCATGGTCCTCGTAGTTGCGGCCGACGCAGTAGACGCGGTGCACGGGGAACAGCTCGGACTTGCCGACGATGGGCACGCCGGTGACGGGGGTGGGATTGAACAGGTAGCTCATAGGGAATGGATGAAAAGGGAAATCAGACAGTGGCGTCGCCGCCTTCGACGATGACGTTTTCCACGGTGCCTGCGTCACCACGGCGGAACGAGGCCGCCTCGGTGTACTCGGGCGACTGGAAGCACTTGACGCCCGCCTCCAGCGTGGGGAACTCGATCACCACGAAACGGTGGAAGGTTTCGGGGCCTTCCATGATCTGGTAGCGGCCGCCGCGCGCCAGCACCTTGCCACCGTGGGCGGCAATGATGGCGGGCACACGGTCGGTGTACTTCTTGTATTGAACGGGGTCGCGAACGACGCAGCGGGAAAGCCAGTAAGCAGCCATGGTGTGTGTCTCGAAAGTCAGGTTGCGAAAGCGAGGTTGGGCAGCCAGGTGGCCAGCGCGGGGAAGACGGCGATGATGACGATGGCGGCCAGCAGCGCGATCCAGTAGGGAATGCAGCCCAGGAAGATCTCGCCGTTCTTGAGGTCTGGCTCGTCCGGCACGGAAGCTTTCACGGTGAACACCAGGATGCCGAACGGCGGGGTGAGCAGGCCGGTCTCGATGGCCAGGATGCCGAGGATGGCAAAGGCGATCGGGTCGAAGCCGAGCGCCGCGGCCACCGGTGCGAACACGGGCACGGTCAGCAGGATGATGGAGATCGAGTCGATCAGCATGCCCAGCACGAACCACACCAGCACCATCAGCGCCAGCACCACGTAGGGCGACATGCCCGACTGCGCGAAGAAATCCTGCGCCATGCCGGTGACACCGGTCATGGACAGCACGCGCGAGTAGAGCTGTGCGGTCACCAGCAGCAACAGCAGCGGCGCGGTGGTGCGGCCCACCGAGATCACGGCCTGCACCATTTCGCGTGGCTTCATGCCGCGCGAGATCGCCAGCAGCAGGGCCAGCGTGGCACCCACGCCCGCACCTTCGGTGGGGGTGAAGAAGCCGAACCAGATACCGCCCAGCACGATCACGATCAGCGCCAGGATGCCGAGCGTGCTCACCAGCGTGGCGCGCAGGTCGATCTCGGGCAGCGGAGGCGCCTCGGCCACCGTGCCGGCCGCGGCAGCCGGGTTGACGCCTTCGCCCACTCGGTGCGGCTGCGTCTTGGCCACCCACACGATGTAGATGATGTAGAGCACCACCACCAGCAGGCCCGGCAACAGGCCGGCGATGAACAGCTTGCCAATGGAGAGTTCGGTGAGAACGCCCCACACGATCATCAGCACCGAGGGCGGGATCAGCATGCCCAGGCACGCGCTGCCGGCGATGGCGCCGAGCGCGAACTTGCGCTCGTAGCCATAGCGCCGCATCTCGGGGTAGGCGATCTTGGAGAACGCCGCCGCCGCCGCAATGGACACGCCGGTGACGAACGAGAACACGGCGTTGGCCAGCACCGTGGCCACGCCCAGGCGCCCCGCAATGCGGCGCATGCCCCGGTTGATCAGCACGAACAGGTCGCTCGCCGCGCCGCATTTGGCGAGGAATTCGCCCATCAGCATGAACAGCGGGATCACCGCGAAGATGTAGTCGCGCAGCGCTTCGTAGCCGGTGCTGGACGCGAAGGAGATCATGGCGTTGATGTCGCCGGTCATCAGGAACAGTCCGAGCATTGCGCCCAGGCCGAGCGAGACCGCGATGTGGATACCGGAGAACACCATCAGCAACATGGCGCCGACCAGGATCAGCATGTCAGTGGTTTCGTACATGCGTACCTCGTCAGTGAGAAGAAGAGAAAGGAGCGGGCGGCAGGCCCCTGGCGGCGTGTGCGGCGTTCTGGATCAGCATCAGCAGGTAGCTGACGCAGGCCAGGAAGGTGCCGACCACCATCACGAAGCGCGCCGGCCAGACCGGCACGCGCAACGCGCCTTCGCCTTCGAATTCGTTGGTGGTCCAGGCGTGGACGGCGCCGTCCACGCTGCCGTAGCAGATGATCGCGAAGAACAGCAGACCGGCCAGCGCCGCGACGCAGGCCATGATGCTCTGCACGCGCGGGCTGCCCTTGCTGACGATCAGGTCAACGTTGAGCATGCCGCCCGAGCGGATGGCAAAGCCCGCCTGCAGGTAACAGACGATCACGACGGAAAGGGACACGATTTCGGTCGTGCCCTTCACAGGGCTGTTGAACATGCTGCGGCCGATGACGTCCGCGAGCACGAGGAAACACAGCATGAAGGCCAGCATCGCGGCCAGCACGAGTAAGGTTTTTGTGATGCGGTCGTTCAACCGCCTGAGCATTTCCATGATGGGCCTTGTCGGGTCGTGATCATCTGTTGGGCAAGAGGGAGACGCTTACTTGACCTGGTAGCGCAGCGGCCACTTGTGGCCGAGCTTCTCGGCCTCGTCCAGTGCGGTCTTGAGCACCAGCGTGGCGGGCAGGCCCTGCTTGTCGAGTTCGGTCGCCTTTTCCTGCGGCCAGCCCTTGAGCGAGTTCGCCCATTCCAGCTTCACGGCTTCCGGCACGGCCTTCACGGTCACGCCCATGGTCTTGAGCTGCTCGATCTGCTTGGGGTAGTCGGCTTCGTTCACGGTGCCAGTGCGCGCTTCGAACTCGCGGCCCACTTCCACCAGGATGTCCTGAACTTCCTTCGGCAGGCGGTTGAAGCGGTTCTTGTTGATCGTGAGACCGTGCCAGCTGATCGCCCCGAAACCGATCTCGGTGTAGTACTTCGCGACTTCATTGAGCTTGAAGTTCACCCAGGCCGAGGGGAACATGATCCAGCCGAAGTACACGCCGGTCTGCATGGAGGTGTAGGCCTCGGGCAGTGCAGATTGCACCGGCACCGCGCCCGCGTACTCCAGCCACTTCAGGTTGAGGCCGGCGCCGGCCAGCTTGCGGCCCTTCAGGTCGCTGATGTTGTTCCATTCGAAGGTGGTGCCGAGGTTGTAGCCGTTGTCGGAGATCAGGCCCAGCAGCTTCTGGTTGAACTTGTCCTCGAACACCTGGGACATGTACGGCACCTTGTCGTACACGCTGCGCGCGAGCTTGACGCTGCGTTCCGGGCTCATCGTGCCGAAGGGCAGCATCACCTGGAACGCGTGCAGCGGCAGGTTTGAGGGCTCGAAGCAGAAGCAGTAGCCGCCGATGTCGATGATGCCGGACTGCACACCTTCCAGCGTGTCGGCCGTCTTGACCATGGAGCCGCCATAGCCCTCCACGAACTCCACCTTGTGCTGCGTGCGTTCGGCCACGCGCTTGGTGACCTCGGGCACGAAGTACGTCTGCATCAGCTTGACGTAGGTGTTGACGGTGGGGTGGCCCGAGGCGATGCGCAGGCGGATGTTTTCCGCATGGGCGGCCGACAGGCCACAGGCGGCGACGACGCCGGCGAGGATGGTGTTTCTGACGAACTTGATCATGTCTTGTCTCCTGTGTATGAGGCAGATGCCCCGTTTCTTCCAACCTTGAAACTGGCGCCGGTCTGCGCCGGTGCCCGATTCCCCTTCAACGAAAACTGATGGCCCGCAGATGCGGGCGTGCCTGGCTCAGGGCAGGATGACGCTGGACCCCTTGGTGCGGCCCGCCGCCAGGGCGACGTGCCCCTGGGCGGCATCGGCCAGCGCGTAGCGCTGGTTGATCGAGACCTTGAGCACGCCCTTGGCGCAGAGCTCGAACACCGCGGCCGCCGAGGCCCGCAGGTCGGCGGTGGATGCGGTGTAGGTCACCAGCGTGGGGCGCGTGAAATAGAGCGAGCCCATCTTCTGCAGCGTGGCCGCGGCCACCGGTGGCGGTGCGCCGGTGGTGGTGCCGAACGACACGAAGTAGCCGCGCGGCGACAGGCTGTTGAGCGACTGGTCGAAGCTGTTCTTGCCCACCGAATCGAACACCACGGGCACGCCCGCGCCGCCGGTGATGGCCTTCACGCGCTCGGCCACGTCCTCGGTCAGGCGGTCGATCACGTGTTCGTAGCCATTGGCCCTGGCCAGCTCGGCCTTTTCGGGACCGGCGACCACGCCGATCATGTGCGCGCCCAGGTGGCGGCCCCACTGGCCGGCCAGCAGGCCGACACCGCCGGCGGCCGCGTGCATCAGCACGTGCTGGCCCTTCTGCACCGGGTAGCAGCGGCGCATCAGGTATTCCACCGTCATGGCCTTGAGCATCATGGCCGCGAGCTGCTCGTCGCTCACGCCCTCGGGCGAGTGCAGCAGGCGCTCGGCGGGGTAGTTGCGGTGCGAGCTGTAGGCGCCGAGCACCGGGCCGCTGATGTAGCACACGCGGTCGCCGGCCTTGAAGTCGGTCACGCCCGCACCCACGGCTTCCACCACGCCGGCCGCCTCGGTACCCAGGCCGCTGGGTGTGGGCACGGGGTACTGACCCGAGCGGGCGTAGATGTCCTGGAAGTTCAGGCCGATGGCGGTGTGGCGGATGCGCACCTCGCCCGCGCCGGGTTCGGGCAGGTCCAGCTCATCGAGCTGCAGGACGTCGGGTTCGCCGGGGGCGTGGAAGCGGATGGCTTTGACTTTCATGGAATGGGCTCGGGTGGTTGCGTCAACAAAGGGAAAGAGGTTCAGGGCGTGGCGTGGGCGACCGGCTCGGCCTTCAGGTAGGCTTGCACGAGATCGGGCGGCAGGTTGTCGAGGTAGCGCTGGCGCACCGGCGCGGTGGCTTCGCGCAGCGCCACCATGTCCATCGAATCGGGCATGACCACCTGCACGCCCAGCGAACGCAGGCGTTCGAGGGCGGTCACGTCCTGCGCGGCGGCGGCCTTGCGCTGTTGCGCGGTGGCTTCCACCACGGCGGCCTGCAGCTCGGCGCGCTGTGCATCGCTCAAGCCTTCGTGCCAGGCGCGCGGGCACACCAGCAGCAGCACACCGAAGAAATGCCCGCTCATGCTCACGTGCGGGTGGTGCTGCCAGAGGTCGAAGCTCAGCAGGTTGGTCAACGGGTTTTCCTGCGCCTGCACGGTGCCGTCCTGCACCACGCGGATGAGGTCCTTCACGTCGGTGGTGAGCGCCTTGAAGCCGATGGCGTCAAGCGCTTCGCGGTACAGCGCGCTGTCCAGCGTGCGGATCACCAGGCCTTCGCAGTCGGCCGGCGAGCGCAATGGGCGCACGGCATTGGAGATGTGGCGAAAGCCGTTGTCCCAGAACGCGAGCACGTGGAAACCGCTCTGCCGCGCCACGGCCTCGCGCAGCATGTCGCCAGCGCTGCCGTCCAGCGCGGCGAGGGCGGCGGCGCGGTCCTGCACGGAGAAGGGCAGGTCGAGCACCGCGAGCTCGGGCACGCGCGCCGAGAGGTAGCCCGAGGCCATGTAACCGATGTGGCGCTCGCCGCTCTCGACCGACGCAAACAGCGACGCCGCGCTCTCGCCGATCGCAGTGACGTCGGTCAGCAGGTGGGGCGTGCCCACGCTGCTGTCATCGAGACGGCGCGCCAGCGTGGTGAGCGCCGCCGTGAGGATGGACGCGCCGCCCTGGTAACCGGCGAGGTGGAAGGTGCTTTTCATGCGGGGCTTTCGGATGGGCTGGACGTGCGACTGCGTGCGATGGCTTCCACGATGAAGGCGTTGTCGCGGCCCGATTCGCCGCGTGCCACGCAGCCTTCGAGCAGGTCGGCGTACACGCCGGCAAAGGGCAGGGCCTGGCCACGCGCTTCGGCCTGTTCCAGGATGAGTCGGAAATCCTTCAGGCTCTGGTCGACCTTGCCTTGCAGGGGCTCGAACTGGCGCGTGGCCATCATCACGCCCTTGACCTGCATCACCCGCGAATACGCGGCCGAACCGATCAGCACGTCGAGGAAGCGCTCGGGGTCCAGCCCCAGTTCGCCGGCAAAGACGAGGCCTTCGGCGAGCGCACCGCGGTTGAGCCCGAGCACCAGGTTCACCGCGAGCTTGGCGCGGCTGCCGTTGCCCACGGCACCCAGCAGATGGCGCGACGGGCACAGCGCTTCCAGCACTGGTGCGGCGCGCTGCAGGTCGGCTTCGGCACCGGCCACCAGGCCAACGGCCTCGCCGCGCGCCAGCGTGCCGCTGGTGCCCGAGATGGGCATTTCGGCAAAAGACAATCCGGCCGCGGCACAGCGTTCTCCCAATGCGGTGATGCGGTCCGGGTCGCAGGTGCTGACGCACAGCACCACCGGCTTGCGGCCCGTGCGCTGCGCCGCGCCCAGCAGACCGCCGTCGCCTTCCACCACCTGTTCGACCTGTGCGGTGTCGAACACCGCCAGCACCACCACGTCGCAGTCGGCCAGTTCGGCCAGTTCCGCAGCGGCAGCGCAGCCGTCGCCGGCAAAGGCAGACCGGCGCGCGGGATCGACGTCGTAGCCCACCAGTGACAGGCCGGCACCCCCCAGGCGGGTGGCGCAGGCGGTGCCCATCAGGCCCAGGCCGGCGATGCCGACACGCAAGGGCGAAGCGGTGCTGGCCTCCATCACTCTGCCTTGATGCCCGCGTCGCGGATCACCTTGCCGATGCGGGCGTGGCCGGTGCGCGTGAGCTCACCCAGTTGCGCCGGCGTGGAGCCCAGCGGGTCGAGGCCGAGGCCCATCAGGCGTTCGCGCACACCCGGGTCGGTCAGGGCGCGGGCCACCTCGGCGTTGAGCCGGTCGATGATGGGCCTGGGCGTGCCCTTGGGGGCATAGAGGCCGAGCCAGGTGGAGAAGTTGAAGGAAGGCAGGCCGACTTCGGTGAAGGTGGGCACATCGGGCAGCAGGGCGGAGCGGCGGTCCGCCGGCTGGGCCAGCGCGCGCAGCTTGCCGTCCTTGATCATGGGCAGCGCCACCGAGACCGCCGAGAACATCACCGGCACCTGCCCGCCGGCCACGTCGGTGGTGGCCTGCGTCGCGCCCTTGTAGGGCACGTGCGTCAGCTGCACCTTGTTGGCGGCGGAGAACAGTTCCATGGCGATGTGGTGCGGGCTGCCGTTGCCGCCAGACGCGTAGTCCAGCTTTTTCGGCTGGGCCTGCGCCTGCGCCACCAGTTCGTTCACGGTCTTCGCGGCGTTGTTGTTGGCCACGAGCACCCACGCGATGTTGGCCATGCGGCTGACCGGCTCGAAGTCGTTGAGCGGGTCAAAGCTGGTTCTGGCGGCCAGGTTGACGGCGTAGTTCAACACGCTGTCCGTGATGCCGCCGAGCGTGTAGCCATCGGGCGCGGCGCGGGCAATGCGGTCGGCACCCACCAGCCCCGAGGCGCCGGGCTGGTTCTCGATGGCGAAGCTGGCGCCCATGTTCTCGCCGACCTTGCCCAGAACCACGCGGGTGCCCACGTCGGCGGCGCTGCCGGCCTGCAGGGGCACGATCACCTGGATCGGCTTGTTCGGGTAGCTCGCCTGTGCCCAGACGGTGGCGGGTGCTGTCAGCACGGCCAGCATGGGGGCCGACAGGAGGGCGCGGCGCAGCCGCGTGAAGGTGAATGGCATGGTGGTGGTCTCCGTCTCTTGTTTGTGAATTTCAGGCGTCCGATGGGCGCAATCTCGATGTCCTGCGGAAAGGGTCTGCGCCGCCAGGCGGCGCCTGCGTCATTCCTTCATTCCGGCGTCGGCCACGACCTTGGCCATGCGGGCGTGGTCGTTGGCCATGTAGTCGCGCATCTGGGCGGGCGTCATCACCGAGGGGTCAATGCCGTTGTCGGCCAGGCGCTTGACGGTGTCGGGGCTGCGCAGCACCTTGGTGAGTTCGCCGGCGATGCGGTTGACCACGTCGTCCGGTGTGGCGGCGGGCGCGACGATGCCGATCCACGAGGCGTAGTCGTAGCCCGGCACGCCCTGTTCGGCCACAGTGGGGGTGTCGGCCATCACCGGCGTGCGCTGGGCGCCCGCCACGGCGATCGCGCGCAGCTTGCCCGCCTTGACCATGGGCAGCACGGTGCCGATGGCGTTGAACATCACGTGCACCTCACCACCGGCGACGCCGACCGCAGCGGGGCTGGCGCCCTTGTACGGCACGTGCAGCATCTTCATGCCGGTGGCGGCCTCGAGCATGCTCATGGCGATGTGCTGGGCGCTGCCGACCCCACCTGTGGCATAGCTCACCTTGCCCGGGTTGGCCTTCACGTAAGCGATGAGTTCCTGCACGTTGTTCACCGGCAGGCTGGGGTTCACCACCAGCGCTGTGGGCAGTACGGCCACCATGCCGACCGGCTTGAAGCTTTTCGCCGGGTCGAAGGGCACCTTGCGCAGGTGCGGCAGCACGCCCAGGATGGCGTTGTTGCAGCCGCAGAGGATGGTGCCGTCCGGCGCCGCGCGGGCGACCTTCTCGGCACCGATGGCGCCTGACGCACCGGTCTGGTTCTCGATCACGATCGGCTGCGCCAGCGCGACGGCGAGCTTCTCGGTGACGATGCGCAGCGCGACGTCGGACGCGCTGCCCGCGGCCAGCGGCGTGACGACCGTGACGGTCTCACCCGCCGCCCACACCGCGGGCAGGGCAGCGGCGGTGATGCACAGGGTTGTCGTGCGCACGAGGCGCTTCAGCAGGGATGTCATTTTTTGTCTCCTTCATTTTTTTGGTCGTGCGTGCCGCGGTGCTAGAGCATCACGCGGCCGCCGTTGGTATCGAGGTTGACGCCGGTCACGAAACCCGCGCCGTCGGATGCCAGGTACAGCATCGCGGCGACGTGGTCGTCCACCTGCGCCAGGCGGCGCAGCGGCACCTGGGCGGCGATCCGCTCCACGTCCTCGGCGGTGCGCAGCGCGGCGACGCGCGGCGTCAGCGTGGTGAGCGGGGCGATGGTGTTGGCGGTGATGCCGTGCGGGCCCAGTTCGTAGGCGAGAAAGCGCGTGAGCTGGGTGACGCCGGCCTTGGCCGCGCCATAGGCAGGCGACGACGCGGCATGCACCGTGCGGCCCGAGATCGACGTGACGTTGACGATGCGACCCGCTTTCGACGCCTTCAATGCCGGAATGGCCGCGCGGCAGCACAGGAAGACGCTGCGCAGATTGAGCGCCACGGTGGCGTCCCATTCGGCAATGTCCATCTGCTCCACCGTGAGCAGCTTCTTGTAGCCACCGGCGCAGTTGATCAGCACATCCAGGCCGTGACCGGCCGCGGCAATCTCGTTGAACGCGGCTGTGACGGCCGCCTCGTCCGTGATGTCCACCGCCACGCCCAGCGCCGTGCCGCTGCCCTGCAGGCCTGCGGCGATCTCGCGCACGCGCCCGCCGTCGATGTCCAGCAGGAAGACGTGAGCGCCTTGCGACGCGAAGGCCTGCGCCGCCGCGGCACCGATGCCGCCTGCGGCACCGGTGACCACGACGCTGCGGCCGGCGAGTTCGGGGTAGTTCGGCATCATGCGAGGCGCGTGCACGCGCGCTTGGGTTGTCGGCGTCGCGTCATCAGAACGTGGCGGCCTTGTTGGGCGCCTCTTTCGTCATGACCTCGGAGGCCGACTTGTCGTTCTCGCCCGCGTCGGTCCAGGCCGGCACGCGGCCGATGCGCGCGGCTTCGTGCCAGGCGAAGTTGAGTTCAACCTTGATACCGTTGACGGGCTCGCGCATGAACAGCTGGTACAGGTTGGAGTTGTGCGCCTTGCGTTCGCTGAACTCCACGCCGTTGGCCGTCAGGCGGTCGATGAACTCTTCGATGCCTTCGCAGTTCAGGCACAGGTGGTCGATGCGGCCCGAGCCCATGGCGCCGGCGGCGGAGAAGTCCTTGTCACCGTCGGTGGGGGTCTTCAGGTACGTGTCCTGGTGGTTGGAGTAGCGTGCCTTGCCGATGTGGATCACGTCCTGTTCGCCGATGTAGAGCCAGTACACCGGGAAGCCGAACTCCGGGTGGTAGCCGTTGCGAAAGCCGAGGTTCTCCACGAACCAGTCGCGCGTGCCCTCGGGGTCGTGCGTGAGGATGAGCAGGTGTTCCAGAAATCGCAGTCCCATGGTTTGTCTCCTTGTCTTTTTGGGTGAATCACTTGCTGTGTTCGGCTGCCACGGGGCGGGTCTCGCCGGTGTCCACCAGCGTGCGCGTGGCGTTCACCGAGGCGTAGATCCAGAGGATCTTCATGGGCTCGGTTTCCGACATGTTGCGGAAGCGGTGCGGCACGTTGGGCGGGATGAAGGTCGTGTCCAGCGGCTTGAGTTCCTGCACCTCGCCGTCGATGTCGAGGTAGGCATGGCCGCTGAGCAGCACCACGCTTTCCTCGCAGTTGTGGCTGTGGAACGGAATGGCGGTGCCGCCACTGAACTCGGTGATGCCGTTGATGAAGGTGCTCGCGCCGACGGAGGGCAGCACCAGCGGGGTGGTGCGCGCGCCGCCGCCCCGGTCGTGGCTCTTGATCTGGTCGGGGCGCAGCACGGCGTACTTGGCGGTGGTTTCGGTGGTCATGTGGGGGTTCCTTCAGGTCTGTGGTCGACGGGTCAGGTGCGTGCGGGACCTGTCCACACGGTCTTGATGTTGGTGAATTCGTGCAGGCCGAGCACGCCGAGTTCGCGGCCGTAGCCCGATTCCTTGGTGCCGCCGAACGGCAGGCGCGGGTCGGAGGCGACCATGCCGTTGACGAACACGGCGCCGGCGTCGATCTGGCGTGTGAGCTGGCGTGCGCGGTCGAGGTCGGCGGTCCAGAGCGCGGCGCCCAGGCCGAACGGCGTGCCGTTGGCCACGCGCACCGCTTCGGTGGCATCGGCCACGCGCAGGATGGCGGCGGCGGGCCCGAAGGTTTCTTCCTTCGCCGCCGTCATGTCGACCGACACCTTGTCGAGCACGGTGGGTTCGTAGAACGCGCCCGGGCCCGCCACGGGCTTGCCACCGATCAGCAGCTTTGCGCCTTGCTGCACGCTGGCTTCCACCTGCGCGTGCAGTTCGTCGCGCAGGCTGCGCTTGGCCATCGCGCCCTGCGTGGTGCCATCGCCCATCGGGTCGCCCACCACCAGCTTGCGCGCACCGGCCACGAAGGCTTCGACGAAGCGGTCGGCCACGGCGTGTTCGACGATGAAGCGCTTGGCCGCGATGCAGCTCTGGCCGGTGTTCTGGAAGCGCGCCTTCACCGCCACCGTGGCAGCGGCTTCGACGTCGGCATCGGCCAGCACGATGAAGGGGTCCGAGCCGCCAAGCTCGAGCACCTGCTTCTTCAGCGCATGCCCGGCCTGCGAGGCGATGCTGCGGCCGGCGGGCGTAGAGCCGGTGAAGGTGACGGCGGAGATGCGCGGGTCTTCGATCAGGCGCTTGACCTCGCCCGAACCGACGAGCAGCGTGGTGAACAGGCCAGCGGGCGCGCCCGCCTTCTGGAACACGGCCTCGAGCGCCAGCGCGCATTGCGGCACGTTGCTGGCGTGCTTGAGCACCATGCCGTTGCCACCGGCCAGCACGGGCGCCGCGGCGCGCATGACCTGCCAGAACGGGTAGTTCCAGGGCATCACGGCCAGCACGATGCCGAGCGGGTCGTACACCATGCGGCTGTCGGTGGCGCTGCTGGGCACCACCTGGTCCTGCAGCATGCCGGGCGCGGCGTCGGCGTACACGTCGAAGTTCCAGGCGCACTTCTCGACCTCGCCGACGGATTCGGCGAGCGGCTTGCCCATCTCCAGCGTGGCCAGCGGCGCGAGCCCGGCTTTCTGTTCGCGCAGCGTCTGAGCCACGCGGCGCAGCAGCGCCATGCGCTCGGTCACGGGCGTGCGCGCCCATTCGCGCTGCGCCTTGGCCGCGCGTTCCAGTTTCTGTTCGATCGCCGTGGCGTCGTGCGCGTCGTACTCGGTCAGCACGGCGTCGGTGGCGGGGTTGAAGGAGGTGATCGTCATGCCAGTGCCATTTCTTCCAGGGGGGCGATGCCGAGATCGGCCGCCAGTTTCTGCAGGTCGCCCACGATGCCGGCGGCAATCGGCACGCCGTTCTCGCGGTAGCGGTTGCGTTTCTCGTGGCTCTGTTCGCCGGGCAGCCAGATGCGCTCCACGCCGGGCAGCTTCTCGCTGCCCCGGATGTCGCGCACCAGCTTGTCGACCGCGCCCTTGAACACGGCCGGGTCGCCGAAGGCGGCGAGGTCGATCACCAGGATGGCCTGGCCGGTGTTGGTGGTGGTCTTGAAATCGGCGTTGAAGTCGATCACGTCGCGGCCCATGGCGGCGCCGCCCAGCGTGCCGGCCAGCAGGCCGACGATGAGCGCCAGGCCGTAGCCCTTGTGGTCGCCGATGGGAAGCAGGAAACCTTCGCCTGCGCGGTTCGGGTCCAGCAGCGGCTTGCCTTGCCGGTCGATCATCCAGCCCTCGGGCATCTGTTCGCCGCGCTTGGCCTTGGCCTTGACCTTGCCGTACGCGGCCACGGTGGTGGCCATGTCGAGCACCACCGGCGGTTCGTCGGCGGTGGGGATGCCGGCGGCGATCGGGTTGGTCGACAGCAGCATGTCGGTGCCACCCCAGGGCGGCAGGTGGTTGGCGTTGCCGACCGCGAAGTACAGGCCGAGCATGTCGTGTTCCAGCGGGCGGCGCGCGTACAGCGAAGCCGGGCCGGCGTGGTTGCTGTAGCGCGTGCCGACCCAGGCCACGCCACAGGTGCGGGCCTTCTCGATGGCGATGTCGACGGCGCGCGAGACCACGAGGTGGCCCATGCCGTTGTCGCCATCGACCACGGCCATGGCCGCGCGTTCCTGCACGACGTGGATGTTCGGGTTCTTGTTGATGCCACCGGCCTGGATGCGCTTGATGTACTGCGGCAGGCGGATCACGCCGTGGCCGTCGGAGCCTTGCAGGTCGGCCTCGGTCATGAGGCGCGCGACCTGCGCGGCATCGGCCTCGGGCAGGCCCTGGCTGGTGAAGGCGGTCTGGATGAAGCGCTGCAGCGCTTCGGGAGAGACGGTGATGGAGTTCATGTGAAAAGGGGCGTGTTGTCGGGACGCGGGTGTGGTGAGCGGAATCGCTCAGTTGGCCGAGATCCCCTTTTCCTGGATGAGCTTGCGGTACAGCTCGTACTGCGTCTTCGTCGCCGCGCCGAATTCGGCGGCCGTGGTGCCACGCGGCGTGACGCCGATGGCCAGCAGCTTGTCGCGCGTGGCGGGGTCGTTCACGGCCGCGCGCACTTCGTCGTTGAGTTTCTGCACCACCTCCGGCGGCGTGCCGGCGGGCGCGACCATGGCGAACCACGAGTTGAAGGTGAAGTTGGGCATGCCGGCTTCCTGGAACGTGGGCACGTTCGGGAACTGCGGCAGTCGCTGCGGCGTGGACACGGCCAGCAGGCGCAGCTTGCCGCCCTGGATGAGCGAGGTGACGGTGCCCAGGCCCTGCATGGACACCTCGACCTCACCGGCGGCCACCGCCACGGCGGCGGGCGTGGCGCCCTTGTAGGGCACGTGCATCACGTCGATCTGCGCGCGGTCCATGATCAGCGCCATGCCGATGTGCTGCGGGCTGCCGTTGCCACCGCTGCCGTAGTTCAGCTTGCCGGGCGCGGCCTTGGCCGCCGCGAGAAAGTCGGCCAGCGTGCGGTGCGGGGAATCGGCCTTGACGACCAGGCCCCATTCGATGGTGCCGACCAGCGAGACCGGCACGAAATCGGTGAGCGCGTTCCACGGCATCTTCGGCACCATGTGCGGCACCATCGTGAGCACGCTGTCGTTGAAACCACCGATGGTGTAGCCGTCGGGCGTGGAGCGCGCGAGGCGCTCGGCACCGGTCACGCCGGCCGCGCCGGGGATGTTTTCCACCGCGAAACCATGGCCCATGGATTCGCCCATCTTCTGCGTGACCAGGCGCGCGGCGTTGTCGACCGCGCTGCCGGCGGCCAGCGGAATGATCATCTTGATCGGCTTGTTGGGATAGCCCTGGGCCTGTGCGGCCAGGGGCAGTGCGAGCAGGGCGGCCAGGGCCAGGCGGCTCAGCATCTTCATGACATGTCTCCGTGTAGTAGTGATAGGCAAGCGCGAGAGTACGCAGCAGCCTCACCCATGTCTAATGCTGTATTCGCGTTCTGCCATATCAAAGTGATATTGATCAGGCCGCGCATCGGTGCCATCATTCCGGCGCCATGAACCTCAAGACCCTCCGCTATTTCATCGCCGTTGCCGACAGCGGCAGCCTCACCGCCGCCGCCGCTGCGATACCGATTGCGCAACCCGCGCTGACCCGGCAGATGCGCGACCTGGAGGCCGAGATGGGTGTGCTGCTGCTGCAGCGCCTGCCGCGCGGCGTGCGCCTCACGCCGGCCGGCGTCACCCTCTACGAATCGGCGCAGCGCATCGTGTCGGAGGCGGCGCGGCTGGGCCGCCGGCTCGCGCACAGCCAGCAGAAGAGCAGGGCGCCGGTGATCCTGGGCGCGTCGCCCACGCTGGCCAGGCTGCTGCTGCCGCGCCTGTTCGAGAACTGCATGGACGCGCTGGACGACATGGAGTTGCGTGCGCGCGAGGCCTTCACGCCCGCGCTGCTCGACTGGCTGGAGCGCGGCATGATCGACATGGCCGTGCTCACCAACCCCGAGCCGGGGCGCTCGCTCTCGTTCCAGCCGCTGCTGGGCGAGCCCTTCGCGCTGGTGTCGCACGCGCAGATGCGCATCGGGCCGGTGGTGTCGGTCAACCAGCTGGCGCGCATTCCGCTGCTGATGACGAGCCTGCACCGCGGCCTGGTTGACCGGCAACTGGCCAGCCTGGGCAAGTCGCTGCAGGTGCGTGCCGAAATCGACTCGGTGGACTCCATCCGCGAGCTGGTGCTGCGCGGGCGCTGGGCGACGATCATGCCGGTGTCCGTGTTCCGCGACAACGCGCAGGACGAGGCCATCGTGATGTCCGAGATCTCCGGCGTGCAGCTCAACCGCCTGCTGGTGCTGGCCACGCGCATCGACCCGCGCCCGAACCCGTCGCTGTCGCTGGTGCACGAACTGGTGGTGGCCGAGTTCTCGCGCATGGAGCGCCTGGGCATCTTCAGTTTCGCGGCCGGCGACACCGCCGCACCCGGCGGCTAGCGTTCGCCGCGCGGTGGCTGAAGTGCAGGCGCGTGCGGGCATGGTGCTTCAGCCGAGGAAGCGCAGCAGTTCGCGGTTGAACGCGTCGGGCTGCTCCACATTGCTCAGGTGCGCCGCGTCGCGCAGCAACACCAGTTCGGCACCGGGCCAGGCCGCGGCGATCTTGCGCGACATCTCGACCGGCGTGGCCTGGTCCTCTTCACCCACCATCACCAGCGCCGGCTGCCGCAGGCGGGGCAGCTGGCCCAGTGTGTCCAGGCCGCAGATCGCGGCGCAGCATGCCGCGTAGCCCTCGGCCGGCGTGGCCGCGAGCTGGGCGGCGATGCGCGCGTGGGTGTCGGGGTCGCGCCCGGCGAAGGCCGGCGTGAACCAGCGGCCCATTGTGCCTTCCACCAGGGCGCCCATGCCCTGGCTGCGCGCCAGGGCCGCGCGCTCGGCCCACATGGCCTGCCCGGCGGGCGGCACGTGGCCGTTCGAATCGGCGATGACCACGCGGTCCAGCACCTCGGGATGGCGCAGCGCGAGCACCTGGCCGATCATGCCGCCGAGCGACAGGCCAACCCAGTGCGTGCGCTGCACGTTCAGGTGCTGCAGCAGCGCGTGCGCGTCGTCCGCGAGTTGTTCCAGCGTGTACGGGCCGGGCGGCACGCTGCTCGCGCCGTGGCCGCGAATGTCGTAGGCCAGCACGGTGAAGCGGCTGGCCAGCGCCTCCAGCTGCGGCGCCCACATGGCCAGGTCTGCGCCGAGTGAGTGCGACAGCGTCACCCAGGGGCCGCTGCCGGTGACCACCGCGTTCAGTTCGACGCCGTCGAGGCGGATGCGCTGCGGCGTCATGGCTTCGGTGCTCCGCAGTCGGCCACGAGGCCCACGGACGCGATGCCCGCGACGGCGCACTGCTCGTCCTTGCTGGACAGCTCGCCGCTGACGCCGACGGCGCCCAGCAGCTCACCTTGCGCATCGCGCACCAGCACGCCACCCTGCACCGGCACCAGGTTGCCGCCGCTCAGTGCCTGCACCGCGTTCATGAACAGCGGCATGAGGCCGGCGCGGCGCTCCAGTTCCTGCCCGCCGAAGCCCATGCCGAGCGCGCCCAGCGCCTTGCCCTGCGCGATCTCCTGGCGGTAGAGGCTGGTGCCGTCCTCGGCCAGGTAGGCCTTCAGCGTGCCGCGCACGTCGAACACGGCCACGGCCAGCGGCAGCATGCCGGCCTGCCGCGCGTGCGCCAGGGTGGCCTGTGCGATCTGGCTCGCGCATTCGAGGCTGATCGAGGTGAGTGTGTGGGTGAGTTTCATGGGCATGGGCTGGCGGTTCAGGTGGTGGCCGTGGCGGCGGGGCGGGCGCTCTGGCCGATGGCGGCATTCACGCGCGGCATGACCTCGTTGGCGAACAGCTCCATCGAGCGGCGGCCCAGGGCCGGGTCCATCCAGTCGTGGCAGGCGTACACCAGGTTGCCAAAGTCGCCCACCTGTTCGCGGAAGGCGAGGATCTGGTCGACCACGGAATTCACCGTGCCCGCGAGCACCAGGCGTTTCGTGACGTGGTCGGGCGTGATCTCGCTGTCGGGCATGGCCGGGTCGGTCTTGAACAGGTTGCCGCGGCCACCGGCGGTGACGAGCTTGCGCACCAGCTGCTTGAAATAGAAGTGGTACGGCCCGCCAGACTCCAGCGCGTAGCGCCGGGCGGTGGCTTCGTCGTCGGCCACGAAGATGCTCTTGGCAACGCGCCAGTCGGCCGGGTCGGCCACCGCGCCCACGGCGGTGCGGCCTTCCACGTACTTGGGCCAGTGCGTCTTCACCCATTCCGGCATGAGGAAGTTGGCCGACAGCGGCGTCCAGCCGCGCTTGGCCATTTCGGCCACACCCTGCGAGAAGGGGGCGACCGCCGTGCCCACGATGGGCGGGTGAGGGCGCTGGAAGGGTTTGAGGATCACGCCCTGGCCGTACTCGACTGCCATGGTGTCCTTCACCGACACGCTCCAGAACTTGCCTTCGATGTTGTACGGCGGCTCGGACTCCCAGATCTTTAGCACCGTGTTGATGCTCTCGACGAACATGGCGTTGCGGTCGTTGCGCAGGTTGCCGAAGACCTCCGCGTCCGACATCAGTCCGCCAGGGCTGATGCCCATGATGAAACGCCCCTTCGCCAGGTGGTCGAGCATCGCCGCCTGCGCGGCCACGGTGGCCGGGTGCGAGTTGGGCAGGTTCAGCGTGCCGCTGCCCAGCTTGATCTGCTTCGTCTCGCTGATCAGCGTGGCCAGGAAGATCAGGCTGGAGGTGACGGGCTCGGCCGAGTCGGTGACGTGCTCGCCGACGAAGGCTTCGCTGAAGCCCAGGCGGTCGGCCAGGATCACGGCCTCGCGGTCTTCCTGGAGGGTTTCGGTCACGCTGCGGCCCGGCGGGTGCAGCGGCATCATGAAGGTGCTGTATTTCACGTGGTCTCGGTGGGTTGAGGTGGAGAGAGGAATGTCAGGCGGCGTCGAGTTCCAGGCACACGCCCTGTGCGTAGCGCCCCTGGCAGAACAGCAGCGCCGGGCCCGGCTTGTGGTGGTACGCCTCGACGCGGCCCAGGTACAGGATGTGATCGCCGACCTCGAGGCGCTGCTCGGTGCGGCACTCGAACACCGCCGCGCAATCGGCCAGCACCGGCAGGCCTTGCTGGCCGGGCGTGTGCGGCACGCCCTGGAACTTGTCCGGGATCGGGGTGGCGAAGCGGCGCGAGAGCGGCAGCTGTTCGAGCGTCAGCACGTTGATCACGAAGCGCCCGCAGGCATCGAACGCTGGCAGGCTGGGCGACGTGGTGCGCAGGCTCCAGAGCACGATGGGCGGGTCCAGCGACACCGAGTTGAAGGAGTTGGCGGTGACGCCGACCGCGCGCCTGTCCTGGTCCAGCGTGGTGACCACGGTGACACCTGTTCCGAAGGCGCCAAGCGCCTGGCGCAGGTCGCGGGGATCGATGTCTTTTGAAGGGGTGATCTGCATTTTGTTGATCATGTGATTACTTTAACGTGATCAACTGATCTACAAAAGCCGGGGAAAACCCGACCCTGCCTCGCAGGCGGTCTATCTGCCGGAAAAACTCAGAGAGGGGTGAGGGCCGCCGGCTCGCCGGGGCTTGGCTGCGGGCGGGATTCCTCGATCAGCCGGGGCAGCATGGCGCGGGCGCCAATCAGGAAATGCTCGATCGTCATGGCGATCAGCTCATCGATCGGGTCGTCCACCGGCACGTCGAAGATCCACTCGCGCTGGCCGAAATAGAACACGCGCGCGTTGATGCTCCAGACCAGCTCGACTTCCTTCGTGCTCAGCGGCACCTCTTGCACGCTGGGCAGGCCGAATTCATGCCGGAGCTCGGTTGCCAGCGGCTCGAGGATGCGGCGGCGCAGGATGGCCAGGTACTTGCGGTTGATGTCCTCGCCGCGCAGGCCGGAGAACATGAAGATGCGCACCCAGTCGCGCGTGAGGGCGGCCTTGCTGTACTCGATGTACATGCGCGTGAGCCGCTCCTGCAGCGGCATGCTGCGGTCCTGGATGGTGGTTTCCCAGAAGGGGTTCCAGCGCCCCATGTAGACCACCTCGAACACGCGGTTGATCAGCGCTTCCTTGTTCGGGAAGTACTTGTAGAGCAGCGACTGCGTGACCCCCAGGCGCTTGGCCAGTTCCCGGGTGTCGCCGCCGAAGCCGACCTCGGCGAAGAACCGCACGGCCTCCTCGGTGATGTGCGCCTCGCGTTCGGCGGCACTCAGGCGTTTGGCGTGGGGGGTGGTCTTGCGGGTGGCCAAGGCGGGCTCGTGGTCAGGGCTGGGAAACGTCCACCGGCTTGCGCTCGCGGACGGACGTCATGATAGCTTCGAGCGCGGCCACGTTGGCCAGCATTTCGCGGGGCGTCACGGGGTAGGGCGCCACGCCGCGCACCGCGCGCGCAAAGGCTTCGAGGTTGAGCCGGACCGAAGGCGCGGGCTCCGAGAAGCGGCGCGTCTGCGTCTGCCCGCGCAGGGTGGTGGTGATGTCCCAGCCGGTGGGGTTTTCCGGGTGGGTGCGGTCGCGGATCTCGACCCAGCCCCTGGAGCCATAGACGGCGAAGCGGCCTTCGAACGGCGTGGCGAGCACGGCGCTGATCATGGCGTTGGCGCCATTGGGGAAGCCCATCATGATGCCGAGCGTGTCGCCGTTGGCGAAGTCGGAACCCAGCGTGGCCAGGCGCGCCCACAGGCTTTCGCAGGGGCCCAGGATCGCGATGCTCAGGTCGACCAGGTGAATGCCGGTGGCTGTGAGCGGGCCCACCGGCGCCAGCGTGTTCGACAGGCGCCAGTTGTCCTTGGGCAAGGCGAGGAACTTGTCCTGGCTGAAGTTGGCTTCGATCTGCAGCACATTGCCCAGCTCGCCGGACACGATCAGTTCGCGCAGGGCCACCACCTCGGGTTCGAAGCGCCGTTCGTGGCCGATGCCGAGCACAAGGTTGCGCTGGCTGCATTCGGCCACGGCGGCCCGTGCGTCCTCCAGCGTCAGGCACAGCGGCTTCTCGCAGAACACGTGCAGGCCGGCCTGCGCGGCGGCCACGATCTGCTGCGCGTGCTGCGGGTGCGGCGTGCACAGGATGACCGCTTCCACGCCCGGCTGCGCCAGCAGCGCCGCCGGATCCCCGTGCAGCGGGATGCCCTTCAGCAGCGGATCGTTCGCCATGGCGGCCAGCGCCTGCGGCTGGATTTCGGCGACGCCCGCCAGTTCCAGCCAGGGGGAGGCGGCGATCTGGGCTGCGATGGTCTTGCCCCACCAGCCATAGCCGAGAAGGCCGATGCGAACGGGTTTTTTGGGGGTGTCCTGCATGAATGTCTCCATCTTTCTGGGTGTTGTGTTTAAATTATTTTAGCGAATTACAACAGACAGGAGATCAAATGAGCACCAAGAAACCGGCTTCTTCCGCCGCTTCCCGGGTCCGCGCGACCCGTTCCTCCGTCCCCCGTTCCACCCCTTCGGCACCCACCCCGGCGCGCCAGCGCGTGGGTGTGGTGGGGCTGGGCATCATGGGATCGGCCATGGCCAGCAACCTGCGCAAGGATGGCTTCGATGTCTGGGGCCACGACCCCAGCCCGGCGGCCCGCAAGGCGCTCAAGGCGATGGGCGGCACGGTCTGCAAGAACGCCACCGAGCTGGCCGGTCTGGTGGACGTGGTCATCACCTCGCTGCCCAGTCCGGCGGCGCTTCAGGACGCCGCGCGCGACATGGCCGCCGGTGCCCGCAAGGGGCTGATCGTGATCGAGACCAGCACGCTGGACATCGACGACAAGGCCCAGGCGCGCGACGTGCTGGCCAGGGCGGGCGCGGTGCTGCTCGACTGCCCGCTCTCGGGCACGGGCGCGCAGGCTGCGCTGAAAGACCTCACGATCTACGCCAGCGGCCCCGCCGCGGCCATCCGCAAGGTGGAGCCGGTGTTCAAGGGGTTCACCAGCGCGCAGTTCAACCTGGGCGCCTTCGGCAACGGCATGAAGATGAAGCTCATGGCCAACCTGCTCGTGGCGATCCACAACGTGTCGACCGCCGAGGCCCTGCTGCTGGGGCAGCGCTGGGGCATCTCGCCGGGCACGGCGGTCAAGGTGCTGGCCGGCGGTGCGGGCGGCTCGCGCATGCTGCAGGTGCGCGGCCCGCAGATGGAAAACGAGGGCTGGAAAACGGTGACGATGAAGATCGCCGTCTGGCAGAAGGACATGAAGCTGATCGCCGCTGCGCTGAAGGAAACCGGCGTGCCGGCCCCGTTGTTCGCGGCCACCGTGCCGCTGTACGACGCGGCGATGGGCATGGGCCACGGCCTGCACGACACGGCGGCGGTGTTCGACGTGCTCGACCGCATGTCGCGGCCCGCCGGCTGATCCCGCTCTTGTTCAGGAGGCCCGCATGTCCATCTCGCTCAACCACTTTTCCATCCGCACCACCGATCTGGCGGCCACGAGGGCGTTCTACGTCGAGCTGCTGGGCTTGCAGGAAGGCCCGCGCCCGGAGTTCCCCTTTCCCGGCTACTGGCTGTACCAGGGGCCGCTGAGCGTCTACGCCAACGCCGCCGTGCATGTGATCGGCATCGACCCGCATGAACGCTCGGGCCTGGACAACTACCTGGGTGAGCGCGACACCGCGAGCCTGAAGGGCAGCGGCGCGGTCGATCACGTGGCGTTCTTTGCCACCGATCTGGCCGGCATGCTGGCGCGCCTGCAAACGGCCGGGATCGAACCGCGCCAGCGCACCGTGCCCGGCGTCGGCCTGCACCAGCTGTTCCTGGACGACCCGAGTGGCGTGGTGGTCGAGCTGAACTACCCGATGGAAGAGAAGCAGGCGCTGGACCGCCAGCTGGCCGCGTGAGCGCCGCGAAGGAGCAGCCATGGCGCGCATAGTGGTGGTGGGCGGTTCGCTCGGGGGCTTGTTCGCCGCCAACGTGCTGCACCGCGACGGACACGACGTGACCGTTCTGGAAAAGGCCAGAGGATCGATGGACGGGCGGGGCGCGGGCATCGTCTCGCACGACGCGCTGGAGGCGGCGCTGGGCCGCGCCGGCCTGCGCACCGATGCGTCGCTGGGCGTGGCGGTGCCCGGCCGCGTGATGCTGTGCAACGATGGCTCGGTCGACACCCTGCTGGACATGCCCCAGGTGCTGACCTCGTGGAGCCGGCTGTACCACCTGCTGCTGGCCGCCTTTCCGGCGGAACGCTACGTGCAGGGCGCGGTGGTGACGCAGTTTGCCGAGCGGCCCGATGGTGTGGAGGTGCAGGCGGAATGCGATGGTGAGCAGCGGCGCTGGCAGGGTGACCTGCTCGTGGCCAGCGATGGCATCCGCTCCACCGTGCGGCAACGCTGCTTCCCGGACGCGCAGCCGCGCTACGCCGGCTACGTTGCCTGGCGCGGCGTGTGCGAAGAAGCGGTGCTGTCGCGGCTCACGCTGGATACGCTCTTTCCCCGGTTCGGCTTCTGCATGACCGAGAGCGAACAGATCATCGGCTACCCCGTGGCCGGCCCGCGCAACGACCTGACGCCAGGGCGGCGCGCCTACAACTTCGTGTGGTACCGGCCGGTGCCCGCTGGCGATGCCCTGACCCGGCTCATGACCGACGCCGACGGGGTGCACCATCCCCAGGGGGTGCCGCCGAACCGCGTGTCGTGGCGCCACATCGCGCACGCGCGCCAGGATGCGCAACGCCTGCTGGCGCCCCAGTTCGCCGAGGTGATCGAGAAAACCGCGCAGCCTTTCTTCCAGCCCATTTACGACCTGCAGTCCGAGCAGCTGTGCGCGGGCCGCATTGCGCTGATGGGCGACGCGGCCTTTGTTGCCCGCCCGCACATCGGCATGGGGGTGACCAAGGCCGCCGACGACGCCGTGGCGCTGGCGGATGCGCTGCGGCAACACGGTGCTACGCTTGAAGCGCTGCAGGCCTATGAACGCCTGCGCCGGCCCGCCGGCCAGCTGGCGGTGGCGCGCGCACGCTGGCTCGGGGGCTACATGGAGCAGGCCAGCGACGCTGCCGCCCCCATCGCAAGCGCCGCTGAACGGGCGCACCAGACCCTGCACGAGACGGCCATCGACCTCGGTCGGTACGGCCACCTGTCCGCCTTCAAGACTTCGAACGCATGAGCATCGACCGCCTTCCTCCCATTTCCCCCGACCACTGGTCCGCCGAGCAGCGGGCCTGTGCCGAAGAGATCATTGCGGGTCCGCGCCGGGCCCTGATCGAACCCTTCGTGCCCATGCTGCGCAGCCCCGAGCTGTGCACCCATGCCCAGCGCATGGGCGAATACCTGCGCTACCGCAGCGCGATCGGGCTGCGGCTCTCCGAGCTCGCCATCCTGCTCACCGCGCGCCACTGGAACCAGCAGGTCGAATGGTCCATTCACGCGCCCATTGCCATGAGGGAAGGCATCGGCCGTGCGGTGGTGGACGCCATTTCCGAGCGCCGTGACCCTCCTTACGAGCGCGATGATGAACGGCTGGTCCACGCCGTCGTGCAGCAGTCGCTGCAAGACCGCCAGGTGGCAGACGCGACATGGCGCGACGCCGCGCAGGCTTTCGGCGAGCAGGGCGTGGTCGATCTGCTGGGCATCGCGGGGTACTACACGCTGCTGTCGTTCGTCATGAACGGCGCCCAGACCCCACCCACCCCGGGCCTGGACATGCGCCTGGCCCCCTGATAAGGGGCTGCGCAGCCCACTGGCGCTGCGGGAGCAAGCGCAGGATTGGCTAGAATGATGGGTTGCCATGTTGGGCGGGCCCGTTGCCGTGCGCGGCCGCTCTGGTGGGACCCACGGTCCCCCTGCAGACCACCCCACCTGACGAAAACGTTTTCGAGGCTCGGCCGCTCTGGCTGGCCGACCACCATTCCTTTGGAGAAATCCCCATGACCGTGACCGTTGAAACCCTGGAAAAGCTCGAGCGCAAGATCACGCTGACGCTGCCGGCCGATGTGATCCAGAACGAGGTGTCCAACCGCCTCAAGCGCATCGCGCGTGACGTGAAGATGGACGGTTTCCGTCCCGGCAAGGTGCCGATGAACGTCGTGGCACAGCGTTATGGCTACTCGGTGCACTACGAAGTCATGAACGATAAGGTGGGCGAGGCCTTCGCCACCGCCGCCAACGAAGCCCAGCTGCGCGTCGCCGGCCAGCCCAAGATCACCGAAAAGGAAGGCGCGCCTGAAGGCCAGCTGACTTTCGACGCGGTGTTCGAGGTCTACCCTGAAGTCAAGATCGATGACCTGACCACCGCTTCGGTGGAAAAAGTGGCCGCCGAGGTGGACGATGCCGCCATCGACCGCACGCTGGAAATCCTGCGCAAGCAGCGCCGCACCTTCGCGCAGCGCGCCCAGGACCAGGCCGCCCAGGACGGCGACCGCGCCACCATCGACTTCGCCGGCAAGATCGACGGCGAGCCGTTCGAAGGCGGCAAGGCCGAGGCCTTCCAGTTCATCGTGGGCGATGGCCAGATGCTCAAGGAATTCGAAGACGCCGTGCGCGGCATGAAGACCGGCGAGTCCAAGACCTTCCCGCTGGCCTTCCCCGCCGACTACCACGGCAAGGACGTGGCCGGCAAGACCGCCGACTTCCTGGTCACGGTCAACAAGATCGAAGCCGCCAACCTGCCCGCCGTGGACGAAGCCTTCGCCAAGTCCCTGGGCATCGCCGACGGTACCGTCGAGGGCCTGCGCGCCGACATCCGCAAGAACCTGGAACGCGAAGTCAAGTTCCGCCTGCAGGCCCGCAACAAGCAGGCCGTGATGGACGCCCTGGTGTCCAAGGCCGAACTGGACCTGCCCAAGTCCGTCGTGCAATCCGAGCTGGACCGCCTGGTCGAAGGCGCCCGCGCCGATCTGAAGCAGCGCGGCGTGAAGGATGCCGACAAGGCGCCGATCCCCGAGGACCTGTTCCGCCCGCAAGCCGAGCGCCGTGTGCGCCTGGGCCTGGTGGTGGCCGAACTGGTGCGCGCCAACGAACTGCACGCCAAGCCGGAGCAGATCAAGGCCCACATCGAGGAACTGGCCGCTTCCTATGAGAAGCCCGCCGACGTGGTGCGTTGGTACCAGGGCGACAACCGCCGCATGGCCGAAGTCGAAGGCATCGTGATCGAGAACAATGTCACCGAATTCGTGCTCTCGAAGGCACAGGTCACCGAAAAGGCGGTCAGCTTCGACGAGCTGATGGCACAGGCCTGATCCCGGCTCCGACCGGTCGAAGACAAGGGCGGAGCGATCCGCCCTTTCTTTTTCGGGTTTGTCCCCCATCTGGAGAAAGCCCGCAGCCCTGCGGCCGTTCCGGTCTTGTGACCGGCGAGCCTGGGGCCCCATGGGGTTGGTTACAGTAGTGACATGGCAAGCATCAACACACGGAGTTACGCATGAGCGCAATGGACATTCAAGGTTTGGGCATGGTGCCCATGGTCATCGAACAGTCGGGCCGCGGCGAGCGCGCGTACGACATCTATTCGCGCCTGTTGAAAGAGCGCGTGATTTTCCTGGTCGGCCCGGTGAATGACCAGTCGGCCAACCTGGTGGTGGCCCAGTTGCTGTTCCTTGAGAGCGAGAACCCCGACAAGGACATCTCCTTCTATATCAATTCACCCGGCGGCTCGGTGAGCGCCGGCATGGCGATCTTCGACACGATGAATTTCATCAAGTCGGATGTGTCCACGCTGTGCGTGGGCATGGCCGCCAGCATGGGCGCCTTCCTGCTGGCCGCAGGCGCCAAGGGCAAGCGCTTCGCGCTCCCCAACTCCAAGGTCATGATCCACCAGCCGCTGGGCGGGACCCAGGGCCAGGCCACGGAAATCGAGATCCACGCCCGCGAGATCCTCAAGACGCGCGAGCAGCTCAACAAGATCCTGGCCGAGCGCACGGGTCAACCGCTCGAGAAGATCGAGCGCGACACCGAACGCGACTACTACCTGTCGGCTGCCGAGTCGGCCGAGTACGGGTTGATCGACAAGGTCATTGAAAAGCGCCCCAGCGCCGCCTGAGGCCTTTCCGATTTGACCGCCCACGGGCCTCCAAACCGGGGAGATCGTGCCAAAACCGGCGCTTTTCCCCCGTTTGGCCCCCGTGGGGCTTGAACTATCATTGTTGTTACCGCTTCATCCGACCTTCCAGACCTATGGCCGACAAAAAAGCCGCCTCCAGTGAAAAAGCGCTCTACTGCTCGTTCTGCGGGAAGAGCCAGCACGAGGTGAAGAAGCTGATCGCCGGCCCTTCGGTGTTCATCTGCGATGAATGCATCGACCTCTGCAACGACATCATCCGTGACGAGTTGCCCGGTCTCGAATCGGTCAAGGCCTCTGGCGACGACGTTCCCACGCCCGCCCAGCTGAAGTCCAACCTGGACAACTACGTCATCGGCCAGCAGGGCGCCAAGCGCGCGCTTGCCGTGGCGGTCTACAACCATTACAAGCGCCTGCGCCACAAGGTCACCGCGCGCAAGGACGACGTTGAGCTCGCCAAGAGCAACATCCTGCTGATTGGCCCGACCGGTTCCGGCAAGACGCTGCTGGCCCAGACCATGGCGCGCATGCTCAACGTGCCGTTCGTGATGGCCGATGCCACCACACTGACCGAAGCCGGCTATGTCGGCGAGGACGTGGAGAACATCGTCGCCAAGCTCCTGCAGAGCTGCAACTACGACGTCGAACGCGCTCAGCAGGGCATCGTCTACATCGACGAAATCGACAAGATCACCCGCAAGTCCGACAACCCGTCCATCACGCGTGATGTGTCGGGCGAGGGCGTGCAGCAGGCGCTGCTCAAGCTGATCGAGGGCACCATGGCCTCGGTGCCGCCGCAGGGCGGCCGCAAGCACCCGAACCAGGACTTCCTGCAGGTCGACACCACCAACATCCTGTTTATCTGCGGTGGCGCTTTTGCCGGCCTTGAAAAGATCATCGAGAACCGCACCGAGGCCTCGGGCATCGGTTTCGGTGCCATGGTCAAGAGCAAGAAGCAGCGCAGCCTGACCGAGGCGTTCAAGGAAATCGAGCCGGAAGACCTCATCAAGTTCGGTCTGATCCCCGAGCTGGTGGGTCGCGTGCCCGTCATCGCCGCGCTGTCGGAGTTGAGCGAGGACGCGCTGGTCGAGATCCTCACCGAGCCGAAGAATGCGGTCGTCAAGCAGTTCTCCCGCCTGCTGTCGATGGAAGGTGCCGAGCTCGAGGTGCGGCCGGCGGCGCTCAAGGCGATCGCCCGCAAGGCGCTGATCCGCAAGACCGGTGCCCGTGGCCTGCGCTCGATACTGGAAAACGCGCTGATCGACACCATGTTCGATCTGCCTGGCATGAGCAATGTGGAGAAGGTGGTGGTCGACGAGTCGACCATCGAGGAAAACAAGCCGCCCTTGCTGGTGTACCGCGAGGCGGCCAAGCAGGCCTGACACCCTGCTGCGTGGGCCAGGCCCTCAACCCCGTCACGGATGCGATCGGTTGACATCGTTCGCTCCGACCCTATTTACCCGTTTTAGCCGAGGTTGAAATGTCCGGACAGACTCCTCTTCCCAGCACGCCGGTTGAACTGCCGCTCCTGCCCCTGCGCGATGTGGTGGTGTTCCCCCACATGGTCATTCCACTGTTCGTGGGCCGCCCCAAGAGCATCAAGGCGCTCGAATCCGCCATGGAGACCGAGCGCCGCATCATGCTGGTGGCCCAGAAGGCCGCCGCCAAGGACGAACCGTCGACCGAAGACATGTTCGAGATGGGTTGCGTCGCAACCATCCTGCAGATGCTCAAGCTGCCTGACGGCACCGTGAAGGTGCTGGTCGAGGGCGTGCAGCGCGCCAAGGTACTCACCATCCGCGATGGTGAAAGCCACTTCATCGCCAGCGTGAACCCGGTCGACCCCGCGGTGGAACGGGCCGACACGCAATCCAACGAGCTGGAAGCGCTGCGCCGCGCGGTGATGCAGCAGTTCGACCAGTACGTCAAGCTCAACAAGAAGATTCCCTCGGAAATCCTCACCTCGATCTCCAGCATCGATGACGCCGGCCGCCTGGCCGACACCATCGCGGCGCATCTGCCGCTGAAGCTGGAATCCAAGCAGGTGGTGCTGGATCTCGATCCGGTCAACAAGCGACTGGAAAACCTCTTCGAACAGCTCGAGCGCGAGGTCGACATCCTCAACGTCGACAAGAAGATCCGTGGCCGCGTGAAGCGCCAGATGGAGAAGAACCAGCGCGACTTCTATTTGAACGAGCAGGTCAAGGCGATCCAGAAGGAACTCGGCGAAGGCGAAGAGGGCGCCGACATCGAGGAGATCGAGAAAAAGATCAAGGCCGCCAAGATGCCCGCCGAGGCGCGCAAGAAGGCCGATGCCGAGTTCAAGAAGCTCAAGCTGATGTCGCCCATGTCGGCCGAAGCCACCGTGGTGCGCAACTACATCGATGCGCTGGTCGGCCTGCCCTGGAGCAAGAAGACCAAGATCAAGCACGACCTCGCGCATGCCGAGGCGGTGCTGAACGAAGACCACTACGGCCTCGAGAAGGTCAAGGACCGCATCCTTGAATACCTCGCGGTGCAACAGCGCGTGGACAAGGTCAAGGCGCCCATCCTGTGCCTGGTCGGCCCTCCCGGCGTCGGCAAGACCTCGCTCGGCCAGTCCGTGGCCAAGGCCACGGGGCGCAAGTATGTGCGCATGGCGCTGGGCGGCATGCGCGACGAAGCCGAGATCCGTGGCCACCGCCGCACCTATATCGGTGCCATGCCGGGCAAGGTGCTGCAGAGCCTGAACAAGGTCGGCACGCGCAACCCGC
>VFQQ010001675.1_pt1 | contig 29214 bp, 48 predicted proteins | sample 3512341 | NCBI WGS metagenome assembly VFQQ01 (sample SAMN10412373, study PRJNA504923) | tailings metagenome | isolation source: Relicate 2 Philex TSF1 revegetated site | place: Philippines: Tuba, Benguet | collected 2017-08-29
AACGGTGTTGAAGAGAGTTGTGCACTCGGTGCCACCCTGGAAAACCCCAACTTGAATATTGGCCTTCATGATGAACATTTAGAATGAGCAGCGAGGAAATCCGCGCCCAACAAAACAGAAGAGGCTGCCGTGCCAAGCAATGTGGTGTTGTGGGCAGGCTGGAAATCTCCCTCAACCCAACTTACATGTACTGTAAATGCCTTGGCTATGTGCTGGCTTTCTGCCTCACCTGATGACGCTCACAGCAGTGGACTCCTTGCCGCTCAGCCCTCCGTCCAGCAGCAGGCCTGCTGCTGCAGACAGCTCGCAGCCTGCAGCCTCCGCCGCAGCCGCGGCATCGGCGGGTCCATAGCCCATCTCGGTGAGGGACGCAATGCATGACTTGCGCTTGTGCCTGCAGCAATCAGCAGGTTTGGAAGGGTTGGCATGCATGCTGCAGGGCAAGCGGCGAACAGACATGTCCAAGACACTTGCATGGCAGGTCAGCTACTGGAAGCAATCCCCAGCACCAAAACCGTGGCGCACCTCTTCATCAGAGCCAGAGCATCATCAGACAACTGCAGCGCAGCCTCCTCTCTGGCCAGTGCTTCCCGCCGCATCGCCGCCTGCCGCTCCTCCGCAGCCGCACTCAAAGCCTGCGCCATCGCCACAGCATTCTCCTCATCCTCCTGCTCCTCCTGCCTGGCGACCGAAGGCTGCTGCTGCTCCCGCTGCCGCTGCTGCTGCTCCCGCTGCGCCTGCTCCTGCTGGTGCTGCTCCAGCTCGGCTGCACGCCGCTGGCGGGCGGCTTCCTTCTGCTCCTCCAAATACTCGGCCTCCCGCTCCTGCTGCTCCTCCACGCTGTGGCAGAAGGGGCTGCAAGTGGGCGGGGATCGTGGAGAGAGCGGGCTCTGAAGTGCACCTGAAAACGTACAGGGTTGGCTGGGGCCAGGGTCGCTTGGCATGTCATGAAGGAGGCAGGCGCAGCTTTGCAGCATTCGAATCCGAACACAGGCTGCAAGGGCACTGTTTGCACAGCGCTGGGCGCTGCTACCCGTAGACAACGGACAGCAGGGGGGGAAACCAGGTGCCTACCAGTTGTACACGTAGCAGCGCTCGTCATCCAGCACTGACTTGCACAGCTGCAGGTGTGGGGTAGGGGCAGCAGGAAGGCAACTGGTGAGCTCTCACAGGGCATGGATTGAGACATGAGCAGGAGGGCACAAGTGGCGAAGCGCTGGCAGATGGGTACATGCGCCGCAACAAATCGCTGTAGATGGCCATCTCTCAATGTGTGTGCAAACCCACAGGTGATGCATGGCATGCCATTGGCCAGGCAGCACACCAACGCAGGAACACACAACATGAGGTACAGAGCGCACCCGTAGCCAGGTGGGGCGTGAAGGGATGGGATCTGGCCGCGGCGCCCCGCTCGCTGCGCCGCCGCCGCCACTGCTGCTGGCGAAGCTGCCGGCCCTTGCCAGGCCCGACCCACTCCTAGTGCCCACTGAACTGCCAGCCAAGGATGCCCGTGCTGCCGCAGCCTGCTGCCTAACCAGGGCAGAGCCGGAGGGTGGCGGTGTGACTGGGCCTTTTTTCGGTGCAGGCGCTTCTGGCTGCTGTTGCTGCTGGCTGCGCGGCTGCTTGGGAGGCGCCGCGGGTGGAGCGGGAGTGAGTTTTCTCACCGGCTTGACCATGTCAGCTGTCAGCATCACGCCACCTGCAGGCCAGCCAGGGGTGGGGAGCAAGCAAGGGCGATGGGTACATGGTGGCCGGAGAGGCCTGTGTAAAAAGGCAGCTGCGACATGTCTCAATCGCACAGTCAGGTGGCCAGGCAGGAGGGCGGGGCAGACTGCTAAGCAAGCACGCCCGACTCACTCTTGCAGGCCGGGCAGTTGACGGGAAGGCGCTGGCTGGTGCCATTGGTTGCAAACATGTCGCAGGGCCTCTGCTTAGGGGGGCAGGTCAGGTGCAATTTGATCCTGCACGTATGTTTAGCTGCTGAACGGCTGCCCGGCAAGCACGCCGGACCCTGTCTGCCATGCTTCTTATCTGCCATGCATTGACTCGGCTCAAAGCAAGCCACACATCTCATGAGCTCTTTGCCTCACCACTTTGATCTTCTGCTGCACCTTCTCCCAGGCCTGCACAGGAGCACGATGGCAGAGCGGCTGAGGTGGCCAGGGGCATGTGCAAGCGCGAGTGGCAGAAGGACCGCAGCATGGCAGCAAAAACAAACCCAAGAGTTCTGTCTGACCTTGGTGCCATAGCCGCCCTCGCGAATCATGGGCTTCAGCGTTTTCTCCAAGTGCTGCAGAAATACGATAAATTAGCGGCATGTGCTGGGAACATGTGTCCTCGTCTGTTGTGAGGCCAGGCATACGGCAGCGGAGGCAGCAAGGGCAGCACAGGAAGGCAGCACCGGAGCCAGCAGCAAGGCGCGCAGTTCAGCCCGCAGCACGGGCAAAATTCTTTGTGGAACCCATTCAGTTCACACCCAACTGCGGTCCAACAACACCCTGCAGCCACACTGCCTCACCTCCTGCACACAGTCAATGTGGTATGGGTGCCCAGCGCATGCGCCGCAAGTGCCCAGTATGTGCTGCTCCTTGCCAACTGCCACATCGTGATTGCAGATGGGGCACTCATCCGCCCGCAGCGACAGCTCAACAGCTGTGCCGCCCTTGGAGGAGGCACCGGCGGCGACGGAACCCCCTTTGCCCGTGGCCTGCCCTTTGTCTCGCCCCATGACTGCATAAGAAAAGAAAGTGCATGATGGGAGGCTCGCTGGTGCACTACGCTTGCAGCTCCGTTGAAAAAGTATGAGGCACGGGCGGCGGACGTCGCGGCAGGCGGCGGCGGCGGCCAGAAGCTACAGTCGGCCCTCATTCAACCTCGACAGCACTGGCCCGCTTTGTACACCACGGACTCACGCTCTCGTGCCGTGAGAGGGCCTCCTGGTGATCGGGTGGGCTTTGACGGCGTGGGCAAGGCCAGCGGAGCACCCTCGCCCCTTGCCCGCTCTTTTGTGAGGGCTGGTGCAAAGCAATGAATCCGTGGAGCCAGGCGGTGAAGTCGGGCTGGTCTCCTTCAAGCTGCGGATGGTGCTTTCGGCTACCGCGGCCAATTGATCAATGCAGGTGCCTCAAAGCAACGGTGTGGTCTCACAGATAGCATCAACTTTGCCCGACAGCATCGACAGGAGCTGGCCTCCTGGATAATGGAGTAGCGGCGGCGTGTCGTGCGATGCCAGCTGTCCGTTTCGGTTATTCCAACTTAGCACCCTAACCGCAACTCTACACTCGCAAGCATGGAGTTTTACAGGCATGGAATGAAAGGGACGAGCAAGCAAACAGAACAGACGGTGATGATGCTCGGCCCGCATTTTTGGCAGGCCGCAGCTCAGGCGAGCGCGGGCAAGCTGCGTGCCGACCGGACGCTCGTGGCATCCGACGGCGGCACGCATTGCAGGAATGCGAGCATCACAACAGCTGGGATGGACAGAACAGGTCGAGTCAGGCTGCACAGCACCTGCCATGTCGGCTGGCGGCTGGGTTAGGTAAATGGCGGGGGGTGGGCTGGCGATTGCGGCTTCACCGCTCAACCAATGCCCAGCAGGGACAGCAGCTCATCCACCTCCGCATCATCGCCCTCCGGCCGGACCTGAGGCGGAGGCACGTAGGCCTGGGCCGGCGGGGCGGCCTGCTCATAAGCCTGGGGCATGCCGCTCATGCCCTGCTGCTGCTGCATCATGGCCGCAGCAGCCGCCAGACCGGCGGCATAGCCGTCGTCAAAGGCCGAGGGGCTGGGCTGGGCGGCCAATGGCGGGAAGGCAAAGGGCGACGCAGGCTCTTGTGCCCCCCAGCCACCATTGCCGACCAGGGCTGCCAGGGCTGCCTCTGGGCCGGGGCTGGACGAAAAGTCGGCCAGGGACAGCACACCCGGCTCAGCCACCGCGCTGCCAAAGGGTGCGGGCGCGCCCGCCGCCGCGCGGGGCGACTGGTTGGCGGGGCTGGGCGCTGAGAAGGCTGAGGAGGCGGCGTCGGCTGCCCAGGGCGGCAGCCGCGCTGATGGCGTGTCCGGTTCGGCGGTAGAAGGGCAGTCATCTGCGGCTGTGGAGGCGGCACCCGAGGGCGGCATGCTGGTGCTGCCGCCCGTCTGCAGCGATTCCAGTGTGGCATCCACGTTGCCGCCAAACATCAGCAGCTGGGCTTCCACGGCCGAGGCGTCCAGGCCCAGGGCGGCTGCGGCGGCGCCCAGCACCTGAACCTCCCTGCGAGCGGACAGCAGGGGAGGGAGGGACAGCAGCTTCAGACGGCTCGCCCATGACACTTGTTGGAGTTGCAAGGCAGGAAGAACGCTGCAGTCCTGGCTCCTTCTCCCTGCCCTGCCGGACCCGACATTCTCCCCCCCTCAACAGTGCGCACAAGCATCAACTACACGGCGCCAACATCCCAAGCCCACGCACCGGCTGAGGTCGATGGGCGGTGCGCCAGAGCAGGGCAGGCCGTCGAGCAGCAGCTGCACGGCGCGCTCAGCATCAGCCGCAGCGGCGTCGGTGGCGGACTGCAGGCAGCGTAACACAAGGGTTGAGGCTGTTGAGTCTGTTGTCCAATGCGCAATGCGCAAGCGCATAGTGACAACAGCAAAAGAAACCTTGTCGGAAGGGCAGGCACAGCTTGCCCCCGGCAAGGCATGGGAGGCTGCCCTGCACAGTCTGCAGTGCATGGCACCACTCCCGGCTACGCACAGTGCGCAACGCTGCAAGCGGCAAGCACCGCACCTGCGCCTGCTGCAGCGAGAAGCCCAGGTCCAGGATGCTGTTGAAGCAGCACTGCTTTTTGAAGGTACGCATCAGCGCCTGCGCAGCAGAGCACAACGGTGGCGCATGGGTGATCGCAGAAACGCAGCGAGCATGGCGATGCACGCACAGCGCGCAAATGCAGATGGCTGTGCTGACTGAGAGACCGAAAATTGGCCTGTAGCAAGTCCTGCAACCAGCCAGGCCCTCACCAGGGAGGCATTGGTGAGGCGCAGTGCGGGCTCGGTGTGGGCGGGCGGTGCATGGGCGGGCGGCTGTGGGCCCCAGGCGGAGGGTGTGGAGGCGCGGGGCAGGCCCAGCGCTTCCCTGCCGTGCGACTCCAGGGATGCCTGCAGGGCAAGAGGCAAGAAATACGGGGGATCCAGCATCAAATGTGTGCCCCTATAGTGAACTGCGCGCGCAGAATACTAACCAGACGTGCAAGGCCGGCGGAGGGCGGCGGCAGGCCCAGCAGAGGCACCTCCTGCGGTTGTGCGCAGCAACAGCAGCAAGCAGCCAAACACAAGCGCCAGTGGGAAATCCTACTGAAGCATGTGCTCACGATCTGGGCCTGCAGCGCTTGCTCCTCCTCCAGCTTGGCCTGAGCGGCTGCTGCCGCCTGCGCCTGGCGCCGCGCCGCCTCCCGCTTGCGCGCCTCCTGCTGCGCAGACCACTCGCGCTCGCGCTGCCGCAGCTCCGCCTGCGCACACAGCCAGTACAGGGGGGGGTCAAATGGAGTGGGCACAACACGCAACAGTGCAGAGGCTCAGGAGCAATGTGCACTGCACGGCCCCTTCCACGATGCAAGCTGCTGCATGGCTGGCACATGTGCAAACACATCTGCACATCATTCACACTGAAATTCATTGCCAACAACAGAGGAACAGCCCCGCAGCACCCACCTCGCCGTGCGCTCTGGGGCAGCGGTAGTGGAAGCACTCTCCGCAGTCGAGGAAGTCCGGGCACATCTGCGGCAGCGGCTTGGGCGTGGCAGTTGGGCTTCCAGCGGGACAAGCTACCTGGGTGCTGCTGCCGGCGCTGCATAGAGCCAACCCGCATCCTGCCGCCGCCTCCAGATTCCAACAAACAGCAGCTGCATCCGCACCCGAGCCAGCACCCACCTGAAGCTCCACGGGGCGGGGCACGCCTGGCGGGAAGGTCAGCCCGCTCGTGCTGAGTGCAGAGCGGGCAGCCCCCGGCACGCCGCCGCCGCCGGCGGGCGGGCCCTTGCTCCCAAAGATGCGGGCGGCAGCGCCTGCACCCTTGGGCTGGCCCACAGTCGACCAGCCGGCGTGCTTGTCGCCCACCAGTCGGATGCCAGCACTGGGAGCAGCCGAGCCGGTTGCCCGTTTGGCGGGTGCGGGCGGGGCGGCCGCCTTGGGAGCGGCGGCCTTGGCCTTTTTGGGGCCGCGGGGAGCAGGCAGGGCTTCTTGGGGCAGGGGGGCGGGGGGCGCCTTGGCTGGTTTGATCAGCTCAGCACCTGCATGGGAGCGGCACGTGTGCAGTGAGGCCCGAGAGAAGCTGCATTCCTGCCACTCTGCGATTTGTGACCCCAACTCTCCGCCACAATTGAGCCCATCTGCTGCACTACGCTCAAACTGTGCTTACCGATGGTGAAGCCGGGGCAGGCGCCAGTTGCTGCCTTGGCGCCCTGCGGAATGGGAACGGGTGATAAGTCCACGAGTGAGGAAAGTGGGCGATGAGAAAGAAGTGCAATGCTCGAACTTTCAGCTCTAGACCTGCCCTTTTGTTGCATACCACTGCTACCCCTTCGCTCCCCTGCTTGCCTTGAAGTCCTTGCTTCCCACGATTTGACGCCCGTGCCCCTCTTGTTTCGCAATGGTGAACGCGCCGTTGGGGCAGGGCATGCCCAGCCCAAAGATTTCCTGGGGTCGTTTGCGCGCTGCACACAGAGGGAGGACAGGTGACTGACTGACTGAGGTTACAGAGGCTGGGCCTGGTCCACAGGCTTGCTGGCTCTGGAAACATCAACGCAAGGGAGGGCAGGTGCAACAACATGAGTCCAAAACCGTGCAGCGCATGTGTGGTGGCAGAAATTCCGGGGAGGCGACCGTGGCGGCCTGCACACATCTCTCGCCCTCGATGCAGCTCTCACCTTTGATGCGATATTTCTCAGAGGCATGGCTGTTTGTTTTCTCGGCGGCTCGAGCAAGCACGAATTCAACGCTGCAGGTAGGGGGAACGTAGCACGTGAGACCAGCGGGTGGAATCGCAACGCCGCATAGTATGCCACATGCACTGTTGCCCGCCTGGCTCAGCTTGCTCACTCACCCGCATTCGTAGTGCAGGGTGCATCCCCCTCCTTGGCACGTGTTGCATTGCACTGCAGCAGAAGTGAACACTTGGTGGGTGCAGCGGCGTGGCGGCGAGCGGACCGCTAGGAGCGGCGTGCGGCGGCGGCGCGGCGGCACCGCTTGCACCCAGAGCCCTGCGCCCGCTTCCACGACCTCGCAGCACCGCGCTGACCGCCAGATCGCGGCGAGAGGTCCCACAGGCAGGGGCCGCTTGCAGGCGCGCCTCACGGTCCGCCACCCCCCGCACCTGCTAGGTATTCTTCCTTGCCACCCCCCGCACCTGCTAGGAATTCTTCCTTGCCGTCTACCAAGCCGCCGCAGATACCGCAGGACAGCTCCTCGCCCTCGCCTGCGGGCTCGCTCGTCTCCTGGCCGTGAGCGGCCGCCGGCTGCACCACAGTGCCGTGCTTGCGTCCCATGGTGAAGAGAACAGTGCAGAGCTTGTGAAGCTCCCCTTCAAGCGGTGCCGCTGTGTGCGGCAGCGTGCTGACGCCCGACAAAATCCCCCTCATCGTCCATACACTCAGGTCTGTTACAGTGCTCAGGTAGATCAAATGCACGGGAGAATATAGCTGAAGGAGCCGCAGGGAGCAAGGGAGCAAGGAGCAAGCAAGCAGGGCGGCGGTCACGTCATGTCGCGCCGATGTCGTTTCAATTGGTTGTGTTCAGCGCCGGGGGGCCCGTCACTTCACTTGTTGCCGTACACCGCCTTGAAGCGCTCCTGCAGGCAGCCAGAGGGGTGCAGACGGGTCCAGTCAGGAGCAAGAGATTCAACAGCAGGGGGCAGAACAGGCGCTGGACCGTTCGCCACGTGAGCGTGGGTTGCACGACGTGTTGGGCACCCTACACCCCCGCGCAAGGCCAGCACTCACCACTGCCTCCAGCACATTCTCCCGGTGGCCTGCGGAGCGGCAGCGTGGAGGGCGGTTTGATCACACAGGGCCAGAAGAATCACCTAAATGGAACCTCAATGTTTGATGGCACCCACTGCGCGGCAGCTGCTCACCAGCACTGGCAGACCGCAATTCTCAACAGCGAGAACCCTGCCAAGCAGCGTTCCTCACAGCCCTTGCCTGGCACGGCCAGCCCACAGCCTCTCCTCTGGCACCCTCAGGTATCGTTACCCCTTCCCAACCACACGCCCTATGCCACGCACCAAAGGCGGAGGCGCGCACAAAGCCCTCGCCGGCGGGGCCAAAGCCGCTGCCGGGCGTGGTCACGATGTTGCACTTCTCCAGGATCTCCGCAAACACGTCCCAGCTCTTCTGGCCTGCGGGGAGGGGTCAGAGGCGGGAGAAGGGGGATGTTGAGCGTGTGTTGGAGGCATGCTGAGGGCATGGTGGCACGTGGCACGGGCTGGGCTCGGGCTGCCGCCCAGCTGGCCCTCTCCCCCGCGCGCGGCGCCCACCCCCCACCCACGCACCCGGGAAGCCGACCCAGACGTAGGGCGCGTTCTCGCCGCCGTACACGGTGAAGCCCATGTCCTGGAACGTCTCGCTGCAGAGCAGGGCAGAAGAGGTGGAAAGGCCAGGAGCGCGAGTTGGCAACAGGTGGGCAAGCAGGAAACGTGACGATTGAGCAACAGGTGAAGCCCATGCCCCGGAACGTCTTGCTGCAGAGCAGGGCAAAGCAGGTGGCGGGGAAGCGTGGCGGCAGTTGAGTTTGAGACGCGTGCCTTGGTTCTAACGAGCGCCTTTGCCGCAGCAGGAAAGGTGGGACGGCAGCCCCAGCAGCAGCAGCTGCAAGTCAGCACGACACGCCCTGATATGACACCGTCCCGCTGCAGCATGTGCATGCGCAGTGCAGGCACCAGACTCCAACCCTAACCACCCGCCCCGCCTCACCGCAGGATGGCGGCGTTCTCCTTGTAGAAGGCCACCAGGTCCAGCATCTGCTTCCAGCCGTCGTCCTGCAGGGGAGGTGTGGAGGCCAAGTGCCAGGTTGGAGTCGCATGGTTGGATGGCTGGGCGCCTGACTGGAGCGCAGCACCTGCTCCCAGCCCACATGCAGAGCCGGGTGTTTGCTCAACCAAGCGTTTCTCCCTCGAGAACCATCGAGAACCCAGCCGTGCCCAGCCCTGCGGGAGCATGCCCGCCCGCACCTGCAGGCAGGCCAGGCCGCCGGCCTGCGCCACGTTGGAAGCGCCGTTGAACACGGTGGTCATGATGCGGTTGAAGTCGTTGATGACCTGGAAGCCGTCTGCAGTCGCGGTGAGGAGCGGGCGGCAGGGCAGACACATGTCAGCATCGGCAGCGATGCCTTGCGGCACATGAGCGAGCGCTCATGAAGGCAGCCATCCGACAGGCCCATCCAGGCACTAGCAAAGGACGTCCACAGACCCGGCTGGCAAGCATGCAATGCATCAGCAAGGGCCCAGCCGGCCACGCACCCGCGTAGCGCAGCTGCTCGGGCACCACGGTCCAGCCGAGGCGCACGCCGGTGAAGCCGGCATACTTGGAGAATGAGCAGGTCTCGATGGCCACCTCCTCCGCGCCTGCGGCAGTTGGGCACGAATGGGAGGTGGCTTGGTCTTGAGGATGCAATGCGCGCACGAATGGCAGGCCTCAGCCACATACAAACTCCCGCGTCGGCATGCCTGAACTCAGGCTCAGCTGGAGGCGGGGCGCAGCATGAACCCGCACTGATGCATCAAGGCATGTGCACTCACCCCTGCGGGTGCATCCCATGCCCCACGAGCAACCCTCTTCCGGTGTGCACCCACCTGGGATCTCGTAGATGGTCTTGGGGCAGTTGGGGTCGGAGATGTAGAGCGCGTACGCGGCGTCATACACAATGATGGAGCCGTTCTTCTTGGCAAAGGTCATCTGGTGGGAGTGGAGCGGGGCCGGGCGCAAGCAGGGTGGAGGGGTGGGTGATGGATGCACGATGGGGGGACTACGTGCTCGGACGGCAGGCAGCGCGGGTAGCAAGGGGGGCAGGCAGCCAGCATGCAAGGCGGTGCAGGGGCGGCCAGCAGGCAATGCGGGCTGGCAGCTGGCTCGCCAGCGTCGGCTGCTGCACCCCACAGCCAGCCCCGCCTCCCTCTGCCGCCTGCCACCCCAGCCCACCCACCAGCTCAGTGAGCTGCTCGCGCGTGGCGGCCGCGCCCGTGGGGTTGTTGGGCGAGCAGAAGAAGATGATGTCGGTGCGGGGCGCCTGCGGGGAGAGAGGGAGGGGTTTCCAAGAAGTGGTCAACTTCAGAGCTCACCTATCAAGCACCTGCTCTGGACTTGCAGGCAACAGGCCAGGCTGCACATGTGCAAGCTGGCCCAAGGGGTGCCCAACTCTCCAAACACAGGCCAGAAAAGGACGCTGCGCTCAGACAGAACTTCAGGCACAGCTGGCACATCAGCACGCCAGCCGCCACACATGCCCCCTGCACACCAGCATGCCTCCCCCCCCCTGCCACCCTGCCCGCCCACCTTGGAGAGGTCGGGGAAGAAGTCGTTCTCGGGGCGGCACACCATGTACTGGATGTTGTCAAAGCCGGTGCCGTTGTGCGCGCCCGTCATGCCCATGATCACGCTGCTGTCCACGTACACGGGGTAGGCAGGGTCCTGTGGCAGACATATAAGAGGGGCACGCAGACTGGGTGAGGGACTCCAGGACTGAGAGGCCAGGTCGTGCTGCTGTCCACGTACATGGGGTAGGCGAGGTCCTGCGGGTGTTGACGAAGAGGGGCGTGCAGGCTGAGGCGATATGACCAACCAAGGGCGCAGCAGAGCTGCAGCGTTGTCCATGGAAGCGGGTTCCGCAGCGCGTCATGTGGCAGCCCGCCGTCACCAGCACGCAAGCAGCCCATCCTAGCTGCAGCTATGCCCTACTGCCGTTCCGCCCCCCTGGTTGTCCACACCTGCAGCGCCACCGTCACGTCGGCGCCAAACATGAGCTGCAGGCGGCCGATGTCGCACTTGGAGCCGTCGGACACAAAGATCTTCGGGTGTGGGGGGTGGGGGGTGGGGGGGGCAGGGCATAGAACAAGGATTGGAATAGAACAGGGATTAGAGGGGGCCGTCTGGGCGCTCGATGTAGCATGGCGCCAGGCCTGCAGAGACCACGACATGCTCAAACACCGCAACTGCTGCTGCATCTTGGGCAACAACCGCAGACAACCGCAAAACAACAACAGCAAGCAGCCATGCTTCTCTTCGCACCTCGTTGGGTTTGCGGCCGACCTTCTCGTACAGGCGCTTGCAGATGGCCTCGCGCAGCGCGGGCGTGCCCTGCTCCGCGCCGTACCTGCAGGCGGGCACAGGGGTGATTGCAGCGGCGGGCAGCAAATAAGCACATGCAACAGGACGGGCCCAGTGCAGGCACAAAGAGGGCCTGCCCAGCTGGTGGGCGTTTGCCGTACAGCAGCAGCGCTCAGTCTGTAGTAGCTTGCACATCTACAGCACCAGACCCTGCAGCAGCTCCGGATGCAAATCCTAAAAGCCGTGTCCCCCAGCTGTGCCGCGGCGCACCCGCTGTAGCCCTCCAGAGTGCCCAGCCCCTCGGACGACTTCTTCATGGCGTCCGCGATGAAGGGCGGGATGGGCTCCGTGGTGTCACCAATGCCTGTGCCTCAGTCGCATGGGAGCCGAGGCAGGGTCAGAGGCGGATTGAGTGGAGCGGGAGGCAGCACTGAGGGAACATGCCATCGCACCGGCTCACAAACTGTTCCAGGTTGCAAGCAGCAGCGCCGGCCGCCTGGACGGCTACCCAGGCCTGCCGACACCCTGCAGGCTGCCGCCAAGTGCGATCAGTGTCAGCCCAGGGCCTCACCCAGGGAGATGATCTTGGCATCGGGGTGCTTCTCCTGGTGCGCCTTCCGCCGGCGGGCAATCTGTGGTGCGGCAACGGAACAGGGGCACGACAGAGGTTGGTAGGCTGGGGGAGCGGCATCATGCATGGGTTGTGTTGACCAGTCTGCAAGCCTTGGGCGACTTGTGTGCCCCTGCAGCTGCTTCTGCATGGACCACTACCAGCCCCAAGCCTCACCTCGGGGAACAGGTAGCCGGCCTGCAGCTTGGCCATGTTCTTGTTGCGCTGCACGCGGGTGGTCACTGCAGGCAGGGAGGCGGGCAGCGATGGGCTTGGAGGTGCTGGCGTGCTGCTGTGGGCGCGCAACAGGCCAGCCGGTTTCCAGCCGCCTGTCGGGCAGGGCTACACAGGATGGCGGCACAGACTCTGCGGGCGGGCAGCGGCCGACACCGACGGCGGCGGAGGCGGCCCTGCGCGCCGCATCGGCGCCATGCGGACGCTCACCCTGCTCGGGCGCCGCCACGCACTGCACGGTGAGGCCGCGAGCATGCTGCCGCTGGCTGCAAGGCAGTGGTTGGGATGGCGGAAAGATGCAGGGAGCGCTCAGTGCGCCAGATGCGCATCCATGCGGTCCCTGCAGCGATGCATGAGTTGCAGGGCAATGCGCCGGGGCGAACTGCCGCCGCGCGAGCCTCACCTGCCGGCGGCAGCCACGCGCAGGCGGGCGCTGGCAAACTGGGTGGACAGGACGACCATTGTGCTCCTCCGGCGAGATCGAAGAAGGGCGGTGCGGGCGGGGAGGCTGCAGATGGTGCCGGCGGACGGCGCCGCTGCCAGGCTGGCGACATGGGTGAATTGTGTCGGCTTTCGTCCCTCGGCGGCGCTTTCCGCTGTGCTTTTCGGCTTGCGGAAATCATCACGCCCGGTTTCTCGCTCATCCAGCCAACGTTGACCTGGGTGAACCGTTTGTCGGCGCGCCTCGCGCCTGGCCCCACGCACCGCACTCCCGTCTGCAGCCAGGGGTCATGTCGGAGGGCTTGGTGGACGTTGATACGGCGCAGCCGCGGCGGGCAGGGTCCTCCGCCGCCGGGCGCCCACCGCGCTCTCCGGCTGCCAAGCCCGCGCGGCACTCTGGGCCACTGGACCCACGGGCCGTGCCCTGCAGCATGCTGGGCGTGAAGGACATCCACGGGGCGCGCACCATGGGACCTCCCAGCGGCGCAGAGCTGGTCAGCCCCACCAAGCGCATGGCGCCGCACGAGAAGGAGCCGCGCCTGCCGCCACGTGAGCCGGGGTGCACGAGCAGCCGCTGGACATGCCACCTGTGTTGTTGCTGGCACCAAACCGCCAACCTGGTTGCCGTTCCCTCTACACAGCCGCCAAGCCATCTCCCAAGGAGCGGCGCAAGGCGCCTCTGGACCAGACGGCACCGCCGCTGGACCACCACCAGCGCGACTTCATCTCCACAAACGTGCAGGAGGCGGCCGCCGCAGCGCCCAGGTACCAGGAGCAGGAGGAGGTGCGGACAGCAGCAGGGCAGAGGGTTGGAGGCATATGCCGAGTGGTCGGCGCTGCTCCTCACCATGTAGCCTGTGGTCCCCAATGTGCCACCACTGCACCTTGACCACACCAACCCCACGCCGCTCCCCCCTTCCACCCAGGTGCGCTACGTATTCAAGGAGCACTACGGCGAGCTGCCGCCCTACCTGCGGCAGCGCAAGGCGGAGCTGGAGGCGGCACGAGCCGCGGAGCAGCGCTCACAGCAGGCGCATGAGGTGGGCGCTGCGTGACCACCGGCACTGTGCAGGTTGCAGCTCCAGCTTGATTGCCGAAGTGCCTGAGCAGCCGATGCACATCATGCAACATGCAGGTGCACACACCCACGATCTGCAGGTCTCTGCACTTTGTGTCGTTTTGCACCAACTCAACACCTGGTTCCCCCCTCCTACCTATCAGGAGGACGAGCCGGGCACACGTGTGATCAGCGGCGACGAGCTGGCGGAGCTCATCCGCCACCTCAAGCTCAAGTGCGCTGCGCTGCGCACCGCTGGGCCATGCCTGCATGTTGCTGACAGGCGCGCAGCACCAGCTGCTGAGCTCGCATGAGCTCACATTTACTTTGCATTCATGCCTGCCGTCATGTCCCGAAAACCTGAGCAGGTGGCAGGACATCAACCAGGCGTACGTGCGGCTGCCCTGCGTGCTGGACACGCCTTCCAAGCGGCGGCGCAAGGAGGTGCGGCGGAGCAGCACAGCAGGCACTTGCGTCCGAGTAGAGCACCTCCTGTGTGCATGCCAGGGCAGGCTGGTAAGCTGAGCCCTGCTTCTGCAGCCGATTGAGGTTCACCACAACCTTCCGCCATTCCCCATGGCATGCAGGAGCTGGAGGCGCAGCTTGGGGAGATTGAGCGGGATGTGCGCATGCTCAGCAAGGCCACCTCGGTGCGCATCAGCAGCGAGTGAGGCGGCCGGCACAGCTGGGGCTCGGCGCACCACAGGGGGTCTTTGGGGTGATGGACAGGGAAAAGTGTGCAGCTTAGGGCGGCGGTGAGCTGTGCGAGGCATAGTTGAACTTTTATACATGAAGGTAACATTGACTTTACAGCTTCCAAAGTTGGAGGACGGCACACAATGGGGTACAGCACCGGACAGCGTAGACAATGCTGAGACAGAAAATTTGTCTACTAATACACTGCTTGCATCTACATCGCCATGTTTGTTGACTGGCCTGGCTGCTGCACTGGCTGCTGCGCCTGCTGCTGCTGCTTCTGCGCGCCTGACTGCGGTGCTGGTGGCAGGGAGTGCGACACCATCGGCAGGACTGGCTGTGACTGCTGTTGCAACTTGGGCTGCTGGGGCACAGCATGTGGTGCGGCTGGTGCAGCTGTGGATGTGCCTTCCGCGCTTGCTGGCTGCTGCTGCTGGGCGTGCTGTGCTTGCTGCGCCTGCTTCTGCACGTGCTGAGCTTGCAGGCGTGCCGCCTGCTGCTGCATGGCTGCAAAGGCTGCCAGCTGCTGCTGCTGCAGCTTCAACAGGTGCGCCAGCTGCACCGGAGGCATCTGGGCCGGCGGCCCGCGGCCCGGCCCCTGCGCTGCCACCGGCTGCAACTGCAGCATCACCCCTGGCGCCGCCTGTCCACCTGCTGCGGGTGCCGCCGCGGGCCGGGGGGGAGCAGCGCCGCTGAGAATGGCGACAGGGCGCAGCATGAAGCCGCTGCCTGTGGGGAAGGCTTGCAGCTGGATGCGAGCGCCAGGGGGCAGCATGCCCGGCTGCCCTGGCCGCAGGGCCGGCGCCTGGATGGGCGGGGCTGTGGCCGAGCCTGCGGGCGGCAGCAGCGGCGCGGGAGCCACAGGCGTCGTCTGCCCCGCCTGCTGCACGGCTGCGGCAGCTGCTGCTGACCCGCCAGCAGTGGGCGCGCCTGCCGACACTGATGCTTGCCCTGCAACCGTGCTGGCGGCCTGGTGTGGCTGCTGTGCAACAGTGAGGGAGGGCACAGGCTGGGCAGGCTCTCGTGGCACACTAGGGGAGGTCACTGCCGGTGGCGAGCCGGTCACTTTCAGCGAGGCTGCCGCCGTGCCATGTGCAGCCACTACGGCTGGTGCCGCCGCTGCTGCCTCGCTAGCCACAACGCTCTGCTGGCGCTCCAACCCGCCAGCTGTTGCTGCGGCTGCCTGTTGCTGCTGCTGCTGCTGCGCTGGCTGCAGGCCAGCTCCAAATGACAGCTCTGGCTTTTCATCGCTGCCCTCCTGCTCAGCGCCGGCCTCTCCTTGGGATGCTGCATACATTGTGGGCAGGGCCACACATCGGTGGGTAAATGCAGAACGTGCAATCCACCGCAATGTGCAGGTGCCTCCCAAGTAGAGCAGGGCAAGCCTGCTCCACCCTGCTCATGCGCATGCTATTTGCTATTATCTCCAGCCTCACGCTTCGGCCAGACTCACCCTCCGGCTCATCGACCGCGGCAGCCAGCGCCTCGGCAGTCTCCATCTCCTCCCGTGCCTGCAACCAGTTGGCGGCAGGAACCCAGGCCAAACTTGATTGTCAGGCGGGAATAGCTGCGGTTGCAATGGCAGGGCAAGAATAGAAATGCTACCCCAAGAGCCGCAGGTGCAAGCCGCTGGGATCACCCAAACACTCCACCTGCGACCCCCAGCCAGTTTGCACTGCCCCCGGAAGCCACCCACCCGTGCAATCAGGCGGTCGAACTCGCGCTCGATGCGGCCGTACGCGGCGTGGCTGCGGGGTGTCAGCTGTGCCCCCAACTCGTCTGCTAGTTGAGCAAGGGTGGCCGCGTGGCGGTCCAGCTCGCTGCAGAAGGAGGGTCGATGGTGGGAGGGGATGGCACACAGGTGGATGCAGGGGGCGGGCAGCCGGCCAGCGACCACACCTTGCATGCAAACGCACCAGCTGCACCTCTGCTTTTGGGGGCATTGCCGGCCAGCCTCCGGGAGCGTCACTCAAGCGGAAGCTTCCCAAAGCCTTACCTGAAGCTGGAGAGCGACTCCTCCTGCTCCTCCCCCTCGCTCTGGTCCACCTCCATGCCATCCACAGAGCCCTCCCCTCCATCTGCAGCAGTCCGCGCCCGCTTGCGCCGCGGCCGCGGCTCTTCCTCCTCCCCTTCCTCGCCGCCCGCCTGCTCGCCGCCCTTGTGTCGCCGTGGGCACCGCTGGCGCTGCCGCTCCAGCGCCGCTTTGGCTGCCCAGAAGGAGGGCAGGGTGCGGGTGCCCTGCGAACCTGCCCCAGCTGCTTCCTCTGCGTTGGACGCCAGCCGAGCCAGCACGTGGTGGCTGTACAACTGCAGGAGCGGGGAGGTTGGGTGCAGAGCAGCTTGGTGAGTGACGGCCACGAGCTTGCCTGCAGCAGGGACTGCTTGCATCGTTAGCTTTGCCAGCAGCACGCCAGCCAGCCCGAACTCATTAACCGCAGCTCACGTCCTCGTTTGTGTACGTCTCGTGCGGGCGGCCGCAGGCGTGCGCAAACCGCTGCAGCAGGCCGCCCATGGGCGCGCTGGAATACTGCGTTAGCTTGCCTGCGCAGCACGGGCGGCGGAGGGCTGCACAGTGATGCACAGTGACGCGAAAACCTATCCAACTGATGAGTCAGGGAGACCTGGATGCCGTCCAAAGGCTGCGTTGGCGGTCAGCAGCTGATCCAAAGCAGCAGCTGCTGGCGGCTCACCGGTATTTCCGTGAAAGATGAGCAGCGCAACGTCGCAGTCGGCCAGCACGCTAAGCTCCATAGCGCGGCGCAGCAGGCCATTCTTGCGGCGGCGGAACACAGCCTGCAGCAGGCAGGCAGCAGGGCTTTGGATCTGTTGCAGTACGGCAACAGCTGCAGCAACAGCGGCGAACAGAGGCAAGGCAAGTGTTGTGCACTGCACCAGGTAGCGTGCGCTGCTTGCCAACATTGCTGGCGCAGCGGCCAGCGCACCTCGCGCAGCTTGCTGTTGGCGATCCGCTCAATCTTCACGCCTCGGCCCTCCACTGCACGAATGTTGGGTGGGTGGGCGCGAGATGGTGGTCAGACGACGGCAGCCCCGGCCCCGACGCCCGAGGCGGCAGGGACCACGGCCAGCCAGCGCGTTCACCGGGCCATAGGCACCCTGCCAGTGGCTGCTGGGCAACCTATCCACGTTTGCAAAGCATCAGAGGGCCCGCAGCAGCCTCTGCTGACCACCCGCATGTGCGCGAGCAGGTTTGACGGGGCGTCCGGGCGGCTGAGCTCGCCCAATTGATTTGCAACTCACTGCTGTACTATACAGCGGTGTCGACGGGCCGCTCGCGGCGTTGCAGGGCCGGGTTGGACCCGCAAGTGCGCGGCGCGACCAAGCGCAACCGCCCTGACGGCTGCAATTCTACCACAATGCTCTGCACGACCGCAGGCAGGGGGAACAACGCGCCATGCTGACAGCAGTCGCAGCAGGGCCGTGCAAGCTGTGATGTGCGTCCCGCAAGGCTTGCAAACCGACGTTCAGCCATGATCGCAGCAGCTCGACCCGCCAGGGGCCCTGCAACCCCCGCCGTGCAGCGGCGGGCACGAAGTTTGAGAGCCCTGGTGGTGGCTCGCGCTCAGAGGGTGCCCGTGCAGCCCCCCAGCGACCCCAATGCCACGCTGCAAACCGTTGTGCGGGCGCTGGAGACGGCAGCCGTCGTGGCTGCAGTTGGCGCCCACTTGGCCGCTGCCGCCACCGCAGTGCAGCAGCGGCAAGCAGCGGCGCCTGCACAGTCGCGACGGCAGCAGCAACCAGTGAGCGAGCAGCAGGGCAGTCGCCGCACGGCCCACGCAGTTGCAGCCCCAGCAGCCCCAGTAGGTTTCATGGCGCAGCCCGCCGGCTGGGCGTCACCCAGCAGCTTGTGGCTCACACTCCCGTTGCTGGCGGCAGTGGTGCTGGGCCGCATACGGGCCTGGATCAGCGGCAACAGGTGCGTAGCGCAGCACACAGCAGGGGCAAGTCCAGCTGTGGATGTCTGTTGGTGTGGTGCCTTGTCAGTTGCCATGGGCTTGTGTGCTTGGTGGGCGACTACCACCGCTTGGGGGGTGGGCACTGCTGCAGGGCTGCATTGCCTTCTATCGATCCTGTATCAACAACCACCCTGCATTCTGATACCCCGCTGCATTGTGCAGCACCCCGCGCCGCGTCACCACGGAAGCTGCGGCGCGCCTGCTGCGTGCTGAGGCCGCTGCGGGGCAGCAGGCACAGCGCATCGAGGAGCTGGCCCGCCAGGTGAGCAAGCACGTGCTGAGTGGAATGCACCAGCACGTCATGCTGGAATGGCATGCGGTGTGGATGAGCACCTGCACTTCGCACTTGAGGCAATCCTTTGGAATGCTTGCACAGCCGCAGATCCCAGCGGTGCTCACAACCCCTGCACACAACCCCTGCACGCTCGCACGTCACGTGCCCATGCCCTGCAGCTGGATAAGCTGTCGGTGCGCTCGCGGGTGGTGGGCCGAGATGTGAAGCTGCCCATCCAGCAGGTATGCAAGCCTTGCTGCCAAGCTGCTTGCGAGGATGTGCGTGCGATGTTTTGGTGCCCCAGGCCAGGCGGTGCAATACGCTGGCACTGCAATCCAACTGGCCAACATCAACCGTGGCCCTGCCGCTGTGCCCCTGCTGCAGCTTCAGGCGGCGGCGGGGCAGCAAGCTGAGGCGCTGGTCGCCATGGCCGCTCGCATGGAGACGCTGGAGAAGGAGATTCGCGACACGGGTGGGCCCTCGATTGGTGTCTGTGTGTGCACTCGGCCTGTGTGTGCACTCGGTCTGGGTGTGCACCTGCACCCCTGCCACTGGAACCCTGGTAAAGGCTGCCTGCTGTCACGGGCGATCCAGCAAGCCCCTGGATGTTCTGGCGCAGTCAGTCAGGTACACTAGCAACGTCTTTTGCCGCCTGGCTGTAGGCCGCTGCGCGCTGAGCCGTACTGGGTGTCTCGTCCTGTCCCACCCTCATTTGCCTGCAGAGGAGCTGGTGGGTGCGATGCAGGGCGTGTCAGCCAAGCAGTTTGCCTTGCTGCTCAAAGTTATGGAGCAGCAGCAGGCGGCGCCAGGTGCGCCCCCGCCACGGCAGCAGCAGCAGCAGCAGGCAGCGACCGGGCCAGCGGCAGCGGCTGGCAGGGCAGCTGGCCCTGAGAAGGCAGCTTCAAGCGGCAGCACCGCTGGCGCCCAGCCCTTGCCAGCAGGCTCACAGCAGCAGAGCGGGTCGGCAGCGGCAGCTGGGCAGGCGGCATCTGGGCAGACGGACGAGTGGGGCCGCACCGTGCGACCGCTGCCCTCGCCGCCGCAGGTGGGCGTGGAGCAGGCTGGCCTTTTGCTATCCTTTGTTACATTGATCTGCTGGCAACACTGCGCCAAGTGTGCTGGAGCTGCATATGCCTGGCATTCCGCAAAGCCTCTACGTTAGCACGTCTGTGCAACCTGCCATGCCCCTCGCTCGCCCTGCGCAGGCCACGCCGCCGCTGCCCAGCGCCGCCCCCGCCCGTGCCATGAGCGCCGGCGGCCCGCTGCGCCCGCTGGGCTCGCTGCCGACCCCTCGCTGCTCCGCCGACGCCATGGCGGCGGCGGCTGCTGCCGCCGCGGCCGAGGGGCCGCTCAGCTACGATGGGCCTGAGGAGCAGCAGCAGGAACAGCAGGCGCAGCAGGCTGAGCAGAGGCAGGGGCTCAACCAGGATTCCCTGCTGGGCATCATGGGAGAGGACAGCTACTGGCAGGTGGGGAACTGCACTGGCGCTGGCGCGAATACCTCTGGTTTGCATCATGGTGCACGATCGCACCAGCTGCTTGCGTCCACATGTCACTGTTGCAAGCCTGCCGCTCGCTTGCCTGCCTGGCTACCCATTGCTGCCGGCCCGCCTGCCACCTCTCATCAGGCGGAGCAGCAGATCATCAGTGCAGTGGTGAACCAGCCCAAGAAGGCTCAGAAGCCAGAGGTAAGCGGCTGGCGCATTGTTGTATGAGGCATGGTAAACAAAATGAGACATGGTACACAAAGCTGCTAGTGTGGCGTGGTTTTTTCATTCAAGCTGGTCAGGGGCATGCCGGGGATGCTTGCATGCGGGCCTGGTTTGGACCCCGCTGCATCTGGCCACTCTGCCCAGCGAGCTGTGTGGCCAATCTCATCTTGCCATGCCATCTGCATGGCATGCCTGCCTTCAGTGCCGCAATGCACGCCACTGCCTGCCTCCGATGCCGCAATGCATACCACCCCGCCCTGCTCTTGCCACCGTACCACCCCGCCCTTGTTCCCGCCTTGGTGTCGACCAGGTGGAGATTCTGCCGCCGCTGTTCCCTCCGGCCCCGGAGCTGTCACCAGAGGAGGCGGCCCTGCAGCGCAAGCGGCGGGAGCAAGTTGAAGAGTGGCGGCTGCGCATGCGGTGAGCTGGCAGGTGGCCGTGGCCACCTGCCGAGGCATGCATGGCCTCCAGCTGTCCATATTTTTGGGCACGCTTTCTCACCTGCTGCTGTGGAGCTGGTGTCACATCTCCGGCCATACCACTGCGCCTCATAACTGCCGCCCATGTGCACCCTCTGCCGCAGCCGCTCATGGGACATGAGCCGGCTTGAAGCAGCGCTGGAGGCATCGCATGATGAGGATGACGCAAGTGGGGCAGCCGCGGCGGCCGAGGATCCCAGCGGGCAAGCCCAGGGCAGCGAGCAGCCTCCCAGCAGCCTCGGTGGTGACAGCGGCGATGCGGGGGGCAGTCGCCAAGGGCGGCAGGATGGGGCACGCTGGGAGGATAATGGCGACGGTACCACTACCTTTCACTTTGAGTGATGCGGCTGCTTGTGTTCTGCGTCTGGCAGCAGGTCCGGCTTCCTACCTGCCTGTACAGCTTTACTCTACCTGCTCATATCAAAGTTTGATTCTCCCGCTTTTTGTACGCTGATTCGAGACCATGCACGTCGCACAGCACGCGTCACACTCCTCATCTCTCTCTTCTATCGCCGCAATTCTCTGATGTGCATTCCCCCCGATGCATTTGATCAGCGGCAGCTCATGCGTCCGACTCGTCTTTGACGGCCGGCCGGCGCCGCCGCTCGGATGTTCGCCTCTCCTTTGCGCGGCGCCTGTCTTTGTGCTGATTTCATGCCTGTACAGTACTGCTTGCCGCACCAGCCGCTCCGGTGCGTCTCACAATGCCTGCCAAGCATTTGATTGGCCCTGTAAATGGATGCGAGCGCCTCGCAGCAGCTCATCAGCGTCTCCGCACCTTGTTGGCTGCATGAGCACACGGCGCTGTGTGGAGGCGACCCAGTCCTTAGTGCACTTGCACGCCTTTCTCCCCTCTGCAATCTCGCCTTTGAAGCAAGCTGAGGTCCCCTGGTGGGCGACAATGAGCAGCCGGGCAGCAGCAGCACCCCGCCCAGCCAAGCAGCTGCCCAGCAGACCTTTGAGACTAGGAGTCGGGCTGTGTGCTGCTCAGGCACGTCGGCAAGGCCGTGTAGTGGCTGCCTGCTTGCTCCCTTATCACGCCACTTAACGAGCCAGGAGCCGAGTTGCACCCCGTTGAGCAAACCTCTGATGCCTCCGGGACTTCGTGATCGAGCCCCTGCCCTCCTGCCACTTGCCTTAATTGCTGCTGCCGCCGCCGCCGCCTGCCCGCAGGCCGTATGTGGCCAAGCTCTGTCCCTCTTCGCTATTGTCTACCTGGACGGCGTTCCTGCAGCCCTGGGGCTGCTGCTGGGCATCCTGATCACAGGTGGGGGCGCCGAGAGGTTGGTGTCCCAGCTGCCTCATTGCCCGTGCCTGCCCACCTTCCTGCCTCCTGCTGCCAAGTCCTCCCAAACCTGCATCTCCGCTTCCGCCTCCTGCCACCGCCACATTCCGTTGTTCCCGTGCTCCTGCCCACAGCGAATGCGTGCCTGGGAGTCAGCGGCTGTGTGTTCCGGGACATTAACCAGCTGGCGGGGCACGTTGTGGCGGGCGTGCTCTGCCTCTGCCTCGTGCTCTCGTACATCTCTCAGGTGAGGGCTAGGGGCGGACGCTGCTGAGTGGTGTTTGAGCGGTATGCACCCTCGATGCCATGCTGGTGTCTTCCCGGCATTCCCATGCACAGAGACGTGATGCTCCGTGCGCTCAGGGGCTCCCAGCTCCCAGGCCCCAATTACCAGCGCCCCTGCCGTGCCGGCAGGCCACGTTGGCCAGCATGGCGCCCTCGAGGGCTTATCGTCTGGCCAGCTCCCTCAATCCACGCCCAACGACGCAGTCTTTCTTTCTCTCTCTCCTGCCGCCAGGTGGCCAGCATGGCACGCACCGACTGCGCCCTGGCTGAGCTGTCCTTGATGGACGACAGAGCACAGGCCGCACTGCAGCAGCTGTCCGAGTCGAGGGGCCACCTGCTATCTGCCGTGCACTTGCGCCTGGTGAGGCGGAGCTGCAGGAGGGGGGCGGCCAGCAGCACATGTGGCTGCAGCCGCCTGGCAACGCACTGTTGGGCAGCCGTGCCGCATGGAGCGTTCAACCGCAGGCGGCGTGGGCGAGATGCATGCACCCTGCCTGGACCCTTGCTGCCTTGCCTGTCTATTCCTCGTTGTTGTTTTTTGTGCAGGAGGCCATGGATCGAACAATGGATGTGCTGGCAACCGAGCCCCAGCTGGCCGGCAGCCCTGCTCCCGTTGATGGCCAGCCAGCAGGCAGCGGCGCAGCAGCGGGCCAGGCGGCTGGGCAGGCTGCCGCTGAGCTGCAGCGGGCTCATGCCCGCGAGCTGTGGCGTGCCTCAGGTGCGGTTCCTGCCAGGTGCCAGGCAAGCGGTTTCTTTAGAGCTTTGGATTGGCACCCTGAGGCAGCTGGTCACCTGGCACCGGGGGACTTGCATGGCAAGATGACCCATGCCCGTCTCCAACCCTGCCTTGCCCACAGACCAGCGTTTTGTGGAGCAAAAGCTCTCTCAGCTACGGGACCACGGCCTCAAGGTGACTCGCAGGATGGCTGGCATGTTGTAAAGCTTAGAGCCAGCTTGCTTGCTGCCGCTTGTCAATGCTTTTCACGCTTCTTCGTGGGCAGGGCTTAAACAGAGGGTCTGCCCCATGGGATGCAAGGTTCTAAGATTTTGCTCACTCCATTGCAGGTTGTGGTCAAGCTGTTCAAAGAGCGGACCCAGGGCAAGCTGGCTGCGCTGCAAGACACAGTGGCAGGTGGGCAGCTGCTTCCGTCTCCTCCCTGCCGGCATTGCGCAGCGCAGATGCCTTTGCCGCCGCCCTGCTGCACGCAGTGGGGCACACATGGAGGCATATCGTCCCATCGACGCATGAATGGAATGCAGAACCGTCATGCAAGCTCATTTGCAATTGCAGCCCACGTGCATCTAGCGGTAGCGGCAACACGTCCCAACCTTCTGCCACCACTGCAGATCGCCTGACGGAGCAGGACAAGGAGGAAATGGAGCGGCGATTCAGCGCGCTGTTCCAGACCATTGGAGATGTGAGATGCCTGAGCAGATATCCACCATGTGGAATCTGTGCTGCACCAGTGCACCGATGCACCAATTGCTCTCCTGGGTCGGGCAGCAGCAGCAGGCACCTGGCCGCGCCGGGAGCTGCTTCACGCCTGCCCAGCATCTCATTTTGATGCCCACCTGTACAGCCCAGCCCCTAATACCTCGCCACCGCCCCATCTGCCCAGCAGGTCTTGCACAGCCTGAACCAGCATCTGGCTGGGGAGGACAGGCTCAGCGGTGCTGCTTACGAGGCACTGCTGCAGCGGCTGGAGCAGTCCATGCAAGCGGCCTCGGCTTACATCCGGTGGGCGGGGCGGGTGACGGTGTGCGGGGCGGGACAGGTGTCAGGGTCTCGGGGATGCCTTCGCGACCACTTCTGAGGAGCACACTCGAGCTCTGCAGCCGACCGTTGCTCACCCTGCCTGGCCGCCTGCTCAGTTTTCTCCCTGCCGTAACCGGGGAGGCGTTGGTGCTGGTTGAACCCACAGACCATGCCACTCAGGATCCCCATGTCAACGCCCCTCTGGACCCACTTTTGCAGGGAGGTGGAGCAGGTGCTTGGGAGGGAGGGCGTGTCGCTGACACATTCTAAGTTCCAGCGGATGCTGGCAGGCCTAGACCCAAATGATGCCAGCTCTGTGCCAGCAGCAGGCGGGTGAGCACTGGGAGCTGCACGCTGTGCCACGACCAGTGATTGTGCTTGGTGCTGCATTGCTTGGTATGAGCAGCCAAGCCTGGTCCAACCGCAGTGCCGTCCTCAGCTGCTGCATGCCGCACGCAGGGGCTCCTTTGCACTTGCGAGCATGAAGCGCCCTCCCTGTGTGCACACCCAGGCTGCTGGGCGGGCCACGTGAGGACGCACAAGTGCTGAAGGAGGCGCTGGGGCGGCAGCAGCGCCCGGGCGGGTGAGGCACCGCCAAGCAGGCAGCACCCAGCATAGCGCTGCATGCTGTGGCTGTTCTCTGCTCTGGATGCTATACTGTTGCTGCGCACATGCTGCCGCCACCACATAGAGATTGCAGCCTACCGCTCATGTGCTGTGGTTGCACCCGATGCATTGCGCTGTGCGGACGAACCACCTGTTTTGTTGACGTGTTGAAATGTTGGGATTGATTTAAGATTGGTCAGCCAGCCGTTTACCCGCCATGTCTCTGGCCAGGTATGAGGCAGTCGAGGTGCCCGACCCTGCTCGAGTGAAGGCCGGCTGGCGGCAGCAGTGGAGCGCACTGCTGGCGGCGGCGCAACGGTCAGGCCAGGTGAGGGGTGATGGCACGTGAGGGGCAACATGCAAGGGCACGGGCACAGGGAAGGCCAGCCGTGTGACGTGAGCGCAGATTCGTCTCACAAATGTTGACTGTCCACCTCCGAGCAGTCTCCTTTCCCATCTGCCTGTGCACGCATGAGCTCTGCGTGTCCACTCTGCCTGCTGTGCCCACCCCACTCCGCAGGGCAGGCATGCCGCCAGCATGGGCCTACTGGAGCAGCTGCCAGCGCAGTGCATGCAGGTGCGGCCAGCAGAGAGGGGCGCCCAAAGCGAGGCCGGGTGGGGCCCTGGGGCCCATGCTAGCAAAGGAGTGCAAAGGAGTGCAGCCGCACTCCCACCTGCGTGCTATGTAGTGCAGCATGCCAAGCAAGCCAAGAGAGGGAGTGCCGCTTTTGGCGCTGACTTCATGCCATGTATCGTTTCTACCCCTCATGCTCATAATCTCCCCATGCAGGAGCAGCGCGCCGAGCTCACGCTGGTGCGAGCGGCGCTTGCGCTGGTGGGCGTGCAGGCCGCCTGCATTTGGGCCATCCTGTCGGCCGCCGTGCACCAGGCGCAAGTGCAGAAGCAGCGGCAGGAGTAGCGAGCTGGGCCCGAATTGGACGGCTGGCGGCAGAGCAGGGCATAAGATGGGATGACCAAGTTGTGAGTTAGACGGCATGCAAGGCGAGATAAAAGGATCGGATGTTGTCACACCTAAAGTCCAAGACTGGGTTGCATGTGCGGGACCGGGTATGGCGGAGAGGAGCGGGCACATGGCCACAGCGGTGCAATGGGTTTGGGTCAGGATGTGGAGCCTCGAATTTAGCAGTGGAGTAATGTCTCAGTGCATGCAGGGGGCCGCCGACGAGGGCTGGCGGCAGCTCAAGCTCCAGGGGTTGCATCTCCATGCTCCAGCTGGCGCACTTAATGGGTGGCGGCAGGCGGGGGGCGCAAGGCCGGCAGGCAGGGCACGGCAGCCTGGGAGCCCCCTCGCTGCCCTTCCCAACCCTCTCAAACACGGCCATAAAGCATGTTTTCCAACCTATTCAGGGCCAGAACGTGTGACAGGGTATGCATGCGGCGATTCCTCTAGCCTCACGGGTTGCAGGGGCGGCACAGAGGCGGGAGCGGCGGCGGCAGCGGCGGCGGCAGCAGGAGCGCCGGGCGGCTCCCAGGCGAGTGTTGGAACGCACAGGGTTGCCAATTCGCGAGCGCATGCCAACACGGCGCGGATGCGGCAAGGACCGGACCCTTGGGGGGCCAAGGGGGGCCTAGGATGGGTTGGGTGCAAGCCGGCGGCGGGAAGGCCGTCGGTGGGTGTGGCATTCGGTTTCTGAGCCGGGGGCGCCTCAGTACACTCATCCAGGCACTGTAAGGCAGCCTGTTGACCATTTCAGTCTGTGGAGCTGCGCAAGCAAAGGGTAGGTTGGGTGCCAGGCGCTGCGCTGGCCATCAGGACCGGTCCTCCTTGGTGCATCCGCGCGTTGTTTGGCCCGGCTTGAGCTCTTTCCCATTCCTCCTATTCGCCCAACAGCTTTGTACGGCTCGACCCAATCGCCTGTGCAGTGGAACGCGCGAACGCCAGTGAACGCCATGAAGTCCGCGATAGAGCTCGCCGGAGGGGCTGAGCTGCCTCCCAATTTATGTGGAGCTGAGGAGATGAAGCTTTATCCCACAGACGACGCCCTGCGCGCGGCGCTGCTGGCCAGCACCCCAGGCGACTTGGGTTTCGCCGCGGCTGGCCACCTGGAGGGCTCCAAGTGCTGTATCAGGCAAGCTGACACAGCCTACGGACGCCCGCTCTGCGCGCTGGCCTCGCTTGTACAGACAGCTACGCCACGCCGGGTCTGCCGCTCGCCGCGCGGCCCTGTCCTCCCCTGGCTGGTGCCTCCATCTGAGCCCATCTGTCCTCCCCATGCCACCCTCGACCTTGCTTGCAGCCAGCAGCAGCAGCAGCTGCTGCAGTCGCCCCAGCTGCAGTTGCCGCAGCTTGCGCCTGCGGTGCCGGCGCTTGCGCAAGACGCCGCCGCGCACGGGTGCGCAAGCATGACAAGCGGTTGGCTGCATGCCTACCTCTCATCCTGTGGACTAGGCTTGGTCTACAGCAGCAGCGCCGGCCGGCAACTGGAGCCCTGCAGCCCAGACGGTGCGTGGGAGGGGGAGGGGTCGAAGGGAGATGCCGGTGCCCGCCCCCGCACCCAGCTGCCAGCTACTGCGCCAGCTGCTGCCGCGCTGTGCCCCCCAGCATGCTTGCCCGGGGTGCGTAGCACTGCACCAGCCCTGAGGCCCAGACCAGCAGGCCGGGCAGGGGCCACTCCTTTTCACGAGTCCACCGCATGATGCAAACGCGGATGCCTGCTCCTGCGCCTGCTGCAACCTCCCTTCACCATACCCCGTCTACCCTACCGCCTTCCGTTGCATTCCTGACGCCCCCCTTGCTCCTGCCTGCCATCCCCCACCACCCCCTCGCAGGCTTGCTGCACATCCAGACGGGTGCACTGGGGCCCCAGCTAGTGGCCGTCACACCGCTCCAGCCCGGAGAGTTTGCTGCGCTAGTGGCAAGCAATGACAGCCTGCGCCAGCTGGCCTGGCGCGCAGCGCACGCCTGGAGCCTGCCGGGGCGGCCCGGCTTTGGTGTGCTGGAGTTGAACGGCGGCTGGCGCGTGTGCAGCCTGCAGCAGCTGCAGGCAGCTGTGGCGGCAGGCGTGCGGTCGCCGGCAGCGCGCCAAGCCAGCGCCCCAGCCGCCTGCCCGCCCTGGGCATGGCCGGCTGCCTGGCCAGGCAAGCAGACGCTGCCGGCTGCCCCGCAGCCCAGCTGCAGCGCCAGCGCCAGCAGCAGCAGCGCAGCCATCTTCTCAGCAGCTTCAGTTGTGGGCGGCACGCGGGGCGCCTGCGCCCTCAAGCGGGCCAGGACGGCGGCAGCAAGGCAGAATGACGGCGAGGAAGTGTCCAGTGCCCCAACCGCCAAGCGGCGGCGCCACCGCGCAGCTGTCGCGGCCGCGCCAGCTACGCCGCCTGCGCCGGGCCCGCTGCCGCAGTTTAGTGAGGGTGAGGTGGCGCTGCTGCAGAGCCTGCTGGGCACTCCAGCGACGCGGCGCTGCGACGCGGCTGCCTGCCCGTCTGCCATTGTCAGCCCTCAGCGCCAGTGAGCGTACTGATCGCAGCTGCCACACATATGGCGGCGTCGTCCCCCCGCACTGCGCACTACTGTTCACTTGAATTCCTGGCCGAGAGTTGTTTGGGGGGACCAGGCGCACCAAGATCACTGCCCCCCCCATCTGAGAGACATTGCCTGTTGCTTTACACGTAGTAGTTTTCATTTTTGCCGTCGCCCACTCAGCGCAAACGGCTTCCAGCCTCTCGTTTCGCTTTTATGCCCAAGCAGCACCGGAATCACACACCCCCATGCCGCTGTCAAATGGCCGTCCCAATCCCAAGCGTCAACATGTTCAATGCGCATCAGAACGCCCATTCTGATCCATCCGCACCCCACCCTGATCAAGCCTCACTGGTATGCGCTCAGGCATACTTCTATACCAGGCAACCGCCCTTCCTCCCATCATATTTTTTCCAACTCATGAGCGCCCCATTGTTGACGACACTCCTGCCGCTGCCTGCGCAAGACATGCTCCTGCTGTTTAATGCGGTTTGTAACAACCAATATGCATGTGCCTGGGAATGCGAGGGCAAAAATGGGGGGGCGCTCCGAGCTAGGGTACAGGGGTGCAGCGCACAGGCTGCAAGCAGGGGCGGCTCAGCCACCGTGTGGCTGCATAGTGGGGATGGAAGCGTCCTAGGTGGGGGGTTGGGGAAACGCGTAGCAAGAAGGCAAAAAGGGGTATGAGCACAGGAGGCGTGGTGTTGTACAGGCAGGGCCGCACTGGTGGCAGTGGCGACAGGCTGGGGACTGCCAGCGGCCTTAGTGTTGGCCTCCAGCGATGTGGGGCAGGGGCATGTAGGCAATAAGGCGCAGGGCAGGGAGAGGGGCTGAGCTGGGAAGGCATGAGCCCAGGGCTGGCTGGCCAGAGGAAGGCATTTGGGAGAAGGGTTTGAGGATACAAGGGCACCCCGGGATGTTTGGGTGGCTGCTACACGCATGGGGATGGTACACGGGCCAGGCAGGAGGATGGGCAAAGGAGGTTAAGTGTGTGTGTGTGTGTGTGTGTGTGTGTGTGTGTGTGTGTGTGTGTGTGTGTGTG
>VFQQ010001676.1_pt1 | contig 29213 bp, 24 predicted proteins | sample 3512341 | NCBI WGS metagenome assembly VFQQ01 (sample SAMN10412373, study PRJNA504923) | tailings metagenome | isolation source: Relicate 2 Philex TSF1 revegetated site | place: Philippines: Tuba, Benguet | collected 2017-08-29
CCTATAATATGCTGTCGATTTTCTACGGCTTTGGTAGTGCAGGCACAGGTGCCATATTCTATGCCGACTCGGTATTCTTTGGTGGCAATCCGGTAACTCCTCCTCAGTTAGTGCCTGTTACCTTCCGTGTTGACATGAGTCGCGAAAACATCTCGGCCAATGGCGTACACCTTGCTGGTAACTTCCAAGGATGGAGCCCCAATGCCACTCCCATGACCCATCAAGGAAATGGCATTTATACCCATACTGCGCAATTGCCCGCCAATGCCACTTACGAATTCAAATTCATCAATGGCAATCAGTGGGGCCCTGGCTTCGACGAGTCGGTACCATCGTCTTGTGCCCAAAACAACAACCGTTTTGTAGTGGTAGGCACAACGGCTGTAACTACGCCCTTGGTATGTTTCGGTCGATGCGAAGCTTGTGGCGTGAATGTAATCGAACTAAATGCTTTGAACCAAGCCATTCAGCTTTACCCCAATCCAACCCAAGAGGTAGCCTTCATCCGCTACAACTTCGAAACGCCCAATGCATTGAGCTTATACGTTTACGATGTAAAAGGACAGCTCATTGCCGAAAAGCATGAAAATGCAGCTGTTGAAGGCAGCATAGAGCTAAATACAACCGCATGGGCCAACGGCTTGTACTATGTGCGCATCAGCAACGGACAACAACAAATTGCCCGCAAACTGGTGGTAAACAAGTAAAAACCTACCTGATAGCAAAAGGGCCATCCGTTTCGGATGGCCCTTTTTATTTTACGTGTACTGTTCACTTGTGAGTTTTTGGGTTGGCGCATTCCTAACCCCTACGCACCCGTAGCTCCAAGTCGGTAAGTACGTTCAAGAAATAATTGTAGGCCTCGTAAGCAGTAGCATAAGGCGAAAACATATTTTTTTCACCCTTTTCGTCGAACTTATGGGTCATATAGAAGAAGTGATCGCTCGACTGCAATCGGCCCCATGCATCTAAAAGTTCAGCATTTCCCAAAGCCACAATGTCTGCTTCCAACTCATATAATCGGTTAATGGCCTCTTGCTGTATGTCGTTTTGGGTAAGATAACTCAAATTATACTGCGGATACGACCAAGTAATGGGCGAAGGCACATCGTACTTACCCGTAGCTGGCAATTTGGCCAATAATTCCGAAGGATGGGCAAATTCATGTCCGTGCGCAGGCGCCATTTTGCCAAACTGTTTGAAAAACTCATGCAGTTGCATGCCCCCATCGGGCTGCTCGCTCCATACGCCAAAGTCCATGAACAAATTGACACATTCCGCATCGGCAGGCATTTCATCGAGCCAATTCACAAAAGTGCGTGCAGGCAATAAATAGTGCTCGTGCTCTTTCGCATAAAAGTGGCGACTAATTTCTGCCGTGAGGCTGCTGTTCTTGGGCAAGCAAAGCAATTTATTTGAAAGGGGTGTTTTGTAAACGTGGTTTGGACTGCGCTGCTTTAAAAGTTTTTCGGTTGATGGCACCAAAATTCCTTTGAAACCCAAACGCACCACTTCCTTCACCAAATCGTTGCTAAAAAGCAATTCTGTATTTCTAAAAATTACGGGTACGGCCCCAAAAAGTTCGTGCAACAGCTCGCGCTGCAAATTTACTTGCCGCTCAAATTCAGCCAACGAATACAAACTCGCCAACGAATGGTAATAGGTTTCGCCCACCCATTCTACACAACCGGTCGCCTGCAATTGAGCAAAAGCGTCAATAACATCGGGCCGGTAAGCTTGTAACTGCTGCAAGGCTGTGCCCGAAGCCGAAAAACTCACCCTAAACTCACCGCCGCCTTGTTTGGCCATGGTCGATAACGTACTCAATGCTGGCAAATAGCACTTATCGGCCATCCAATCGAGCACTGCGGTATTCATTTTTTCATTGAAATAATCCGACTCGGTGCCAATGGAAGTAAAGTCGTAGGCCCGCAGGCGATAAGGCTGATGTAGCTGAAAATAAAGACAAATGGCTGGCATACTTAGCTTTCGTTGAGTAGGAATTTACGGTATTCGCGAATAACGCGTGTAGCAGCATCGTCCCAGGAAATATTTTCCATATCGGCCTGCATGCTTTCTATTACTTGTTGGTGATATGCTTCGTCGCTCAACAAGCGAACGATATGTTCCGCAAATTGATCGGTATCCCAATAATCGGCAGTGAGCGCGTGGGTAAGCATTTCAGCCACCCCCGATTGCTTAGAAATAACGCAGGGAACTTTGAACTGAGCGGCTTCTAAAGCCGACAAGCCAAAGGGCTCCGAAACCGATGGCATAAAATACACATCGGCTACGGCCAGCAACTGCTCTACTTTGGCCCGGGCCACAAAACCGGTGAACAAAAAGTGACGGCTCAAGCCCCTAAAGGCCGTCCAGTCGATGAGCTCTTTCATCTTTTCGCCTGTGCCAGCAATTACAAAACGCACATTTGGAAATCGTTTGATTACCTTTTCGGCCGTTTCGAGCAAGTGGTACGGCCCTTTCTGGTGCGTTAGCCTGCCTACAAATGCCACAATCTTTTCGGGCACATGGTGCTCGGCCCTGAATACTGGCTGCGGATCGATGCCATTGTGAATGGCCTCAATTTTATCTTCCGGAATGCCATAGAGTTCAATGATGTTTTGCTTGGTGTACTCGCTTACAGCAATGATGCGGTCGCACATTTGCATGCCAAAACGCTCCACATAATACATGGTATTGCGCGCATCTCTTCCAGCGCGGTCGGTTTCGAGCGCATGCACATGCAACAGCAAGGGCTTGCCCGTATGTTTTTTCAGGCGCACACCAGCCAAATAAGTGAGCCAATCGTGGGCATGAATCAAATCAAAATCACCCTCCCCAAAAGCTTCTACCAAGCCTTCGGCATAGGCACTTACCTTGGCCAACAAGCGCGAACCATATACCTCTTCGTCGCTAAAAAGCTCCTGAAAACTAATTCTGCCCAATTGCTCCTGCACTTGGTAACCTTTGCGCACCGAAGCACAAGCCGCGGCGCTCAGCTGGTAAAACTCTAGCTCGGGCAAAGCTCCCTGTAAACGGTTCAGTTCTGGGTCGGTAATGTTCAACGCTGCCGGCAGTTCGTTCATGCCGAATATCCTAACCCCCTCCAACGCCATTCTTGGATCGGAACGGGGAACCACAAATGTGACATCAATAAAATTGCGAATGGCACGGGCCAAACCATAACAAGCCACACCTAATCCGCCTGCTTGCACCGGTGGGAACTCCCACCCCAACATCAATATACGTTTGCCTTCGAAACGCTGTTTTACTTGCATACTACAAAAATCGCTTTTATACGGCAAAACACCGCCATTTCAACGGAAAATACACATTATCGTTCGATGAATAAGCTCGTTTTCAAAAAATATTATTCCGGCAAAAAATGCCATTAATTCACCCCCTAATTGGCCCATTTTCACCTATTTTTGCTGCCCAAACCATTACCATGATTCTTACCGACAGCCGCATTCTCGAAGAAATTGAAAAGGGCAACATCCTCATCGAACCCTTTCGCCGCGAAAACCTGGGCACCAATTCATACGACGTGCACCTCGGCCGCTACCTGGCGGTATACAAAGAACATGTGCTCGATGCCCGGGCTGATAACCCCATCGAAGAAATCATCATTCCGGCCGATGGCTTTGTGCTCCAACCAGGCACCCTGTATTTGGGCGTTACCGAAGAATACACCGAAACCCACGCACATGTCCCCTTCCTCGAAGGCAAATCGTCGGTTGGTCGCTTGGGCATCGACATCCATGCCACCGCAGGTAAAGGCGATGTGGGCTTTTGCAATACCTGGACCCTCGAAATTTCATGCACCCAACCTGTGCGGGTGTACGCCGGCATGCCCATCGGTCAGTTGATCTATTTTGCAGTAGAAGGCGATATCATCAACAAGTACAACACCAAGAAAAACGCCAAATACAATGTGCGTACAGTGAAGCCTGTGGCCTCGCAAATGTGGCGCAATAAATTCTAATCAGCTTTTTTTATGCACCACCGTGGAGCTGGCCTGCGCCGTGGGTAAAATGGTGAGGTCGGCTATGTTCACATGCTCGGGCCTGTTTATCATAAATAAAACAGCTTCGGCAACGTCTTGCGCCCTCAATGGTGCATATCCCATGTACACCTGGGCAGCACGCGCCTGATCGCCCTTAAAACGCACCTGCGAAAATTCGGTTTCCACCAACCCAGGAGCAATGCTGCTTACCTTGATGCCGTAAGCATTTAGCTCTAACCGCATGCTTTTTACAATGGCCTCTACGGCATGCTTGCTGGCACAATACACATTGCCATTGGCATACACCTCCTTGCCCGCTATAGAACTCACCATCAAAATGTGCCCGCTGCCACGTGCCATCATTCCCCGGCTCACCCACCGGCTGGCATATAGCAAACCTTTTACATTGGTGTCGAGCATGCGGTCCCAATCACCCCAATCGCCCTCATGCACGGGATTTAATCCCTGCGACAAACCCGCATTATTTACCAAAACAGCAATGTTTTGCCATTCCTCCGGCAAGCTGTCGAAAGCCGCTTCTACAGCCCTGCGGTCTTGAATATCGAAGCACAAGGTGTAAACTTCGGCCCCAAGCTTGCCACAAGCAGCAGCAACGGCATCAAGCCGATCGGCCCTGCGGCCCGTAAGTACCAACCGATAGCCCTTTTCGGCAAGCAACAAGGCAGTGGCCTCACCAATACCCGCAGTAGCCCCGGTAACCAATACCAGCGGATGCATTACTCGAAATTAAACGACAAAATGATGGTACGCGCTCGCAACATTTGTAAAGGTGCGCTGAACACATGCGGCTCAGGAACAAGAATATTGCGAAAACCCGAAGCAAATTTCAATTCGGGCGATAGCTTGAAATAAGGAAGGTACAAATCCATGCCCACCCCAATTTCATAGCCCACATCGTGGCGGATGGTTTTTACACGCTCTACGTCCTCTACCACCCGCTCTTGCGAGGCCATATCGATGCCATATTTGGCACCGGTAACCACATAAATGCGGTAATTATTGATGCGCTCACTGCGCCACTTCACCAACAATGGAAAATCGAGCGAAGCCACCTGAACGGCCTTGCGGGTATTGTAAACCCTGTTTTCAAAGCTGTATTCCAAATTGCGTTGCGAAAACATCAATGTGGGCGTTAAACGCAAGGTCATGTAGTGGTTCAACCTCAAATCAGCCAACACACCTAACTGAAAACCAGGCCCCCAAGTAGGCTGAATGTAACGCAAGGTATCGTTTAGCGCCATATTGCGCGCGTCGAATCCCAAATGAAAGGTACTCCAATTGAGACCCACTAAAAATCCGTAATGGATCCGCTTATTGTCGTAAAACGGATTGTTTCGCTGTGCCTTGGCTGCCACTCCCAGCAAGAGCAACAAGCCTATCAGGCCGGCTTTTGACCAACGTAAATCGAACATATGCCGAAAGTTAGTCTTTTCTCGCGATTATTCACAAATCCGGTTGCGGCCAGATGCTGCAAAAAATCTTTTCCCTCGGGGAATGCCTGCACCGATTCGGGCAAGTAGGTATATGCCGACCGGTCGCGCGAAATCAATTTTCCTATTCCTGGTAAAATATAGGTCGAATAAAAAGCATACAACTGCTTTACAGGAAACAGCCTGGGTTTCGAGAATTCGAGTACCACCAGCTTACCACCTGGCCGCAATACCCGGCCAATATCGGCCAAACCCCGATCCAAATCCTCAAAATTCCGCACCCCAAAGGCCACAGTAACCGCGTCAAATGCAGCTTCCTCAAAAGGCAAACCTTCCGAATCGCCCAACACCAGCTTGATGCGGTCTTCCAATCGGCGCTTTCGCAACTTCTCCTCCCCCTTGGCCAACATACCAGCCGAAATATCTACCCCAATAATTTGTCGGGGCTGTAAACGCAAGGCTTCAATGGCCAAATCGGCCGTACCCGTGGCTACATCCAAAATATAGGCTGGTTTATCGGCCTTGAGCATGCCAATGGCACGTTTGCGCCAATACACATCAATACCAAACGACAATACACGGTTCAGTAAATCATACTGTCCCGAAATATTATCGAACATAGAAGCTACCTGCTCTTTTTTGCCGCCATCTTTTTCAGGATAGGGCTTTACCGTGGGTTGTGTACTCATAAAACTGCACAAATATAGACAATGCAAGCCCGCCTTTGTTTAGCCCCCCGTTAAAGCCTACCTTTGTAAAATGAATTTAAATGCCACCTTCGTTAAAAGCAGCGTCATGGTGAAAGACATGCCAGCACCTAACCTGCCCGAATATGCCTTCATTGGCCGTTCTAACGTAGGAAAATCGTCGCTCATCAATATGCTCACCGGGCACAAAAGCCTGGCAAAAACATCTTCAAGCCCCGGAAAAACCCAAACCGTTAACCACTTCCTCATTGAAAAAAGCTGGTACTTGGTCGATTTACCCGGTTACGGTTATGCCAAAGTATCAAAAAGCGCCCGCGAAGATTGGCAAAAAATGATTCGCCACTATTTCCAGAAACGTGAAAACCTGATGTGCGTTTTTTTGCTCATCGATGGCCGACACGAACCACTCAAACAAGACCTCGACTTCGCCGTTTGGCTGGGTGAGCTCGAAATACCTTTTGTCATTGCTTTTACCAAGGCCGACAAATTAGGTGCATCGAGCCTGCAATCAAATGTTGCTGCCTTCCGCAAAAAAATGCTGCAATGGTGGACCGAAACACCAACCACTTTTCAAACTTCGGCAGAAACCAAACTTGGCCGCGACGATTTGCTGGCATTCATCCACCAAAGCAATCAGCAGTTCGAAAAACCTGTTACTGCTTTATAAAGCGCCGTACTTCTTGCAAACCAGTGGCAGTGCGAAATACCATGAGGTATACCCCTGCCGGTACATCGGCTAGCCCCAAACTTTGCTGAAAACGGCCACGGTCAATTTCAAAGACTCCATTCCTCATTTCCTGGCCTTGCACATTGCGCAGGCTATACTGTAAGAACAGCGCATCGCTCGATTCCCCAGCAATTACCAACTCATCGGTAACCAAGCCTGGAATGCGCAATTGTAACTTATCGGCAAAACGTTCGGGTACCGACACCCCAGCACCTGCATTGATGCGCAACCGCAAAATTACCGGCAAATGGTCTGAATTTTCGTTGAGAGCAGTGATGACCGCTGCAGGCTCGGAGGTATTCGTTGGACTGATCAAATTGCCTTTGAAGCGCTGCCCATCGTTACCAATAGCACGGTAGCTACCCGGAATATACCTCACCCTGGCCGAATCGGTCCGCACAAATTCGTTGATCAAAATTTGGTCGTAACGATCGTCCATACCACCGCCCGACTTACAGCCGTCGCTCGTTACACGTGGCGATTGGGTGTGTAAATCGGCAAAAGCCACATTGTTCCACCAAGTGCCGGGTCGATTTACAGGATCCATCAATCGGATATCAGGATTCGGATGCGTAATCATATTCACATAACCCGCTTCGGAACTCGAATTGGTGTTAAAATCGCCCATTACTATCAGATTGCCACGCAAACCAATGCTGTTGAAGTAATTCATCATGGCCTGGGTTTCTTGTCCTCGCTGGCTAACATCGGTAGCCGTAGAACCCGCCTTTAGGTGCATCACCGCCACATTCAAAAACACCGTATCGTTGGAGGGCGGAATTTGACGATAAAACAAGCGATAGTAAACAATATCGCGTAAGGGCGTTACAATGGGATGCTGATTGGTAATTCCAAACTTGGTAGCATCGAAATACAATATGCTGATGATATTGGAGGTGGTGGTATTCATATAGTTGGCACGTGCCCAGCGCGTTTCACCATTGGCATTCAGCACATCGTTCAAAAAACCAATGGTAGTGCCCACGCTAGCACCCATTTCCTGAACACCTAAGATGTCGGGACGCACATGATTCATAATGGTGCGGATGTGCCCGTTTTTCGTAAAAAGATTATTGTTTCCCGTGGTACAAAACGAAGTATTAGCACCATAAAACAACAGATTATACGACATTACTGTCACCGTATCAAATCCCGACGCCAGGGCCGAGGCACTTAACAGCAGTGCACACAACATCACCGCTACACTATTCACCAGTCTTTTCAACATATTTCAAAATTACAACCCAAACCCGAAAAAGCATAAAAAAAGCCCCAAAAAGGGGCTTCTATTCGTGCTGCAAATTACTTGCGCTTGTAACGCTGGTTGAACTTGTCAACGCGACCAGCGGTGTCTACCAACACCTGCTTACCAGTGTAGAAAGGGTGCGACTTGTAAGAAATATCCAACTTGATGAGTGGATACTCGTTGCCATCTTCCCACTTGATGGTATCACGGGTTTCTGCTGTCGACTTGCCCAAAAAAGCATATTCGTTCGACATGTCTTTGAACACCACTACGCGGTAGTTCTCGGGATGAATGCCTTGTTTCATAATTTCTTTTATTGATGCATGATTTTGGCCATGCGTAAACGGACTGCAAATATAGAAAAATGCATTCACTACACAAGGCCACAAATAAAAAAAGGGGCCGAAGCCCCTCTTTTTCAGTATACAAACCTATTTGCTGATAATCATCTTGCGAGTTTGCTCAATTCCATTGAAACGCACCGAGTAGAAATAAACCCCTGCCTCCAATTGTTTCAGATCGAGGGTTACGCTGTGCGGACCTTCGTATTGCAACCCTTGGTTCTGGGCGTAAACCTCGCGGCCCAACAAATCGCGTACAGCAACTTTCACCTCTCCTGCTGCGGGCAATACATATTCAATGGTAGTGCTCACGTCAAACGGATTGGGATAGTTCTGCTTCAACACAAAGCCATTCAGTTCTTCCTCGTTCACACTTACCAAGCCACAGGGTCCTGGAACTACTTCGAAGCAGAAATCATCGAAGGCAAAACCTTCGCCTTGGAAAGCATCGTCGGAACCAAATCGGAAACGGAACAACACCAGGTTATTGGTAGTAGTATTAAATATCTGACGCATGGTCATCCACGAAGAATCAGACTTTGCGCCCCATCCATAACCGAGCGATGCAGGTGTGCTATTAAATTGACGCAGGGCCTGTATCACTCCTACGTACCATTCATTGCCTAATGTATCTAATCTACCAAAATTGGTAAAATTGATACCGCCATCAGTGCTATATTCTAAGGTAGCACCATCGCCCCACAACGGACTCAAATTCGGGTTATTGTTCCAGAAATCGGTCAAATACTTCGACTTGAAGCTAATTTGATAACAAGTGCCTTGTCTAACTTCGAAAATCGGAGTGTAAACCGCCGAAGAATCATATGCTTTGTACGAACTATCAGGACCTATGTACCAAGCATTCACCCCGCTCGCCGCACCACTGATGAATGTTTTATTTGGAGTACCAAAAACAAAGGTGTTTCCTCGCGGACGTAAAGTAACCGGATTGCGAGACAACCAGGGTGGCTCATTGCCCTCAAAATTGTTACAATAAGGGAAGTTATTGATTACCGGGAATCCTACAGCTTCTACACACAACGTATCATCTAGCGGATAACCATCCTGCTGACCATTCGGGTTTACCGTCCAAACACATACATCATTGGCTCCTAAACGAGGCTGAAAAGTTGTCGTGAAGGTAAATGCTGTATCAACCATAAACGGTATGTTCAAGGAGGCATTGGTTGTTTGAATAACATTTCCATTGACCCTTAGAGAAGTTTGCACCGTATTCAGTACAGCGTTTCCAGTATTCCGTATTCTTGCAGTAACAGTAACCGGAGTTGTTTGGCTCGGGAAAGGAGGAGTGTAAGTTACATCTAACACCTCGGCCCCGTGAGGCATACTGTTGTAAATAATTATGTTGTCAATGAAATTACCGTTACGGTTACCTGTACTTGCCGGACGGAATCGACACTTACTTTGGAACTCAATAATCAATGGCTCTCCAGGAGTGTAAACCGTATCTAAGCGCAAATCAATTGTAGCATATGCCGGATTCGCAGGTGTAATCTGTTGCGGTTGGAAAGTGGCTCCAATCTGCCGGCCATTTGCCAGTACCCTAAAATACGACATGCGGTCTGCCACAGCTGTTCCACTGGCTAATTGTAATAAATCAAACCGGATGCGGATGCTGTCTCTGCCTGTTGTTTCTATAGGAAATGCCAGCCGCGATAACCAAGGAGCATTCCATGTCTCTGTCCAAGGGCCACTTGCTGGTAAGGCGGTATTAAAGCTGGTTGCCTGAATAAATGTCCCCATAAATAGACTCTTACCTCCAGGGTTATTACTATTTGGTATGTTATCGCGAACATCAATAACGGCATTCGAATTCACCAAAAAGCAATAAGGCAGCGGGAAGTTGTTATTAAAATTATTAAGGTGGGTAATGAACAATGGATCACGTCCGAAAATAGGAACCACAATGGTATCATTTCCTCTTACAGGATCAGTAGTAGCGTTTACAAAAATCCTGATTGAACTTTGCCCCATGGGTATATTCACAGGAATGGATATTGTTATGGTATCAAATCCGTTGGATGCAACACTGCGCGTAAAACTCTGTGTTACAGGTGGCAAATTATCGAGTATGTAACCAGCACTGAAGGTAGTGGTTGGGGAGTGTCCAATATTACGAACAATCAAACGAACATTACGTGGCCCAGCAGGGTAACATAAAGCAGGCAATGGCGTGATCGATCGAACTACAATCAAATCGTTCTGAGGTATTGCCTTGACACATCTGCTGATGGTATCATTACTATTTCTAGCATCGCCTGATAAACGAGTAAACACCCTCAATGTATAGTTTCCAGCTGGTAGCGGCGAGTTGAAGGCAGGCAAGGTTACTATTTGTTGCGCTGCTGGTGGTATTACACCATTGAAAACAAAATCATTTGCAAGCACCAATGGACCGTTATTGAAATTGAAGTTGAACGGTACTTGAAAGAGTGTGTCACCTCCAAAGTTCCTTATAACCACTTGAATAGTATCAAGGGCACGCAAGCTATCAGGACAAGCAACTGGCCGGAGGATTCCAACAATACCGATTTCACGAGGAGGTGGAGGGAGAATCTCGAAATCATCGAACAACACGCCCTCAGCAGTTCCTGTACTGCCACTCTGAAACTCGACCCTGAAGCGAACTCCACCTCCAGGCCTATAATTGAAATCCTGAGGTAGTTCTAAAGTGTGTTCAACAAAACCCGTGGTTTGGCCCGACCATACCGGACCAATGATGTTGGCAACGGATGCCGTTTGGGTATTGTACCAATTAATGCCAGCAGGATCCCCAAAGGTTCCAACCACCTGCCAGTTTGTTAATAAGCTATCAGCAAAGGTAATGCGCAATCCGCCGCCAGAGGTGATTCGCCTATTGGTCTTAAACCTCAAACGTGTATTTACTGAATTCCTGAAATTATAAATTGGCGACAACAATACACCTGGAACACTTGGACCAACATTTCCAGCTAAATTAGTGCCCCAAGCATTTGGCGCACTTGCGGCTGCGGATAATTGAGCCCCAGTTGGTACACCCAATTGCCAAACAAGAGGTGCAGCACCAATTGGCAAAGGCAACCAGTTGTTCAAAGGACCATCGAAATTATCACTTGATGGAACATTCAACCGAACAACCCCAAACATACCCGTTTCTAGGGTGTCATTTTCGCGGTTTGCATCAGGAGCCCAAGCACTGTATACACGAACGGTGAAGTGACGCGGTGGCGCAACAGGAATGGTTCTCAAACGAATTGCTTGCGACGAGAAGGCATTAGGGAAAATGGTGCCAGGATTGATGAAAGTAGTATCTCTGTAAAACCCAGGTATCTCCACCACGATGGGAAGAATAGTGTCTATATTTTGAAGACCTAGGTTCCTAAGGCGTACAAAAACAGGAACAGAGTCACCAGCAACAACTTGGAAGTTATTGTTAGCTTGGCTGATAGCTAAGTTTTGTGCATTACTAGCAATAGTGGTTACGGCCAAATCGCGTTGAACAGGCAGGACAATCGAAAAATCATCAATCAGCACCCCATTGGCTTGATTGATCGCGTTCGACCTAAATACAAATCTGAACTTGATGCTCTTTGGATTGCCATTCCCTTGAAAAACAGGTTCAACCAATCTGCGAACAGAACGCTCCCAGCCCGTGGTATTACCATCCCAAGCTCCACCTGTAGAACCAGCAAGATTAGTAATAGCATTACGATTGTACCAATTAACTTGGTTAGTGTCGCTTTGGTTACCATTTCCAAGTTTTACCCAATTGATTGTAGTGGCATTGGCGTCGGGAGTATATTCTATCCAAAAACCATCACCATTACCATTAGCACTGGGGTTCGCAGGAGCACCTCCATTGTCGATGTTCCGCCACTGCCAAAAAGACAGATTGGCATTGCGCGCATTGCTAAAATCAAATACAGGAGATTCTAAAATAAACCATGCATTGCTAACGTAATTGGCATTTAATGGCCCAGGCATCCATGCGTTGGGTGCCGAGCGGGCAGCATTAAGAGTTGATTTCGCTGGCACTCCACGCACCCAACCTCCAGCGGTTAATAAAGGATTCGTTGGGTTACCACTGGCAACAAACCCGCGCCACACGTCCGATGCATCGAAGTTATCGACATAGGGAAAACGAATTCCACCAAGCGTAACAAATTGGCGTGGATTCGCTTGGGAAGGGTTTATGGTAAAATTCCTTCGGGAGGATGCATCAATGGCTTTAGCATAATATCTCACCGTATCACCATCAAGGGTCGAGGGAAGAGTCGCTATCCAAGTACAAAAGGAATTGGCATTCGTACTTCGAACCGCTCCAATCGAATCCCATGGCCCACTATTAACCTGGTAATAGAACATAACCGTATCTATCCCAGATCCATCAAGCGCTCGTATACCTATCGGAAACGGACCCGTGCTAAAAATAACTCCTAGATACACATCACACTGCGTTGACGTTGATGGCCACTCTACAGTAGGATCACCAGAAGCAATAAACCGCCAAAATCCGGTCGAATCTGGCAACCTCCTTCTAAACCGACGTGCAGAACTATCAACTGCTTCGAGGAAATAATCAACGGTATCGCCATCAGGAACAGTAATGCTATCTCTGAAAAGAATACCCGAAATCAAAGGCATTTTGCGTATCAACCAAGGGCCATTGTTAATCCTGTAACTTAGAATAGCAGAATCTATCCCCGAAGCATCAGATACGTTGGCAGCAATAGGGAAAGGCCCAGCGCTGAATTGCCACCCAACAATAGGAACGTGGGTCATCGTTGGTAGCGTAGAGGCGATGTATCTTATCACCGAATCTCCCCCTGGCCCAGTTCTATTGCTCTCAGGAAAATACCTTACATTTCTGGCAGGAGATGAATCAATAGCACGCAAAAAATAGGTAATAGTATCACCATCTGCCAATCGAGGTCGTGCTAGCGTTGCTCTCCATTCGTACCTAGGCGGTTGTCCGGTATTGATACGGAAAGTATCCATGGGCAAACTATCTAACGGACCGCCATTGACTCTAAAAAATACAGTACCGCTAAAAATACCAGTAGAATCACAACCCAAACTGTCTTGCAAAGTAGCTGTAAAGGTTTGATCGATATTAAATTGTGTATTGCGAATAGGCTGATGTGAAATCAAAGGCTGTATGAGCTCAGAGAGTGAGGTGGTAACTAAAATGCTGTCTACCAACCAACCATACGCTGGGTTGGCACCACCTAACCCATTGCCCTGACCGTCAGAAGCCCTGAATCTGATACGAACATCAGGTCTGTTGGAAGCGATGCTGGAAATGTCAAAGATCTCATTCCTAAACCATGAATTTTGTGGAATAGCTCCCAAATTAGCATTGTTCCATTCAGTAGGGCCGGGATAAGAGGTTTGATTAAACCTATTGAATGACCTGAAGTTCGCCGATGCACCCAAGTAAATGCAATTTTGCCCTGTAAGCGTGGTGAAGGTGTTACCCCCATCAATCGAAACTTGAACGATTGCGCTATCGAGGAATTCCAACTTGGCTATATGCGAAAAACGAAGCTGAACTTTAAAATCACCCAAAGTGCTAAACGGCTTGGTTGTTATCCAACTTGAAGTATTGGGCTCAAACCTTCCTCTAATTGCCTGCCCAAGCGGCCCAGGAACTCTGTAAGCAGTATCAATCTGCCACACAGGCGTACCACCCAATACCACACAGTCCAATGCAGCAGGCTGTTCAAAGGATGTAAAAAAAGCCACTCTGGTTCCTGGTGGTAAATTACCAGGCTGGGCAAAAGCTACAGTTACTCCAAAAAGGACTAAAAACGATAATAATAAACGTTTGATCATTGCAACACCTTAGGTTAACTTGGCTAATTTATGAGTTTCGCGGCAGCTTTAAAAAGATAGGAGCCGATTTAATTGCATTTTAAAACGATCGACCCCCAAAAACTGCTGTTCGAGTGGAACCGCAAAGGGCACCGGGGTATCGAGCGCACCATGACGCATTACGGGTGCATCTAACCATTGAAATACCTCTTCAGCTATTACTGCGGCAATTTCGGCGCCTATACCACCCGTCAGCGTATCTTCGTGCAACACAAAAGCCTTACCGGTTTTGCGTACCGATTGCAGCACCGTTGCGCGATCCCAAGGCAACAAAGTGCGCAAATCTATGATTTCAACCGATGCACCCATTTCGGCTACCGCCTCCAAGGCCCAATGTACCCCCATACCATAAGTGATGATGGTTGCCTCGGCGCCTTCACGCACCACTGCCGCCTTGCCTACTTCTACCGTATAATAGGCTTCGGGCACTGGTCCGCTAATGCTGCGGTACATGGCCTTGTGCTCAAAGAAAAGATAGGGATTGGGGTCTTCAAAGGCCGCAAGCAGCAATCCCTTGGCATCGGCTGGGTTCGATGGATAAACTATTTTGAGTCCGGGCGTATGAAAAAACCAGGCTTCGTTCGATTGCGAGTGGAAAGGTCCGGCCCCTACCCCGGCGCCAGTAGGCATGCGCACCACCACATCGGCATGTTGCCCCCAGCGGTAATGCATCTTGGCGAGGTTGTTTACAATCTGATTAAAGCCCACTGTCACAAAATCGGCAAACTGCATTTCCATCATGGCTTTGTAGCCTTTTACCGATAATCCCAAAGCCGATCCCACGATGGCCGACTCGCAAAGCGGGGTATTGCGTACCCGGTCTTTTCCAAAGGCCTCTACAAATCCTTGCGTAATTTTAAATACCCCGCCATATTCGGCAATGTCTTGGCCCATTAATACCAAATTGGGGTGCTTTTCCATGGCCTGGCGCAAGCCATCGCTAATGGCATCTACCAAACGTAACTCGCGGCTGGCTCCGGTAGCTGCTACTACCACCTGCTGGTGCGGGGCATATACATCGCGCAATTCGGGCTCTAAAACAGGCACTATTTCGGGTTCGGCAAAAACCTCTTGCAAAGCTGCATCAATGGCGGCTTGGTGCTTGGCACGAATGCGGGCTTTTTCATCGGCCTGCAATACACCCTCGCCTTCGAGCCATTGCTCAAAATTGCTTACCGGATCCTTTTGTGCCCAGGTTTCGAGCAGCTCTTTGGGAACATATTTCACGCCCGAAGCTTCTTCGTGGCCGCGCATGCGGAAAGTCAGACACTCAAGCAATACCGGGCGGGGATTTTGGCGCATCGATTCGGCCAAAGCTTTTACCGTGCGGTGCACTTCCAGCAAATTGTTACCATCCACCTGAACGGCTTCCATGCCATAGCCAATGCCTTTGTCGATGAATTGTTTGCAGCGAAATTGTTCATTCGAAGGCGTCGACAAACCATAGCCGTTATTTTCAATCACAAAAATCACTGGCAGTTCCCACACGGCGGCCACATTGAGTGCTTCGTGGAAATCGCCCTCGCTGGTGCCCCCATCGCCACTGAAACCCACGGCTACCTTGCCTTCGCCAGCCAACTTATGGGCCAAGGCAATACCATCGGCTATGGCCAACTGTGGCCCCAAGTGCGAAATCATGCCCACAATATGGTGGGCATTGCTACCAAAGTGAAAAGAGCGTTCTCGGCCTTTGCTGAAGCCCGATCCCTTGCCTTGCAACTGCGCGAAAAGCGTATTGAGGGGCATGTTACGGCCCGTAAATACTCCCAAATTGCGGTGCAGCGGCATGATGTATTCGTCGGCGTGCAAGGCCTGCGTAACCCCCACGGCAATGGCTTCCTGCCCAATGCCCGAAAACCACTTGCTTACTTTGCCCTGACGCAGCAAAATGAGCATCTTTTCCTCAATCATGCGCGGCAAAACCAACGCATCATACAAGCCCAACAATTCGTCGGGCGTGTAACCACTCTTGTTAAATTCCATGAATACGGCTATTTCGCAGCGTGTTTTTCACGCCATAATTGATTGAATGATTTAGGAGCCACCTGGGGTAAATGCCTGCGACTGCCCCAAGCTTGCTTGAAAAGATATTGCAACAAGAAGTTCTTGACCTTGCCCCCAGCCAAATCGGTCAAACGCCGACTAAGCATGGCTTTTTTCCAATATTTCCACAAGCGCTGCTCGGCTTTCGTTTGCAAGCCTTGGTCAATCGACTGCCGTCGGTTTACCAGCAGCAGCTCGTGCAAATCTATTTTGACCGGACATACCGCCGTGCAATTGCCGCACAAAGACGAAGCCTGGCTCAAATGCTTGAACGACTCCATACCCTTGAGATGCGGGGTAATGACCGAGCCAATGGGCCCACTGTAAGTAGTGCCATAGCTGTGGCCGCCAATATTTTTATAAACCGGACAAGCGTTGAGGCAGGCACCACAGCGAATGCAGTACAACGACTGTCGGTGCTCGGTATCTTCTAGCACCTGCGTGCGTCCGTTGTCGAGCAGCAATACATACATTTCCTCCGGACCATCGGCTTCGTTGCTTCGGCGCGGACCACTGAGCAGGCTGTTGTACACGGTGAGGTGCTGCCCAGTGCCGTGGGTGGCCAATAAAGGCCAAAAAAGCTCCAGGTCGTTTACCGATGGAATCACTTTTTCAATGCCCGCAATCACAATGTGAATGCGCGGAAATGCCGTGCTCAAACGCGCATTTCCCTCATTCTCGGTAATGGCAACGCTGCCAGTGTCGGCTACTAAAAAATTGGCTCCGGTAATGCCTACCTCGGCCTGAACATATTTATTGCGCAAGAGCTTACGCGCCACGGCAGTAAGCTCTTGTGGACTCAAATCGGGTGCGGTTTTTAGCTTTTCGTGGAAGAGCTTGGCCACATCTTCTTTCGACTTGTGCATGGCCGGCGTTACAATGTGGTATGGCGGCTCTCCGTCTAATTGCTGTATGAACTCGCCCAAATCGGTTTCTACCACCTCAATGCCATTCTTTTCGAGGGCTTCATTGAGGTGAATTTCTTCGGAGACCATGCTCTTTGACTTCACCACCGAGCGGCCATTCACCTTTTTGAAGATAGACAGAATTTCTTTGATGGCTTCGGCAGCGTCTTGTACCCAAATTACCCGCCCCCCATTGGCCGAAAAATTCGACTCGAACTGCAGTAGATACTGCTCAAGTTGCTCAACCGATTTCCACTTGATGTGGTTGGCGCGTTCACGGGCCAATTCCAAATCGGCGTAACGCTGCTTTCCTTGGGCAACGGCTTGGTCGTAGCGGCCCATATTGAAATTAATCTTGCGGCGATGCTCCAGATCGAACGCTTTGCGCTCGCTTTCTTTCGCAAAAGTGCTTGCCTCACTCATTTATTCGGCTTTGGACGTTCTATTTGGTTGGCCAGGTTCCAGCAATTGTATAAAATCAATTCGGTAATGTAGGCCATGCGGCCAAAATTAATTTTGTCTACTGTATCGCCTTCCTTGTGATAATCGGCATGTACCCCACTGAAATAAAACATGCTGGGAATGCCTTTTTTCGCGAAGTTATAATGGTCTGATCGGAAATAGTAGCGATTCGGGTCATCGGCAGCATTGAAAGTATAGTCGAGCTCAAGCTTGCAACACCTTTCGTTTACCGCTTCATGCCAATCGTGCAAGTCTTGACTGATGCGGTCGGCACCAATTACATAAATATATCGGCTCGTGGTATCATCGTGCCGGTCGTCGAAACGGCCAATCATGTCTACATTCACATTGGCTATAACTTGCTCTACGGGCATGGGCAAATGGTCGGCAAAATAGCGGCTGCCCAGCAAGCCATTTTCTTCACCCGAAAACCACACCAAAACCACATTTCTGCGGGTGGTGAGGCCAGCATCGCGCCAAGCAGCCATTTGGCGGGCGAGCGAAAGCAGCGCAGCCGATCCCGACCCATTGTCATCGGCCCCTTGAAAAACCTTTCCATGGTGCGTGCCCAGGTGGTCGAGGTGCGCGCTTACAATCAGCCATTCATTTGCTTCTGATTCACCTGGCAAAAAAGCGGCTACATTGGGTGCCTGAAACAATTCGCTTTTGCGATCGATCTGCAGAGCGAGTTGCGCAGCCTTTGATTGCGGCTTGAATCGGGGATTTTTAGCTTCCACCAGCTGCTTTTTGAGCTTCCAACCCATACTGTCCATGAGCTTGCCAAAGGCCTTTTCGCGCATCACCACCGTAATGGGTCCCCGTGCAGGTGTGGCTGCATCGGCACCCAAGTTCAACGATATGCGCTCCTCTTCGAGCCGCTCCAGCATCGCTTTGCTTTCTTTGGCGTATTGGGGTTCGGCCAAAAACATGCCTGCCACTCCTGCATTGGCCATTTGCCGGTAAGCTTCGCGCCAGAAAGAAGCTTGCCATTCGCCATTTTCCTTTAAGCTGCCGGGCAATACAATTACCCACTTGCCCCGAAGTGCGGTAGTATCGAAAACCACAGCGCCTTTGGCGTTTTCGCGACCATAACCCACAAAAACCACCGAATCGGCCGCATACTTACCCGACATACCATTGGCATATACAAAGTAGTCTTTACGGTAGCTAAAGCGCTTTTTGCCGATGCGCAAGTTGGCACCCAGCAGTTGCTCGCGGCGATAAGGAACCTGCAAAAAGTAGCGCTCTGCCCCTTTTGGGTCTTCATTTTCGCCAAACGCCTGCCAACCCCAGGCGGCGAGTCTGTTTCCAACATATTGCGCAGCTTGCTCAAAACCAGCTTGCCCGGTTCCCCTGCCAGCCATGCGGGGAGAGCAGAGGGTGCGCAGGTCAAACGCCAAAGAATCGGCATGCAATTGGTGCACGGGCAGTTCAACAGGCTTTTGGGCCCATGCCAAACTTGCCCAACAGCAAAGTGCAACGGCAACAATTTTTCTCAGCATGGTATTTTATTTACGCGATGGGCATGCCTGCCGCCTTCAAAGGGGGTCGATAAAAAAGCCTTTACCATGGCTTCGGTGGTTGCCAAATCAATAAAACGTGCTGGAATGCATAGAATATTGGCATCGTTGTGCAGGCGGGACAAACGGGCCAATTCCTCGGTCCAACACAAAGCCGCCCGAATGCCTGCATGTTTGTTAGCCGCCATACAAACCCCATTGCCGCTGCCGCAAAGCAACAAACCCATAGCGCCTCCCTTCGCAACTGCTTCGGCAACTGGATGGGCAAAATCGGGATAGTCAACCGATTCGGTACTGTGGGTGCCTGCATCGCTTACCGAAAATCCCCAAGATGCCAGCAGTGGCAGCAGTTCAGCTTTTCGCTCAAAGCCGGCATGGTCACTGCCTATGAATAGCTTCGTTTCAATCCACTCCATTTTTTCAATCGTTTAATGATGCACTCAAGGCGCGTTTTTTCTCTACCCGCTTCACCACCAAAATGCTGATTTCGTATAAAACCAGCAAAGGCATCGACATTAAAAACATGCTGCCAATATCGGATGGCGTAATAACGGCCGCTACAATCATATTAATGATGATTGCCAACCGCCTGTTGGTTCGCATGAATTCACTGCTTAAAATGCCCACCCTCGCCAAAAAATACGCCAACATGGGCAATTCAAAAATAAAGCCCGATGCCAGTACCAAAGTAGTTAGTGTACCAATGTATGAGTTTAAGGTAATTTGGTTGGCTACCTCGGCACTTACCTGATAAGAGCCCAAAAATAAAATGCTCACAGGTGCCAAGGCAAAATAGCCGAAAGCCACCCCCAAAAAGAACAAAAGGCTAATGTAAAACACCATGCCTGTGGCTGCCTTGCGTTCTTGCATGTGTAAGGCAGGACGAATAAACAGCCACAATTCGAAAACCAAATAAGGAAATGCTAAAACCAAACCGGCATACAACGATATGGTTAAGTGCTGCATGAATTGGCCCGTCATATCGATGTTGGCCACCGTAAAGTTGATTTCCTGGATGCACAGTCCTTTTAAGAAGGAATAATGCTCGCCCAATTGGCAGAAAAAGCGATAGGTCAAAAAGTCGGTATTCTTGGGTGCCAGAATGATGCCGTCGAACACCAATTCCTTCATGCCAAAGGCCAACAAGGCCAGCACCACCACCGCAATAGCCGAACGGATGAGGTGCTTGCGCAACTCCTCCAAATGGTCGAAAAACGACATCTTCTTGTCGTCTTGCTCAAACTGATCGGTATAATTCAAAGGCCTGTAAAAATTTGAGCAAAGATAAAAGGGCAACGCGTGGAATGCACTACCGTGGAAAGATGCTTTTGGATGTTTATAAGTAGCCGCCAATAAAAAAACCCCGGACCTGGCCGGGGTTTTAGATTATTTTGATTCCTATCAACCGTTTTTGCGGTTCTGAACGTCGAGGCGAATTTCCTGACACTTGTTTTTCAGGTCTTGCAGGCCCTTGCGCACGCGGGTACCAGCAGCGCTATTACCCTTGTCGTAAAACTTTTCAAAATCCTTCTCCATGCTGTCGAGCATGCTTTTGATGGTCTCAAATTGGTTCATAATAGTGGTTTTAAGGTTTAACCCTCCAAAAATATTACTTTCAATCAAATGCAAAAACTTAAATGCGTTTTTCTTTAACGCATGGCCACCACCCCATCGGTTTGGTATGCCCCAGCCCGCAACTTTTCAGCCACGGCCGAGAAGGCATTGAGGGTATATTCTACGTCTTCAAGACTGTGCGCAGCCGTGGGGATGAGGCGAAGCATGATTACGTCTTTGGGTACCACCGGATACACTACTACCGAGCAGAAGATATTGTATTGCTCGCGCAATTCAACCACCAAGGCAGTAGCCTCGCCCAACGAACCGCTCAGCAATACAGGAGTAACGGGCGATTGGGTTTTGCCCAAATTGAAACCGCGCTCGCGCAATCCGTTTTGCAGGGCATTCACTACCGTCCACAATTGTTCACGCAACTCGGGCCGCTCGCGCAACAATTCCAAACGCTTCAGCGCTCCAATGACCAATGGCATGGGCAGCGACTTGGCAAATATTTGCGAACGGGTGTTGTAACGCAAAAACTCAGCAGTATCGGTATCGGTTGCAAAAAAGGCACCTATACTGGCCATCGATTTGGCGAAGGTGCTAAAGTAAATATCTACACCCTCGGTAACCCCCTGTGCTTCGGCAGTGCCTGCACCGGTTGCACCCATGGTACCAAAACCATGTGCATCGTCTACCAATAAACGGAATTGGTACTTTTCTTTGAGGGCTACTACCCCGCGGAGGTCGCCTTGGACGCCCGACATCCCAAATACCCCTTCGGTAATGACCAAAATGGCCCCTTTGTGCTCGTTTTCTTCCACCAAACGCGTTGCCCGGCGCAATTGCACTTCCAGGCTTTCCATGTCGTTGTGCTTGTACATGAAACGCTTGCCTTGGTGTAGGCGCACCCCATCTACAATGCAAGCATGCGATTCGGCATCGTATACAATGATATCGTGACGATCAACCAAAGCATCAATGGCAGATAAAATGCCCTGGTAGCCAAAGTTCAGCAGCATGGCCGCAGGTTTACCCACATGTGCAGCCAATTCACGCTCCAATTGCTCGTGGTAATTGCTGTTACCCGACATCATGCGGGCGCCCATCGGATAGGCCATACCAAATTGGGCAGCCGCGTCGGCATCGGCCTGGCGTACTTCTGGGTGGTTGGCCAAGCCCAAATAATTGTTTAAACTCCACACCAAGCGTTCTTTTCCGCGAAACTGCATCTTGCTGGCAATTTCACCTTCCAACTTGGGGAACATATAATAACCTTCGGCCTCTTTGGCATGCTGGCCCAAGGGACCGCGACGTTGTTTGAGCTTATCAAATAAATCCACTGGAAATGTCGTTTACGAATTATGCAACAAAGTTATGGGTGTTATGCACATCACAAAAAAATAATCTTCGGCCTTGCCAAGACCATCAGAATTAAGTTAAAAAGCCACTTCTCAGTCATTTTCATTTCGTATCTTTGCCCGCTATGACCAAGCGCCCCGTGCTACGCTCATTCGTTGTTTTTGCTGCTTTGCTGATGTTGCTGTTGGGTCAGTCGTGCGATCCGTACAACAAAATCTTGAAGAGTCCCGATTTGGCCTACAAGTTCGAAATGGCCAAAAAATTCTATTATGAGGGTGCGTATTACAAGGCTCAGCCATTGTTGGAAGAATTGATTTCGGTTTATCGTGGTTCTGAAAAGGCTGAAGAAGTGTATTACTACTATGCTTATTGTGACTACCACTTACAAGATTTCACTGTAGCTAGCTACCATTTCAAGAACTTCAGCAATAGCTTTCCGAGCAGTAACAAGGTAGAAGAAATGGACTTCATGTATGCCTACTGCTTGTATTTGGAGTCGCCACGCTTTGGCTTAGACCAGGGCAGCACGCAAAAAGCCATCGAAGGATTGCAGCTATACATCAACAAGCACCCCAAAAGCTTGCGCATAGCAGAATGTAATCGCATGATGGATGTATTGCGCAGCAAATTGGAACGCAAAGCCTACGAAAGTGCCATGCTTTTTTACCGCATGGAAGACTACCGGGCCAGTGCTACCATGTTGCGTCGCACCTTGTTAGAGTATCCTGATATTGACGAGCGCGAAGAATTGCTGTTTCTCATTTGTAAGTCGTACTTTATGCTGGCCGAAAACAGCATCCGCGAGAAGCAAACCGAACGCTATGAGGAGTGTTTAAAAACTTATGCCGAGCTGAGGGAAGACTTCCCCCAAAGCAAGTATTTGAAAGAGGCAGGAAATATGGCAGAAAAAGCCTCCAAGGCCATTGCCAATATCGAAAAAGAAGAAAAATTAGCTAATAAAAATTCATCAATCGCCCAAAACTAATCAGTTATGAGCTCAAACAACACCGAAACCCGCGACCTACGCGCCATGGATGCCAACACCGAAAACATCTATGAAACTGTGGCCATTATTGCCAAGCGCAGCAACCAAATTGGGGTTAAAATCAAAGAAGAATTGAACGCCAAATTGTCGGAGTTTGCTCCTGCAAGCGATAACTTAGAAGAAGTTTTCGAAAACCGTGAGCAAATCGAAATCTCGAAGCACTACGAGCGCATGCCCAAGCCTACGCTTCAGGCCATCGAAGAGTTTAATACCGGAAAAACCTATTTCCGTACGCCTGTAAAAGACAAATTATTGAAGTAAGCCCCATGCTGACCGGTAAAAAAATCATACTGGGTATTACCGGCAGTATTGCCGCTTACAAAACAGCCTTTTTAGTACGTTCACTGGTAAAATCTGGGGCCGAAGTGCGGGTTATTGCCACGCGCTCGGCCCTCGATTTTGTTACGCCACTTACCCTTGCCACCCTGTCGAACCATCCGGTTTACAGCGAATACCTCAAAAACGAGCAAGGCGAATGGGTAAACCATGTGGACATGGGGTTATGGGCCGATTTAATGGTAATTGCACCAGCCACGGCCAACACTTTGTCGAAGATGGCGCATGGCCAATGCGACAACCTGCTCCTGGCCATCTATCTATCGGCGCGTTGCGAGGTCATGTTTGCCCCTGCCATGGACCTCGACATGTACAAGCACCCCACTACCCAAGGCAACATCAACCAATTGCTTTCTTACGGCAACTTGCTCATTCCACCTGGCAACGGCTTACTGGCCAGCGGCTTGAGCGGTGAAGGCCGCATGGCAGAACCCGAAGAAATTCACCAGGCCATTGAAAAGCATTTTGCCGGAAAGCAGCCTTTGACGGGCAAAAAAGTACTTATTACAGCTGGTCCCACTTACGAAGCCATCGATCCGGTGCGTTTTATTGGCAACCGGTCTTCGGGAAAAATGGGGTTTGCTTTGGCAGCTGCTTGCAGGCAAGCGGGAGCCGAAGTAACGCTGGTGAGCGGTCCGAGCTTCTTGCCTACCCCATCGGGCGTTACCCGCATCGATGTAGAATCGGCCTCCGACATGTTCATGGCCAGCATGGCACGTTTTGAGCAATGCGATTGGGCGATTTTCAGCGCTGCCGTAGCCGATTACAAGCCCGCTACCCCCGCCACCCAGAAAATCAAAAAACAAGATGCAGCTCTTCGCATCGATCTAGAACCCACTGCCGACATTTTGGCGGCCGCTGGCCAAGCCAAAAAAGCGCATCAAAAGGTCATAGGCTTTGCATTAGAAACCGAAAATGGGTTAGACAACGCAAAAGGAAAACTATTGCGTAAAAATGCCGATTTGATAGTGCTCAACACCTTGGGTGAGGCAGGCGTTGGTTTTGGCGTTGATACCAATGCGGTTACCTTGGTTGAGGCCAATAAGATCACCCCCTTGGCTTTGGCCGAAAAGCACGAAATTGCCCAGCAAATCGTTACTCATCTTTGCAAATGGCTATGATCAAGAAATTGAATTACAGTTTTTGGGTGCTTCTGGCATTTGCCCTTTCATCGGTAAAAGCGCAAGAGCTCAATTGCCAAGTAACAGTGAATTTCAGCAAAATCGGGGGTGCCGATCAACAATTTTACCAGTCGATGGAGAATACCATACGCGAGTTTATGAATACCCGCAAGTGGACCTCCGATGTTTTTCAGGTACAAGAACGCATTACCAGCAGCATTACCATCATGCTCGATGAAAGGGTGAGTACCAATGTCTTTAAAGCTACCGTCCAAATTCAGAGCTCACGACCTGTTTTTAATTCGGGATACAATTCAGTGCTATTAAACCATACCGATCCCGATTGGACCTTTGAGTTCGTTGAGTTTCAGCCCTTGGAATTCAATGAAAATACCCATTTAAACAATTTAAGCAGCTTATTGTCTTTTTACGCTTACATCATTTTGGGTTTCGACTATGATAGTTTTTCTATGTTGGGGGGTACCGAGCATTTTCAACGAGCGCAGCAAATAGTACTCAATGCGCAAAATGCACCTGAACCAGGTTGGAGGCAAAACCAAGGGTTGCGAAACCGTTTCTGGCTGAGTGAAAACCTGATGAATCAAAGTTTCAAGCCTTTTAGGGAAGGGCTTTACACTTACCATCGTTTGGGTTTAGATGTAATGAGCAAGCCCGACAATATGATTGAGGCCCGCAAAAAGACCACAGAAGCACTCACCAAAATGTATCAAGTACATCGGTCAAAACCTGGCAGTATGCTCCAGCAGGTGTATTTGGCTGGAAAAATTTCTGAATTGGTGGGCATTTATTCAAAAGCCCAACCAGCTGAAAAATCGAACGTATTAACCATGCTCACCGACATGGACCCGTCGAACTTACTGCAATACCAAAAAATAAATACCCCCTGACTTTGTTGTTAAGAGCCGCAGTAGTTCTTTTGTATCGTCTATCATGATTACCAGGCTATACATCCGCAATTACGGCATCATCCGCGAGCATGAAATACATTTCGGCAAAGGTTTAACCGTCATTACAGGAGAAACTGGTGCTGGCAAGTCGATATTGTTGGGAGCATTGGGACTCATTTCGGGCGAGCGTGCCGATAGTCAGGTGCTTTTCAATCAGGATGAAAAATGCATTTGTGAAGCCGAGTTTCAATTAACCAATACCGAATTAAGTGCTTGGCTCGAAGCCGAAGGTTTTGATGTTGAGCCCTTGCTTTTGGTGCGTCGTGAATTAGCGGCCAATGGCAAATCGCGGGCATTCATCAACGATAGTCCAGCCAGCGTACAGCAGCTGCGAGAATTGTCCGGCTGGCTCATCGACATCAGCGGTCAGCATGAAAGTCGGGAAATGAACAGTGCCCGCTTTCAGTACGAATTCTTAGATACGCTAAGCGGAACCACAACCTTAGCACAGCAATACCAGCAACGCTTTCTACAGCGCCAGCAACTGCGGCAAAAGCTGCAGCGCATGCAAGAAGCGGAGGCCAGTCGTATGCAGCAACTCGATTTAGATCAGTTTCTCTTGCAGGAATTACTGGCGGCCGAACTAAAGCAACCTGATGAACTTGCAGCCCTCGAGCAAAAGCTTGAAATTGCTGAAAACGCATTACAATTGCGGCAACTTTTAGAAGGATTGGGATATCAGCTGGCCGAAAGGGAGGAGTCGGTGATTAGTCAGCTGCAACAACTTGCCAATGGTCTCTCACCTTACCGCCGCTTGCATCCCGAAATTGATCGGGCATATGAGGCATTGCACAGCGCACAAATAGAATTAACGGAACTGAGCAGAGACACCAGCCGCATGGCCGATTTGTTCGAAACCGACGCTGCCTCGCTCAATTTGATGCGTCAACGGGTTGACTTGCTGCAACGTTTGCTTCACAAGCACCGTGTTGCTGATTTAGAAGCCTTGATGGCACGCATGGAGCAACTCGATGAACAAGTGCAACAGCTGTCGAAAGCTGGAGAAGAAAGTGTAGCCTTGGAACGCGAACTCAATGCCATCGACCAGCAATTGCATGCGTGGGCAAAAGAGTTAGGCGCACGGAGGAAAGAAGCACTGCCTGGTATAGAAAGACAAATGTCGGCACTCCTCCCCCAGGTGGGGTTGGTGCATGCCCGATTAGAAATTCAGTTGGAGGCAGGCGAGGAATTGCTATCGGGCCGACAAGGGTACAACAAACTCAAGCTGCTATTTTCTGCCAATAAAGGCAGCAACCTTAATGAGCTACACAAAGTTGCCAGTGGGGGCGAATTGTCGCGCTTGATGCTTTGTCTCAAGAGCTTGCTACACGAACATGCACAGCTGCCAACCATTGTGTTCGATGAAATTGACACTGGTATTTCGGGCGAAACCGCCTTACAGGTAGGCAAAGTGCTTCGTTCGCTGGGCAATCAGCACCAGGTGATTTTGATTACCCACTTGCCCCAAATTGCTGCCCGTGGCGATGCCCATCTTTTTATCAGTAAAAAAACCGAAGAAAACCGCACCGTTTCTAAAGTAGAATTGCTTGACAATGAGGCCCGTACGTGGGCAATTGCACGCATGATTGCTGGTGACCAAGCGGGTGAAGCAGCATTACTGCAAGCCAAAGAATTATTGGCTTAATATATTTGACTATTTTTGATACAAACACCTGACTATGTCACACCAATTACTTCAGGGCAAGCGCGGCATCATTTTCGGTGCGCTCGATCCCAATTCAATCGCTTGGCACGTTGCTGAAAAAGCATTTGCAGCTGGCGCAACATTCACTTTGACCAATGCTCCCATTGCTCTGCGAATGGGCCAAATAAATGATCTGGCAAAAGCATGCAATACCATTGTCATTGGTGCTGATGCCACCAGCGATGAGGATTTGCGTAAACTTTTTACCGAATCGGAAGCGTTTTTAGGCGGTAAAATAGACTTTGTTTTGCACTCAATAGGCATGTCGCTAAACGTTCGCAAGGGAAAGCACTACACCGAAATGGACTATGACTTTTTTCACAAAGGCCTCGACATTTCAGCTATCTCTTTTCACAGGGTAATGCGTGCGGCTATTGATACCGACGCGCTTAATGAAGGTGCTTCTATTTTGGCTTTGTCGTACATTGCAGCCCAACGCGTATTCCCCGATTACAACGACATGGCCGATGCCAAGGCATTACTCGAAAGTATTGCCCGTAGTTTTGGCTATCATTTGGGCAAGTCGAAAAAGATTCGCGTAAACACCATCAGTCAGAGTCCCACCCGCACTACAGCCGGTTCGGGCGTGAAGGGCTTCGACGGTTTCCTTGATTATGCCGACAAAATTTCGCCATTGGGCAATGCTCCCGCTGATGCCTGTGCCGATTATTGCGTGGTAATGTTCAGCGACCTCACCCGCATGGTTACCATGCAAAACCTCTTCCACGATGGCGGTTTCTCTTACACTGGAGTAAGCCAGGAAGTAATCAATATGATGCAGCCTAATTCTTAAACCTCATTGCCATGAGTACAGCTACTTTACCTCCCATCTTGGTACCTGTTGATTTTTCAGCGAGCACTGAAACGACACTTGGTCACGCCGTTATGATGTCAAAACAATTGGGATTACCTATTGTACTCATGCATGCCATTGAAACGCATTTTTCGGGTTTCAACTTGGCTGAGCTGGCATTACATAGTGATTCACGTGAAAATGCCATTTACGACCTCGTAGAACAACGTCTGAAAAAGCGGGTTAGCCAATTAGAATCTGTAGGTGTTCCTGCCGATTTCAAGATTGAATTTGGCAGTGTTCACAAATCGGTTACCCAGGTAGCTACCGATGTGAATGCGGCTTACATTGTAGTAGGAGCACACGGGCAATCGGGCTTCGAAGAGTTTCTGATTGGTAGTAATACCTTCAGGCTATGTGCAACGGCTCCTTGTCCTGTGATTACAGTACAGCAAAACGATACGCAGCTCAACAAGGCGTATCAAAAGATAGTACTTCCTATCGACACCAGTTTTTATACGCGCCAAAAGGTTAAACATACCGCCGACCTAGCGGCTGCTTTTGGGGCAACGGTACATGTTTTTGGGGTATCGAGTGAAGAAGATGCCGACAGCGTGCATCACGTACAAATTATTCTCAAACAGGTGATAGCGTATCTGAAACAAAGGGGCATTCAAGCCGAAAGTAATGAAGAGTATGGCGCCAATCCTACCGATGCCGCCATCGTGTATGCCAAGGCCATCCATGCCGATTTGATAGCGATCATGACCGAGCAGGAACCCAGTATTCAAAGCTTAATCATGGGAGAATATGCACAGCAGATGATTAACCGTTCTCCTATTCCGGTTATTAGTTTCAGACCTCACGAAGTTAGTGAGCAAGCTGCATTCTCTTTGTAGCCTTCCCTTTCTCTAAATTGCCCCTGTCGATTCCATTCGGCAGGGGTTTTTTCATGGCCATTCGCTGCGCCTAACACCGTTTTATTTAAGTTTCCCGCAGACTTCGCAGATTTGCGCAGACCATTATTTTGTGGTCGGTGGCCAG
>VFQQ010001677.1_pt1 | contig 29199 bp, 29 predicted proteins | sample 3512341 | NCBI WGS metagenome assembly VFQQ01 (sample SAMN10412373, study PRJNA504923) | tailings metagenome | isolation source: Relicate 2 Philex TSF1 revegetated site | place: Philippines: Tuba, Benguet | collected 2017-08-29
TCACCTGGAAGCTGAAGCAGGGCGTCACCTGGCACGACGGCAAGCCGTTCACCGCCGACGACTGCCTGTTCAACTGGGAGTACGCCCGCGATCCCGCCACCGCGGCGGTGACATCGGGGACCTATACCGATGTGAAGGTCGAGAAGATCGACAGTCATACGATCAAGGTCATCTTCCAGAAGCCCACCCCCTTCTGGGCGGATGCCTTCGTCGGCACCGCCGGAATGATCATCCCCAAACATCTGTTCCAGGACTACACCGGGGGCAAGTCGCGCGAGGCGCCCACCAATCTCAAGCCCGTCGGTACCGGCCCCTACAAGTTCGTTGATTTCAAGCCCGGCGACATGGTCAAGGGCGAGATCAACATGAACTATCATGAGGCGAACAAGCCCTTCTTCGACACGATCGAAATGAAGGGCGGTGGCGACGCCGTTTCGGCGGCGCGCGCCGTGTTGCAGACCGGCGAGTACGACTATGCCTGGAACCTCCAGGTCGAGGACGAGATCCTCAAGCGGCTCGAGAATGGCGGCAAGGGCAAGGTCGCCATCACCGTCGGCGGCAACATCGAGTTCATCATGCTCAATCACACCGACCCCTGGACCGAGGTGGACGGCGAGCGGGCCAGCCTCAAGACCAAGCATCCGCTGCTCACCGATCCCGCGGTACGCAAGGCGCTCGGCGTGCTGGTGGATCGCAAGTCGGTCCAGGACCACATCTACGGCCGTACCGGCATTGCCACTGCGAACTTCCTCAACGCGCCTGACAAGTACAAGTCCAAGAACCTGAAGTTTGAGTTCAACGTCGAGAAGGCCATCAAGTACCTGGAGGAGGGCGGCTGGAAGCCGGGCCCCGACGGCATCCGGGTCAAGGACGCCAAGAAGCTGAAACTCGTCTACCAGACCTCGATCAACGCGCCGCGCCAGAAGAACCAGGCCATCGTCAAGCAGGCCTGCCAGAAGGCCGGAATCGACGTGGAACTGAAGTCGGTGACCGCCTCCGTGTTCTTCTCGTCCGACGTGGCGAACCCGGACACCTACACCAAGTTCTATTGCGACCTGCAGATGTACACCACGACCATGACGCAGCCGGATCCGGAGCGGTTCATGAACCAGTTCGTGTCGTGGGAAATGTCGACCAAGGACAACAAGTGGCAGGGGCGCAATTCCTGCCGCTGGTCGAACCCGAACTACGACTCGACCTACCGCGCCGCGCAGGGCGAACTCGATCCGGTCAAGCGGGCCGCGCTCTTCATCACCCTGAACGACCTGGTATGCGGCGACAATGCCGTCATTCCGGTCGTTCATCGGCCGCGCTCGAGCGCGGCCGGCCTGAAGATGCATGTGCCGCTGTCCGGCTGGGACAACGACTTCTGGAACCTGAAGGACTGGTACCGCGACGCCTGAGGCCGAGGAACCGCCCTTCCATCGGGAAGGGCGGTTCTGCCCCATCGATCAGGGCGCCCGCGCGCGCCTCCGCCGCCGTTCCGGACCCATTCGCGTGACCACGTGACCAATTACCTCATCCGGCGCCTGCTGATTGCCATCCCGAGCCTTCTGGGGATCAGCGTCGTGCTTTTCACCGTCCTGGCGCTGGCGCCCGGGGATCCGTTCGAGGAACTGGCGACCAACCCGAACGTCCCGGCCGAGGTGCGCGAGAACCTGCGCGAGAAGCTCGGCCTGAACGATCCAGTCCCCGTCCGCTACGTGCGCTGGCTGGCCGCCATGCTGCAGGGTGACTGGGGCTATTCCTTCGCCAGCCGGATCGATGTGGACCAGTTGATCCTGGACCGGCTCCCCGCCACCATCTTCGTCATCGGCTCGGCGCAGATTCTGGCACTGCTCGTGGCCCTGCCGGTCGGCGTCTATTCGGCCTCGCGGCCGTATTCGCTGTTCGACCAGATCGCCAATACGCTGACCTTCGTCGGCTTCTCGCTGCCGACCTTCTTCACGGGCCTGCTTCTCATCCTGATCTTCAGCATCAAGCTGGGCTGGCTGCCCTTCGTCTACCGGGCGGACATCGCCGCGACAGGGTTCGCCTGGTTCTGGGAGCACTTCAAGCAGTCGATCATGCCGATCACGGTGCTCGGGCTGTTTCAGGGCGCTTCCATGACCCGCTATGTGCGCTCCGCGGTGCTGGACATGATCCGCCTGGACCATGTGACCACGGCGCGTTCGAAGGGACTGGCCGAGCGGGTCGTGATCGTGAAGCATGTCGTCCGCAACGCCATGATCCCGGTGGTGACGCTGGTGGCGCTGCAGATGCCGGCCGTATTCGGCGGCGCCATCGTCACCGAGCAGATCTTCCGCATCCCCGGCATCGGCTCGCTGTTGATCACGGCGATCCTCGCCAACGACACGCCGGTCATCATGGCGGTGACTTTCGTTTTCGCCTGCCTCGTCATCCTCTTCAACCTCATTGCAGACCTGCTCTATGGCTGGCTCGACCCTCGCATCAGCTACCGCTAGCGCCGCCTCCGAGCGGCAAAAGCACGTCACGCCGGCCCAGGAAGCCTGGCGCCGGTTCCGCCGGCACAAGCTCGCCGTGGCCAGCGCGGTGATCCTCGCGGCGATGATCCTGTTCGTCGTGCTGGGCCCCCTGGTCTGGACCGTGGCGATCAACGACATCGATTTCAGCGCCAGCCTGCAGGGACCCTCGCTCGCCCATCCGCTGGGGACCGACGATCTGGGTCAGGACCTGCTGGCTCGCATGCTCTATGGCGGGCGAATCTCTCTGGCGGTCGGTCTCGCCGCGATGACGATGGCGATCGTGGTCGGCGTGGTCATCGGGGCCATCGCCGGCATCTCGCGAGGGAGCGTCGACGTGGCGCTCATGTGGCTGACGGACCTGTTCCTCTCCCTGCCTCAGTTGCCGCTCCTGCTCCTGGTGATCTACCTGTTCCGCGACACGCTGAAGGAAATCGCCGGGCCCGAGGTCGGCGTGTTCATCCTCATCGTGATCGTGATCGGAGGTTTCCGCTGGATGCCGGTGGCCCGTCTGGTTCGGGCCCAGTTCTTCTCCCTGCGCGAGAAGGAGTTCGTCGAGGCCGCCCGCGCACTCGGCGCCTCCACGCCCCGCCAGGTGGTTCGCCACATCCTGCCCAATTCGCTCGGTCCGGTGATCGTCGCGGGCACGATCGACGTGGCGGCGGCCATCATCGCGGAATCGACCCTGTCCTTTCTCGGTCTTGGCTTTCCGCCCGACATCCCGACCTGGGGCCGCATCCTGTTCGATGCCAAGGACCATCTCGACATCGCCCCGCACTGGGCGCTGTTCCCGGGCGCTGCGATCTTCCTCGCCGTGCTGACCATCAACTTCATCGGCGACGGACTGCGCGACGCCCTCGACCCGCGGCGGGTGCTTTAGGACATGTCGACACCAGTGACCGCCCAGCATCTGCTGGAAATCAGCGGATTGAAGACGCATTTCAAGACCGATGACGGCATGGTCCATGCCGTTGACGGCGTCAGCTTCACGATCGATCGCGGTGAGACCCTGGGCGTCGTCGGCGAATCGGGTTCCGGCAAGTCCGTCACGGCCATGTCGATCCTGAAGCTGATCGCCTCGCCGCCGGGCCAGATCGTGGATGGCCGCATTCTCTGGCGCGGTCGCGACCTGGTGCCGCTGTCCTCGGAGGAGATGCGCAGTATCCGCGCCAAGGAGATCGCCATCGTCTTCCAGGAGCCGATGACCTCCCTGAACCCCGTCTACACGATCGGTGACCAGATCGGCGAAGTGATCCGCCTGCACGAGGGGCTGAACAGGAAGGACGCGCTCGACCGCACGATCGAAATGCTCCGCCTCGTCAACATCCCGACGCCCGAGCGGCGCGTTCACGACTATCCGCACCAGTTCTCCGGCGGCATGCGCCAGCGCGTGATGATCGCCATGGCGCTGTCCTGTAATCCGAAGCTCCTGATCGCCGACGAACCCACCACTGCGCTCGACGTGACCATCCAGGCCCAGATCCTCGACCTGCTGACCGAGCTGAAGGAGAAGGTGGGCATGGCGGTCATGCTGATCACCCATGCCATGGGGGTCGTTGCGGAAAGCGCGCAACGCGTGGTCGTCATGTACGCGGGAAAGGTGGTCGAGGAGGCGCCGGTCGTCGAACTCTTCGGCAATCCGCGCCATCCCTATACCCAGGGCCTGATCCGCTCGATCCCGCGTATCGATACCGCGGCGACGAAGAAGACCCGACTGGAAGCGATCGCGGGTGTGGTCCCGAGCCTTCTCAACGCGAAGGAAGGCTGCCGCTTCGCCGCGCGCTGCCGCTTTGCCACCGACATCTGCACCCAGGCGACGCCGCCGCTGCGCGAGGTCGCGCCGGGGCACAAGGTCGCCTGCGTGCTGAATTGAGGATCGTCCCCCGATGACCGAGCCGCTGCTTCGCGTCAACAACCTGGTGAAGAATTTTTCGGTGAGGGGCGGAATCCTGTCGCGCGAGATCGACAAGGTTCATGCGGTCGATGGCGTGAGCTTCGAACTGAACGCGGGCGAGACGCTCGGCCTCGTCGGGGAATCGGGCTGCGGCAAGTCCACCACCGGCCGCTGCATCCTGCGCCTCATCGAGCCGACATCCGGTGAGGTGTGGTTCGAGGGCCGGAACACGGTCGAACTAAACAGGCGTGACCTGCGTGCGCTCGCCCGCGACATGCAGATCATCTTCCAGGACCCCTATGCCTCGCTCAATCCCCGCATGACTGTGGGCGCCATCATCGGCGAGGCGCTGACCATCCACAAGCTCGCACGGACGCGCCAGGAATACGAGGATCGCATCGTCGAACTGCTGGAGACAGTCGGCCTTTCGGCTGCGCACATGCGCCGCTACCCGCACGAGTTCTCCGGAGGCCAGCGCCAGCGTATCGGCATCGCCCGCGCTCTCGCGGTGTCACCGAAGCTGATCGTCTGCGATGAACCGGTCTCGGCCCTCGATGTGTCGATCCAGGCCCAGGTGGTGAACCTGCTGCAGGACCTGCAGGAGAAGTTCAGCCTCACCTATATCTTCATCGCCCACGATCTCTCCGTCGTGCAGCACATCAGCACCCGGGTGGCGGTGATGTATCTGGGCCGCATCGTCGAAATCGCGCCGGCGGACGAACTCTACGACAACCCGCTGCATCCCTATACCGAGGCGCTGCTCTCCGCCGTGCCGATCCCCGATCCGACGGTGAAGCGCCAGCGCATCATGTTGAAGGGCGACGTGCCGAGTCCGATCCGCCCGCCGACCGGCTGCCACTTCCATACCCGCTGCCCGATCCGCGAGCTGCCGCTCTGCAGCACTGAAAAGCCCGAACTGAAACAGACTTCGCAAGGCCACTGGGTCCGCTGTCACCTGCGCGGGTGAGGCTCAGCCCACCACCTTGATGTAGGTGTCCTTGCGCAGGATCTTGCGGCCGCGGAAGGTATAGAGATCACAGCCCAGCCATTCCTGCCTTTCGCCCGTCGAGAGCGTAGCCTTGCGGTGCCATTCGGTGACGGCGCGATCACCCATGACGTATTCCGCCGTGTGGTCCCAGCGGACGTCGGACGTATTGGCGAAGAGGGCGGTGAAGTAGCCCCGGATCGCCGCATGCCCCTTGTAGCTCTGCCCCCAGACATCGGGACCCTTGGCGTTGCGGAACTCGCCGTCATCGGCGAAGGCGCCGACGATCGCCTCGACATCGTGACGGGCGAAGGCGCGCCCGATTTCCTGCAGGAGTTCGACGGTCACGGTTTGATCGGACGGCATCTGCGTTCTCGCTGTTCACGCATTCGCACCGATTGGGCCGGGGGGCGGACGGATCTGTCAAGCAACCAATCGTCCCTTCCGCCGTTTCTCCAGGGATTCACAGCCTGGAAGGATGAAGCGATGCGGATTCCCTCGCTGATCGGACTGATCCTCGCGCCCCTGCTCCTCGCCGCGTGCGGAGATGCGGGCGCACGGAACGAGAGTTCCTACGTCGATCCGCCGCGCGGCAACCAGGTCCTTTCCCCCGGACCGGCGGACATTCGCACCTGCGTGGGCGGCGCCCCCTGCTTCTAGGAGGAGGGAAAGAGTATGAAGGCCCGGTGGTCGGGCGGTCGCCCGCCGCCCTGAGGAAGCCTTCGGGTCAACCGATGCTCACAGCACCCTTGCCGACGCTCCTCGCCGATATCGGCGGGACCAATGTCCGCTTCGCCCTCCTTGAAGGCGATGGGTTGGGTCGCGTGGAGCGCCGCAAGGTGGCAGACTATCCCTCGCTCGAGGACGCCGCTGTCGCATTTCTGGGAGCGCGCCGGGCGGAACGCGCGGTTCTGGCGGCGGCCGGCCCTGTCGAAGGCGGACGCTGTCTGCTGACCAACCACGACTGGGCGGTTGACGAGAAGGCGTTCGCCGCCGCCCTCGGGCTCAAGGGCACGCTCGTCGTCAACGATTTCGAAGCGCAGGCCCGGTCGCTGCCGGCCCTGCGGGAGGACCACCTCCACCGGATCGGGCACGGCACAGGGGATCGCGGCGCGCCGATGGTGGTGCTGGGGCCGGGAACCGGCCTCGGCGTCGGCGCGCTGCTCCGGGTCGGGGCCGGCTTTGTGGCCGTCGCCTCGGAAGGCGGGCACGCAACCCTGGCCGCCGGGGACGAGCGCGAGGAGGCGGTGCTGCGATACCTGAGGCGGCGGTTCGGGCATGTCTCGGCGGAGCGAGTGTTGTGCGGTGCCGGGCTCGAAAATCTGTACGACGCCCTGTCGGTCCTGGAAGGGCACGGGCCTGCCCTGCGCGCCGATGCGGAGATCACCGCCGCCGGGCCGGAGGATCCGGTCGCGCAGGCGGCGGTGGGCATGTTCTGCGACTGGCTCGGGTCGGTCGCGGGCGACTTGGCGCTGACCTTCGGGGCGAAGGGCGGCGTTTTCATCGCCGGCGGCATCGTTCCGCGCATCCTGCCCGCTCTCGATGGGTCCGGCTTCCGCCGGCGCTTCGAGGCGAAGGGCCGCTTCCGTTCCTACCTCGCGCCTATCCCCACGGCGGTCGTCCTACATCCCGACGCGGCTATGCTGGGCCTCGGGGAAATCGCGCGGCAAGGCCACGCCCGGACGGCGTAACCCGTTCTTCACTCTCCGCTCCGCACAATTCTGATCCGTGGCTCTATGCCGCGGGAGGGAGGGCGAATGATCTCCATGCTGTGGCGGTCGCGGGTGGCGCTGCCGGTGCTCTCGGCCTGCGCCCTCGTCGCGCTCGTCGCCCTGCGGCTGGCGGCGGACATCGATCGCGGCCAGGTCTGGCTGGAGAGCGCGGCCTATCTCGAACGCCAGCAGGGCTTCGGGTATGCGGTGATCGGCCGGTTCGGTCAGCAGCACTTCCCGGCGGTCGTCATCGCACGTCGGGACGGAAGCGAAGAACTCCGCTTCCTCGACATCCGTGGCCTGCGGCGGCACTATCACGGCTTCTCCGGATACGATCTCAAGGTCGTGACCTTTCAACCGCTGAACCCGAACCGCGCGCCTTTCATGGTCGTGCTGCGCCGGTCCGCCTAGCGCCGCTCTTCCAGGCGGCGAGACGGTCCGGGTGGTAGAACGAGGTGGCGCCGGCGGCTTCGACGGTCTCACGCTCGGCGGATATGCGCCCCGTCAGCTCGACGGCCATCCTGCCGGCCGCCGCCCTGTCGCCGCCATCCGCTGCCTCGCCGATCTGCCGCAGGCTCTCCGCCCACCCTTCCAGGACACCTCGCGCGGCCGTGTGCTCTTCCAGCGGAAGGCGGGCGTGCACGCGCCCGGCCTCGCCGCGCAGCATGCGCGCGCGCAAGGAGAGCGTCGCCGCATCCTCTTCGATGAGGTCGGCGCTGGCGAGGCGGATGCGCTCGACCTCTTCCCCGATTCGGATCGGAACCATCGCCGGCGCATCAATCGCGCCGATCGCCCGCACATGCGCGCCGAGCCGCCGCCGGGTGTCGGGGCCGTGGGTCATGCCCAGATCCCGGGCGTGCAGGACGATCGCGTCATCCAGCGATGCGCTCCGGCCGTCATGGAAGAAGAGGCCGATCGCGGCGAGACCCAGCAGCGAGGCGGTGTTTCGTCCCCGGTGCACCTCGCCGTCCTGAAAGGCGCTCGCCGGACGGTGGCAGCCGGCGCACCCCTTGTCGAAAGCCTCGCGGCCCGCCTGCGCCTCTTCCGAGGCTCGGGACGACAGCCGCCCGTCGGCCCGCAGCAGCGCGTTGGGTGGCGGCGGCAGCGCGGTGACGAAGGCGGTGAGGGCGGTGACCAGGGTGGGCGAGGGATCGCCTGCGAACTCCTCCCCGATGACATGGGCGATGAAGCCGTCGAGGCCCGGAAAGCGCCCGGCCGCGCCATAGGGAGCGGTCGCCGCGGCGCCCCAGAGCAGGGGAATGCGGACCGGGTTGAACCGTCCGTCCTCGCCGGCAGGATTCCAGGCGCTGTTCGTCACGTCGACGGTGCCGGGCGACGCTGAAAGGCCGGGTATGAAGAAGCCGGCATGGGCGCCCCCGCCGGGATGGCAGGCGTTGCAGGACAGGCCGGCGCGGCGGGCCTCGCCGCCGAGCGTCTCGGGCGATCGGAAGGCCAGTTCTCCCAGGCGCCAGAGCGGTGTGCGCAGGTGCTGGGGGGCTTCCAGCGCCGGCCGGAGAGCCGGCATCGCGCCGATCTCGGCCTCCGGCGTCAGCCAGAGCGGGGTGATCGATCCGTCCTGTGCCGCGGCGAGGGAGGCCGACAGGAGCCAGAAGGCGGCGGCCAGCCGGGCGATCACGCCTCGTCCGGCAGCCGCTGGTCCATGTCGCGGGCGGGGTGTTCGGAACCGCACAGACCGACATAGCGGGCAGGCACACCCGCGACCGTGCAGCCCGCCCGCACGGGCGCCAGCACGACGCTGCCCGCGGCGACCTTCGCGTAGGCGCCGACCTCGATATTGCCCAGAATCTTGCAGCCGGCGCCGAGGAGCACGCCCTGCCGGATCTTGGGATGCCGGTCGCCGCGCTCCTTGCCGGTGCCGCCGAGATTGACCCCGTGCAACATGGAGACGTCGTTCTCCACCACCGCCGTCTCGCCGATCACGACCCCGGTCGCGTGGTCCATGAACACGCCGCAGCCGATGCGGGCGGCGGGATTGATGTCGACGCCGAACACTTCCGACGATCGGCTCTGCAGGTAGAAGGCCATGGTCGTGCGGCCCTGGTCCCATAGCCAGTGCGCGATCCTATGCGTCTGCAACGCCTGAAAGCCTTTGAAGAAGAGCAGCGGTTGCAGTGCATAGTGGCAGGCCGGATCGCGGTCCGTGACCGCGGAGACATCGGCCCGGATGGAAGCGGCTGACTCCTTGATCGACCCGAAGCCCTCGTCGAACACCTGCCGCAGCAGCATGGCCGGCAGGTCGGCGTTGCCCAGCCGGTGTGCCAGCACGTAGGAGAGACTGGCCTCCAGGGTCGGATGGTTCAGCACGCTGGAGTGCAGCATGCCGGCCATCACCGGCTCTTTCCCGGCGAGCCGGACGGCCTCGTCGCGAATCTGCTGCCACACGGGGTCCAGGGTGGCGAGCTGCAGCTCGGCATGGCTCATCTTCGGGTCCCTCCCGGGCATTCAGGCCGCCTTGGCGGCCGTGCCGCCGACCGTGATCGAGTCCAGGAGCATGGTCGGTTGGCCCACGCCCACCGGCACCCCCTGGCCGTTCTTGCCGCAGACGCCGATTCCGGGGTCCAGCTTCAGGTCGTTGCCGATCATCCCGACCTTCTTCAGTGCTTCCGCCCCCGCACCGATCAGCGTGGCGCCTTTCAGCGGCCGGCCGACTCTGCCGTTTTCGATTTCATAGGCCTCGGTGCAGGTGAAGACGAACTTGCCGGAGGTGATGTCGACCTGGCCGCCGCCGAAGTTCACGGCGTACATGCCCTTCTTCACCGAAGCGAGGATCTCCCCCGGGTCGCGGTTGCCGGCCAGCATGATCGTGTTGGTCATGCGCGGCATCGGCATGTGCGCATGGCTCTGCCGCCTCCCGTTGCCGGTGGGGGCGACACCCATCAGCCGCGCGTTCAGCCGGTCCTGCAGGTAGCCCTTCAGGATACCGTCCTCGATCAGAACCGTGCGTTGCGTCGGCGTGCCTTCGTCGTCGACGCTGAGCGATCCCCGCCGGGCGGCGATCGACCCGTCGTCGACCACGGTGACGCCCGGGGCGGCGACCCGCTCTCCCATCAGCCCGGAGAAGACCGAAGACTTCTTGCGGTTGAAATCCCCCTCCAGTCCATGCCCGATCGCTTCGTGCAACAGGATTCCGGGCCAGCCGGGGCCGAGCACGACCGGCATTTCTCCCGCCGGGGCGGGAATGGATTCGAGATTCACCAGCGCCTGGCGTAGAGCCTCGTCCACCTGACCCTGCCAGCTCATCTCGTCGAGATAGGCCAGATAGCCGGTGCGCCCGCCCGTCCCGTGGCTGCCGGTCTCCTGCCGGTCGCCCTCGCCGACCACCACGGACACGTTGATCCGCACCAGCGGGCGGATGTCTTCCACGAGGTGCCCGTCGGCCCGCAGGATCGTCACCGCCTGCCAGGTACCTGCGAGCGAGGCGGAAACCTGCCGTACCCGGCCGTCCTTGGCGCGGGCATAGGCATCGATATCCTGCAGCAGCTTCACCTTCTTTTCGAAGGCCACCTCGCTCAACGGGTTTTCCGCCCCGTAGAGGGCGCGGTTCGTGCGGGCGGGGGCAGCCGACATCTGCCCGGCATGACCGCTGCGAACCGCCTGAACGGCATCGGCCGCCCGCCTGATCGCCGCCTCGTCCAGTTCGGAGGCATGCGCATATCCGGTCGACTCGCCGTTCACGGCGCGCAGGCCGAACCCGTGGCTGGTGTCGAAACTGGCGCTCTTCAGCCGCCCGTCGTCGAAGACGAAGGCTTCCGACTGGCCGTACTCCAGAAACAGCTCTCCATCGTCCATGCCGGTCAGGGCATCGCCGACGATCCGCTCCACCCGGCCCCGGTCCAGGCCGGCGCGCTGAAAGAACAGCTCCCGTGCAGATGTGGGCGTTGCGCTCATCGGCCGATCCTCGATAGGTGCATGTACAAACCTAGCGCGCGGCGGGCGGCATTTCGACCCCCCGCCCGGCCCCGGGGCCTTGGGCCGCACAGATGGTGTGTCCCAGCCGCCGGAAGTGATATAATTCATCGTGTTGCACCGCTTCGTGCCCACGGCGCGACCACATGTCGCGCGGAGGGGCAGGGGGCGGCTCTATAATAACGTCCGGCACGGGAATCAGGGGCGGGTCGGTTCGCGTGGCACGCCCCATGACTTGGGAATGGAAAGGCGACGGGCATGCGGCTTGGGCGCACGCTGACGATGGGACTTTCGGCTGCGGCCGTATGGGCGATGACCGCCCCGGCGGCCTTCGCGCAGGAGGTGCTGGGGCGCCCCTACGACTGGCAGATGGGGATGCAGGCCAGCGTGACCTCCCTGAAGACCGGAATCGGCAACTTCCACAATCTGCTGCTGATCCTGATCACGCTGATCACCGTCTTCGTGATGGCGCTCCTGCTGTACGTGATGGTGAAGTTCAACGCCAAGGCCAACCCGGTTCCCTCGAAGACGTCTCACAACACCCTGATCGAGGTGCTGTGGACGGTCATCCCGATCATGATCCTGGTCGTGATCGCGGTTCCGTCTTTCAAGATCCTCTACGATCAGGAGCGCATCCCGGAAAATGCGGACATCAACCTGAAGGTGACCGGTTTCCAGTGGTACTGGGGGTATGAGTACCCGGACGAGAAGATCGGCTTCGAATCGCGCATGGTGGACGAGAAGGACCTGAAGCCCGGCCAGTACCGGCTGCTCTCGGTCGACAATCCGGTCGTCGTGCCGGTCAACAAGGTCGTCCGCATCATGACCACCGCCAACGACGTCATTCACGCCTGGACGGTGCCCGCCTTCGGCGTGAAGAAGGACGCCTATCCCGGCCGTATCAACGAGATGTGGTTCAAGGCCGAGAAGACCGGCACCTTCTATGGCCAGTGTTCCGAACTCTGCGGCACGCTGCACGGCTACATGCCGATTCAGGTCAATGTTGTTTCGGATGCGGACTACGCCGCCTGGCTTGCCGAGGCGAAGAAGAAGTTCGCGATGGATGACGCGGCGGGGGCGACCCGTGTCGCCGCGGTGAAGAATTAAGGGAAGAGGTCGGATCATGGCTTCCAGCGGCGCTCACGCCCACGCTCACGGCGACCATCACGGCCACGCCGACCACGCCCATCATCCGACCGGATGGCGGCGCTGGGTCTATTCGACCAACCACAAGGATATCGGGACGATGTACCTGATATTCGCGGTCTGCGCCGGGCTGATCGGCGGGCTGATGTCGGTGATCATGCGCGCCGAACTGATGCATCCCGGGGATCAGGTTCTCGGGGGTGACCACCACCTGTTCAACGTCCTGGTTTCCGGCCACGCGCTGATCATGATCTTCTTCATGGTCATGCCGGCCATGATCGGAGGCTTCGGCAACTGGTTCGTGCCGCTCATGATCGGGGCGCCCGACATGGCCTTCCCGCGCATGAACAACATCTCCTTCTGGCTGCTGATCCCGGCGATCGGTCTGCTCGTGATTTCGATGTTCGTGCCGGGCCCCCCGGGCGGCATGGGGGCGGGTACCGGCTGGACCATCTATCCGCCGCTGTCCTCCGCCGCGGGCCATCCGGGCCCTTCGGTGGATTTCGCGATCTTCTCGCTCCACATTGCCGGCGCCTCGTCGATCCTCGGCGCCATCAACTTCATCACCACCATCTTCAACATGCGCGCCCCGGGCATGACGCTGCACAAGATGCCGCTCTTCGTCTGGGCGGTTCTGGTGACGGTGTTCCTGCTGCTGCTGTCGCTCCCCGTCCTGGCCGGCGCGATCACCATGCTGCTGACCGACCGTAATTTCGGCACGCATTTCTTCGAACCGTCGGGCGGTGGTGACCCGATCCTGTTCCAGCATCTGTTCTGGTTCTTCGGTCACCCGGAAGTCTACATCCTGATCCTGCCGGGCTTCGGGATCATCAGCCACATCGTGTCGACCTTCTCGCGCAAGCCCGTCTTCGGCTATCTCGGCATGGCCTATGCGATGGTGGCGATCGGCTTCGTCGGCTTCGTCGTCTGGGCGCACCACATGTACACGGTGGGCATGGACGTCGACACGAAGGCCTATTTCACCGCCGCCACCATGGTCATCGCGGTGCCGACCGGCGTGAAGATCTTCTCGTGGATCGCCACCATGTGGGGTGGTTCCATCGAGATGAAGACGCCGATGATCTGGGCCATCGGCTTCATCTTCCTGTTCACCGTGGGCGGCGTCACCGGCGTCGTCCTCGCCAATGCGGGCGTGGATACGGTTCTGCACGACACCTACTATGTCGTCGCGCATTTCCACTACGTGCTGTCGCTGGGCGCGGTCTTCGCCATCTTCGCCGGCTTCTACTACTGGTTCGGCAAGATGTCGGGCTACGAACTGAGCGAGACGCTGGGCAAGATCCACTTCTGGACCACCTTCATCGGCGTGAACCTGATCTTCTTCCCGCAGCATTTCCTCGGTCTGGCCGGCATGCCGCGCCGCATCCCGGACTATCCGGATGCGTTCGCGGGATGGAATCTGGTCTCTTCGATCGGCTCCTATATCTCCTTCGCATCCACGCTGTTCTTCATCTACGTGATCGCGGAAGCCTTCATGGCCAAGCGCAAGGCGGCGGACAATCCGTGGGGCGAGGGGGCGACGACGCTGGAATGGACCTTGTCCTCGCCGCCGCCCTTCCATCAGTTCAACACCCTGCCGGTCATCAAGTAGGACCGGCGGGTTTCGGGTTCGGGTCGAGATGACGGATATGACGATTCGAAACGAGGCGGCGCCGCTCGGCGCCGCCGTCGTCTCCGAGGCGACGGCGGGCGATTACTTCGCGCTGCTCAAGCCGCGCGTCATGTCGCTCGTCGTTTTCACCGCCCTGGTCGGGCTGGTCGTGGCGCCCGGAACGATCCATCCCGCGATCGGGGCCGTCGCACTGTTCTTCGTGGCGCTGGGCGCCGGGGCGTCCGGGGCCATGAACATGTGGTGGGATGCTGATATCGACGCCGTGATGGCGCGGACCGCCTCGCGTCCCATCCCTTCGGGACGGGTGACGCCGGGTGAGGCGCTGGGTTTCGGCCTCGCCCTGTCCTTCTGCGCCGTCGCCTGTATGGGGCTGCTGGTCAACCTGGCCTCGGCCGCGATCCTGGCCTTCACGATCTTCTTCTACGTCATCGTCTATTCGATGTGGCTGAAGCGGCGCACCCCCCAGAACATCGTCATCGGTGGCGCCGCCGGCGCTTTCCCTCCGATGATCGGCTGGGCGGCGGTGACCGGCGGCATCGATCCGGGATCGATCGCGCTCTTCGCCATCATCTTCCTGTGGACGCCGCCGCATTTCTGGGCTCTGTCGCTGGTGAAGGCCGGCGAGTACGCCAAGGTTGGCGTGCCGATGCTTCCCGTTGTCGTCGGCGGCGACGAGACGCGGCGGCAGATCGTTCTCTATTCCTGGCTGCTGGTGGCCTCGACGGCGGTGCCGGTCGTGCTCGGCCTGGGTCATGCCGTCTACGCGGCGGCGGCGCTGGTGCTCGGTGGTGTCTTCCTGATGCTCGCGCATGCGCTCAAGCGCCAAGCGACCGACCGCGCTGCGATGCGGCTGTTCGGGTTCTCGATCCTCTATCTCTTCCTGCTCTTCGCCACCTTGCTGGGCGAGGCGACGGTGCGGGGGATCTAGGCCATGCCGCATTCGGACCTGCACCGTCAGCGCCGCGGCCGGAACTACGCTTTGGGCGGCTTCCTCCTCATCCTTGTTATCATTTTCTTCATCGTGACCCTGGTGAAGATGAAGGGGGCGGCATGACCGACGACCTAGCGCGCCGCAATCGCCGGGTCGGATTGCTGTCGGCCGCCGCCGCGGGCGCCATGGTCGGCCTCGCCTTCGCCTCGGTCCCCCTCTACGACCTGTTCTGCCGTGTGACCGGCTTTGGCGGCACCACGCAGGTCGCCGCCAAGGCGCCCGACCAACCGGGGGAACGCATCATCACCGTCCGGTTCAACGGCGACACGGCCAAGGGACTGCCCTGGGCTTTCCGGCCCGAGCAGATTTCGATGCAGGTGCGCGTTGGCGAGGAGCACATGGCCTTCTACAAGGCCGTCAACCGCTCGGGACGCACCGTCACCGGCACCGCCACCTTCAATGTCCAGCCGGACCAGGCCGGCGTCTACTTCCAGAAGATCGCCTGCTTCTGCTTTACCGAACAGACACTGGCCCCGGGACAGGAGGTCGACATGCCGGTCTCCTTCTTCGTCGATCCCGCCATCGCCGACGACCCTGCCATGGCCCGGGTCAATACGATCACGCTTTCCTACACATTCTTCGAGGCGCCCGCGAAGCCGAACCGTGTTTCGGCCCTGGCGGACCCCGCCGCGAAGTCCGGCATCTCCAGGGAGTGAGGGACATGGCTGCTGCTGAAGCCAAGGGCCACGATTACCATCTCGTCGACCCCAGCCCATGGCCGGTGGTCGGCGCCATTTCGGCCTTCATCCTGACCGTGGGCGGGGTGCTGTATATGCACTCCCTGCCCTGGGGGATGCCGCTCACCCTCGTCGGCTTTCTCGCCGTGCTCTACACCATGTTCATGTGGTGGCGTGACGTCGTGCGCGAAGCCGAGCACGAAGGCCATCATACCCCGGTGGTGCAGCTGCACCTTCGCTACGGGATGATGCTCTTCATCGCGTCGGAGGTGATGTTCTTCGTCGCGTGGTTCTGGGCTTTCTTCGGCGCCGCGCTGTTTCCCAACGTCAACATCAACCACCAGTGGCCGCCGCCGGGCATCGAGGTTTTCGATCCCTGGCACCTGCCTTTCCTGAACACCGTGATTCTGCTCGCGTCCGGCACCACCGTGACCTGGGCGCACCACGCCATGATTCACGGTGATCGCAAGGGTCTGATCCAGGGCCTGCTGCTCACCTGCATTCTCGGCGCGATCTTCACCTGCGTGCAGGCCTACGAGTACAGCCACGCCGCCTTCGGCTTCAAGGACGGCATCTATGCCTCGACCTTCTACATGGCGACCGGCTTCCACGGGGCCCATGTGCTCATCGGCACGATCTTCCTGATCGTGACGCTGTTCCGTGCGCTGGCTGGACATTTCAAGCCGGACCATCATTTCGGCTTCGAAGCGGCGGCCTGGTACTGGCACTTCGTGGACGTCGTGTGGCTCTTCCTCTTCTTCTGCATCTACTGGTGGGGCGCGGGCAGCGCCGTGCCGGCAGCCCACTGATTGGTCGAGCCTTTCTATCCTGCGGTTTCGCCCTTCGTCGCGGGTCTGCGGTGCCGTTGTCCGCGCTGCGGCGAAGGGACCCTGTTCCAGGGCTTCCTGACCGTCCGGCCCACCTGTCCCGCCTGTGGACTGGATTTCGCCAAGGTTGATTCCGGCGACGGACCGGCCGTCTTCATCTGCATGATTGCGGGTTTCATCGTGGTGGGGCTCGCGCTCTGGACCGAGGTGCGCTACGAACCGCCCCTGTGGGTGCATCTGCTGCTCTGGTTCCCGCTGATCCTGATCCTCTCCCTGGGCCTGCTGCGGCCCCTGAAGGCCCTTCTGATCGCGCTCCAGTATCGTCACAAGGTCATCGAAGGTTTCGGCTGACGTGAAATTCCGTCCGGCTCTCTGGCCGACCCTGTTCACCATCCCGGCGCTGATCACCCTGGTCGCGCTCGGCACGTGGCAGGTGGAACGGCTCGCCTGGAAGAACGGCATCCTCGCCACCATCGAGGCGAATACGAAGCTGCCCGCGATTCCGCTGCCGCCCAATCACGGGATCGATCCGCAGGCGCTGGAATATCGACCCGTGACCGTGACGGGTACCTTCCGGCACGACAAGGAGGTCCATCTTCTCGCCACCACCAAGCGCGGCAACACGGGCTATCAGGTGATCGTGCCGCTGGATCGCACCGACGGGGGCACTGTTCTGGTCAATCGCGGCTGGGTGCCCACGGCCAGGCGCGATCCCGCCAGCCGGCCGGAAAGCCTCACCGCGGGCCAGGTCACCGTGACCGGCCTGCTGCGCAAGAGCTGGCAGCAGGGCTGGTTCGTTCCCGACAACGAACCCTCCCGCAACGTATGGTTCTACGGCGATGCGGAGGCCATGGCCCGGCACATGGGCGTGACCGCGCCACCGGTCTTCGTCGAGGCGGACGCCACGCCCAATCCCGGCGGACTTCCCATGGGCGGGCAGACGCGCCTCGACATCCCGAACAACCATCTTTCCTATGTGCTCACCTGGTACGGGTTTGCCCTGGTGCTGGTCGTGATCTACATCGCCTATCATCGGCGTGAAGGACGTCTGTAGCCCGCAAGGGGTGGAATGACGGAAACGAACAATCTCGGCGGTCGGGTCCGGCGCTATGCCAGTGTCGGCCGGGCCGTCGGCGGCGTGGCGGCGCGCTGGGTCGGGCAGCGCTATCTCGGCATGGAAGTCGACAAGTCGGCCAATGCCGAAGAGCTGCGGCGTGCTCTCGGCGGACTGAAGGGGCCGCTGATGAAGGTGGCTCAGCTTCTGTCCACCATCCCGGAGGCGCTGCCACGCGAATACGCGCAGGAACTCGCCCAGCTGCAGTCGAACGCGCCGGCGATGGGCTGGCCATTCGTCAAGCGGCGGATGGCGAGCGAGCTCGGTGCCGACTGGCAGTCCCGCTTCGGCGGCTTCGAACGCGAGGCCGTTGCCGCCGCCTCGCTCGGCCAGGTCCATCGGGCTACGGCGAAGGATGGCCGCGCGCTCGCCTGCAAGCTGCAGTACCCCGACATGGCCTCCGCCGTGGAGGCCGACCTGCGGCAGCTTCAGCTCATCTTCTCCATCCATCGCCGGATGGACCCGTCGATCGACACCCGGCACATCTTCGAGGAGATCCGCGAGCGCCTGCGCGAGGAACTCGATTACGGCCGCGAGGCGCGCCACATGGCGCTGTATGGACGCATGCTGAAGGACGAGCGGGGTGTTCATGTCCCGCGCGTCGAGCCCGACCTGTCCTCCGGCCGGCTCCTCAGCATGCAGTGGCTGGAGGGGAGAAGGCTGCTGGAGTTCAAGGACGCGCCGGTCGAACTCCGCAACACCATAGCGATGAACCTCTTCCGCGCCTGGTACGTGCCCTTCTATGGCTATGGCTGCATCCACGGCGACCCGCATCTGGGCAACTACACCATCCGCGACGACGGCGGGGTCAACCTGCTCGACTTCGGCTGCATCCGCATTTTCGCGCCGCGGTTCGTCGCCGGGGTGATCGACCTCTATCGCGCGCTCCGCGACGGCGATCCGGATCTCGCCGTGCACGCCTACGAGACCTGGGGATTCAAGGGCCTCAGCCGCGAGGTGATCGACACGCTGAACCTCTGGGCCGAGTTCGTCTATGCGCCGCTGCTCGAGGACCGGCCGCGCCGCATCCAGGAATTCGAGGAGAGCGGCGTCTACGGCCGCGAGATCGCCGAGAAGGTGGCCAAGCAGCTGCGCGAGCAGGGCGGCGTGACTCCGCCGCGCGAATTCGTCTTCATGGACCGCGCGGCGATCGGCCTCGGCGGCGTCTTCCTGCACCTGAAGGCCGAGATCAACTGGCACCGCCTGTTCCACGATCTCATCGACGACTTCGACGCCAAGGCCATGGCGCGGCGCCAGGCCGCCGCGCTCAAGGCCGTGGGCCTGACGCCGCCGTCGTGAACAGCGGCGCGCCGCCGCGCAGCACGGCTTCGGCTTCCGGCGTATAGGCGCCGTTGCGCTGAAGCAGGCATCCGGGCATCAGCGTCAATGGGCTCTTCAGCCCCTTGCGCGCCCGGAGGATGAACCTCCCGGCCGGCGTGCCGGCCTCGGTCCAAAGGGGGTGGATCTCGATCGCGCCGAAGCGCCGGCCACAGGCGCCGAGCGTCTCCTCCAGCCGTTCGCTTCTCTGGATCAACGTGAGCCAGCCGCCGTGCCGCAGCAGATCGGCGGCCCGCTTGATCCAGTCCTCGATCCCGCCCGCGACGGTCGTCCGTGCCGCGGCGCGACCCGCATCGACGGCGAGGGGGCCGCGCCCGGCGGCGAAGTAGGGCGGGTTGGCGAACACGTGCGCGAAACTCCCGGGCTTCACGCCGGGCACCGGCCGGCGCAGGTCGGCCGTCAGGAACCGTGCCCGTTCGCCGAATCCGCAGGCTTCGGCATTGCGCAGGCCCCGTTCGACCGCCGCCGCGTCGATGTCGATGCCGATACCGCTCGTCCCCTCCACTCGGGCGAGGAGACAGAGCAGCGCGACGCCGACGCCGGTGCCCAGCTCGGCCACGCGCTCCCCGCTCCTGGCGGGTACCGCGGCCGCGAGAAGCACGGCGTCCGAACCGGACCTGTGGCCGCGCCCGGGCTGGCGGATGCGAAGGCGTCCGCCGAGGAAATCGTCGATGCTGTCGGCTGTCCGCACCTGCGCCTCGCTCCCGCGGCCGGCTCCGGCGCGGCTGTTGCCGGCCCGGCGATTTTCGATGACCATCCGGTAGATCGAGCGGGGAGAAACCGATGGCTCTCGATGCCGCCCGGATGCGCGAGGCATCCGACCACATCTATGCGCTCTGGCGCCAGGGCCGGCGCACCGGCGCGCTGGCGCCCGCGCTCCGCCCGTCGACACGCGGCGAAGGCTATGCGATCCAGGCGCTGCTGGAATCGCGCAGCGCCCGTCCCCTGTACGGCTGGAAGATCGCCGCCACCAGCCTCGCCGGGCAACGGCATATCGGCGTCGCCGCGCCGCTCGCAGGGCGGCTCCTGGCCGAGCAGGTCTCGCCGAGCGGGGCGACACTGTCCCTCGGCGACAACCTGATGCGCGTCGCCGAGGCCGAGTTCGCCTTCCGCATGGCCCGCACGCTGGCGCCGCGCGCGGAACCCTATGGCCAGGCCGAGGTGATGGCGGCCGTCGGCGGGCTGCACCCCGCCATTGAGGTACCGGATTCGCGCTATGACGATTTCGTCACCGCGGGCGAGGCCCAGCTTCTCGCCGACAACGCCTGCGCCGACCGCTTCGTGATCGGCCCCGCCGCACCCGAATCCTGGCGCGGGCTCGACCTCGCCGTCCATCCGGTGCGGGCGGACGTGTCCGGCCGCTACGGCCGCGAGGGCAGCGGGGCTAACGTGCTGGGCGATCCGCGCATCGCGCTCACCTGGATCGCGAACGAACTCTCCGGCATCGGCGTGCCTCTCGCCGCCGGCCAGGTGGTCACCACGGGCACCTGCATGCCGCCGCTGGAAATCCAGGCGGGGGACACGGTTTCGGCCGATTTCGGTGTCATCGGTTCCGTCGCCGTGACCTTCGCCGCCTGATCCCGATCCGCGGGCCGGATGGCTGGCGCGGATCGCGGCACCGGGCTAAGGTCCGCCGCGCTGGTCCTGTTCCGTTCCATGGGTGTGTCTGGTGAAGCTGGTTGTGAACGGCACCGCGCATGAACTGGCCGTGGAGGAGGATATGCCCCTCCTCTGGGTGCTGCGCGACGTGCTGGGGCTGACGGGGACCAAGTACGGCTGCGGCCTGGGGCAATGCGGTGCCTGCACCGTGCATGTGGGGGGCGAGGCGGTTCGTGCCTGCACCCTTCCGGTGGCCGCGGTCGAGGCGCCGGTCACCACCATCGAGGGCCTGTCCGACGACCGCTCGCATCCGGTGCAGCGCATGTGGCTGTCGCTGCAGGTGCCGCAATGCGGCTATTGCCAGTCCGGCGTGATCATGGCGGTCGCCGCGCTCCTGAAGACGACGCCTAAGCCGACCGACGCCGATGTCGAAGCGGCCATTTCCAACATCTGCCGCTGCGGCACCTATGCGCGCATCCGCGAGGCGGTGCGCGCGCTCGCCCGGACCTGACCGCCATGCCGCGTCTGTCCCGCCGTTCCGCAATGAAGCTCGCCGCCGGCGCCGGTGCCGGCCTCGTGCTCGGCTTCCACCTGCCGCCGCGGGCCGCCCGTGCGGCCGAAGGCGCCGCGAACGATTTCGGCCCCTTCCTCAACGCCTGGCTGCGCATCGCTCCCGACGACACGGTGACGGTGATCGTCGACCGGGCGGAGATGGGGCAGGGGGTCTTCACCGCCCTGCCCATGCTGCTGGCGGAAGACCTCGCCTGCGACTGGGCGCGGGTAAGGGTTGTGGCCGCCCCGGCCGACCCCGTCTATCGCAACGTGTTTCTGGTCAAGGAGATGCTCTCCGGCGGCCAGCCCATGGGCAACACCGCCGACTGGCTGGTGGGCAAGCTCGCCCGCCTGTTCGGGCAGCAGGTCACCGGCGGGTCCTCCAGCGTGCGCGGCGCCTTCAAGCCGCTCCGCATCGCCGGGGCGACCGCCAAGGGCATGCTGATCGCCGCGGCGGCAAAGCGCTGGGGGGTGCCCGACAGCGCCTGCCGGGCGGAAGGCGGCGGCGTGGTCTCCCATCCGGAGACCGGCCGTTCCCTCACCTACGGGGTCTTGGCGTCGGAGGCCGCCGCCCTCCGCCCGCCGCAGCGCCCGAACCTGATCCGTCCTTCGGACTGGAAGCTGATCGGCAGGCCGATGCCCCGGCTCGACCTGCCGGCCAAGGTGGACGGCAGCGCCGGCTACGGCATCGACGTCCGGGTCCAGGGGCTGCTCTTCGCCGCCGTCGCCGCCTGTCCGGTTTTCGGTGGCAGGCTCGGCAGGGTCGATCAGGCGCCCGCCTTGGCCCTGCGCGGCGTGAAGGCGGTCGTTCCCCTCAAGGACGCCATCGCCGTCGTCGCCGACAACACATGGCGGGCCCAGCGCGGACTCGACGCGCTGTCGATCGAATGGATCGCGCCCGCCGGCGAGCTCATCGACAGCGGGGCGATCGAAGCCTCGCTTCGTGCCGGCCTCGACGAGGCCGGCCGCACCGCGGAGGAGGCCGGGGATGTGCCCCGGGCCCTCGCCGCCGCCGTTCGCCGCGTCAGGGCCGAATACGAGGTGCCCTACCTCGCCCATGCCGCGCTGGAGCCGATCAACGCCACCGCACGCATCGGCGCCGAAGGTGTCGATCTCTGGATTCCGACCCAGGCGCAGGAGAGCTCGGCCAAGGCGGCGGCCGAGGCCGCCGGCGTGTCGGCCGACAAGGTTCGCGTCCACACCACCTATCTCGGCGGCGGCTTCGGCCGGCGCTCGGAAGCGGACATCGCCTCCCAGGCGGTCGCCATCGCCAAGGCGGTCGGCGCGCCGGTACAGGTGGTCTGGTCGCGGTCCGAGGACATGGCGCACGACTTCTATCGTCCGGCCGCGGCCTCCAGGATCGAGGCCGGGCTCGACGGCGAGGGGCGCATCCGGGTCTGGAACCAGCGCATCGCCTCGCCGTCGATCCTGGCCCGCGTCTTTCCGCCCGCCACCTGGATGGAGCCCGACGGCACCGCCGTGGAAGGCGCGGTGAGGCAGCCCTATGCGATTCCGAACCGCAGGATCGCCCACGTCCTGCGCGAGTTTCCGGTACCTGTCGGCTTCTGGCGCTCGGTCGGCCATTCCTATACGGCCTTTTTCAAGGAGTGCTTCCTCGACGAACTGGCGGAAGCCGCCAGTCTCGATCCGGTCGTCTTGCGCCGGTCGCATCTGGGAGAGGCGCCGCGCGAGCGGGCCGTCCTCGACCTCGCCGCGACCAAGTCGAGTTGGGATACGCCGCTTCCGCCGGGCCGCGGCCGGGGCATCGCCCTGCACGCGTCCTTCGGTTCGGTCGTGGCGCTCGTGATCGAGGTGGTGGTCGATGCCGGCATTCTCACGGTGCTGCGCGCGGTGGCCGCGGTCGACTGCGGCGTCGTCATCAACCCGGACACGGTCGCAGCCCAGGTCGAAGGCAGCATCGTCTTCGGCCTGACCGCCGCTCTCTACGGCCGGATCAGCCTCGAGGCGGGGCGCGTCGTCGAACGGCATTTCGACGACTATCCCATGCTGAAGCTGCCGGAGATGCCGATGGTGGAGATCCACCTGGTCCACAGCCACGACGCCCCCGGCGGGATCGGCGAGCCCGTCGTGCCTCCCGTGGCGCCGGCGCTCTGCAACGCGATCCATGCCGCGACGGGCAAGCGCATTCGCCGCCTTCCCGTCACCGGTCAGCTCACGAGCTAGTCTCGGGCGCGAAACGCGACGAGATAGGGGAAGGCGAGACAGAGCGCGAGCAGGGCAAAGGTCACCGCTTCCGGATTGGTCGGCTTCTCGACCAGGACGAGGATGACCGCGAAGGCGATCAGCAGATAGCTTAGGACACCTTCCGGACGCCGTCCGTGTTCTGGCGCCCGTGGCAGGTCACGGCCGAACAGCCGTCCGAAATCCACGCGCCGCCATCCTCGCGCCCAGACCAGAAAGAGCGGGCCCAGCGCCGGCACCAGGAACTCCGCGATCGGGAAATCACGGTAGCGTCCGGCGACACAGAGCATGAAGAGCTGGTAGATCGCCGCCAGCCCGAACAGCAGTTGCAGGCGCTCGGCGAGGCGGATCTCGAAGGGTGCGGGGTCCGGCCGGTGAATACCGTCCAGGCAGAGCGCGGGTACATGCGCGGACTGGCGTCCGATGGCGCGCATGAACAGCACCGCCAGGACGGCCTGCGCCGCCAGATGCGGTGCCGAGGGCAGCCACTGCCCGGAATTGAGGTGCAGCGCCCAGCCGTTGTCGGCACACAGCACCAGCATGACACCGAAGGCCTGGCCGCCCACGACGGCGGCAGGCGAGGGGACACGCCCCGCCACGAGAAGCAGGAGCAGGCCGGCGAGTACCGATGCGCCGAACAGCCAGGGCCAGTGCGGCTTCTCGACTACGGGCTTGCCTAGGCGGAATTTCTCGACCCGATCGGCATCGAACAGCCCCCAGGAACCGCCGACCGTGCCCTCCATCCTGGTCTTCCAGACCTGATCGAAGGCTTCGACGATGTTGTAGGTGAGGTTCTTCTCCTCCGCGAGCGCGGCGAAATCGCTGAGGAAGCGCACGGCTTCCGTGCGCGTGGGGCGGGCCGCCTGGCGATCGCGTCCGAGCGAGGGCCACCCGACTTCGCCGATCAGGATCGGCTTTCCGGGGAAGGCGGCCTGAACCTGAGCGTGAACCGCCATGATGTGTTCGCGGGTGAGCCCCGCGGCGACCGGGTGATCCTCCCAATAGGGGAGGAAGTGGACGGTGATGAAATCCACATCCTCGGCGAGCTGAGGGTTCTTCAGCCAGAACTCCCATACGTCCGCGTAGGACACCGGCTGCTTCACCGCCGCCCGTACCTGGCGCAGGTAGCGGGCGATCTCCTCCACCTTGAGGTCGCGCCTGAGCAGCACTTCGTTGCCCACGATGACTTGCTTGATTACGTCCGGGTATCTGTTCGCGTGATCGATCAGTGCGGCGACTTCGGCATCATTGATGCTCTTCTTCACACCGAGCCAGGCCGAATGGGTCACTTCGAGGCCCAGCCTGCGCGCGGCTTCCGGCACCACCTGCATGCCTTCCTGCGACGTATAGGTGCGCACGCCCCTGGCGCGGCCGACCAGCAGCGCGAGATCGGCCTCGATCTGGGCGGCCGTCGGATAGACCTGCGTCAGCGGGCTCTGTCCGCGCCGAAAGGGGGCGAAGGACACGCTCTGCAGGATCTCGGGGACCGCGGTCACCGGGCTGGTCACCGGCCGGTTGGGCAGCCACCAGAAGGCGAGATTGAGGCAGAGAGCCACGAGGCCGGCGATCAGCAGGGCCGGCAAGGTGCGCTTTCCCATGCGAGGGCGATGTCCGGAGAGTGGGTGGGCCTTGCGCGGGATAGCAGTCGCGGACCGGCGCTGTCCACGTGGTTCTGGGCGGCGGCCTGTTCTATCCTGCCGGCGGAAACGGCTGCGGAGTGGCGATGTCGCGCGAGACCGGTGAAATGGCCGGGGTACTGGCGGTCAATTCAGCATTCTATGCCGCCTTCGCTTCCCGCGATGCGACAGCGATGGAAGGCCTGTGGGCTGAACGGCATGCGGTCGCCTGCCTGCATCCCGGGTGGCCGCCTCTGATCGGTCGCGATGCGGTGATCGAAAGCTGGCGGCGCATCCTCGCCAATCCCCAGGCACCACGCATCCGCTGCTTTCGCGAGCGGGTCATGGTGTATGGCGCCGTCGCCCTGGTGATCTGCCATGAGATCGTGGATTCGGGCCTGCTCGTCGCCACCAACACCTTCGTTCGGGAGTCGGGGTTCTGGCGGATCGCGCATCACCAGTCTTCGCCGGTTGCCGGGGAGGCACTCGACACGGGGGAAGCCTCGCCCGGCCTCAAGAACTGAACGCGGGCGCGGCGGACCGCGAAGCCCGCGAAATACCTTCAGTCCTCTCCGTCGTCTTCCTCACCGATGGCCCAGGAAGGGTCGCGTTCATCCAGCCAGTCCTCCACGGCCTGCGTCGCCGCCCCGATGAGCAGCGCCGCCTCGTCGAGTTTCTGGATGTCGAGTTCCTCGACGACATACTCCAGGCAGGACCGGATCGCCTTGGCCCGCTCGACAGGGTCGTCCGGGCTCAGGTCAGCGAAGCTGATGTTCCACTTCATCCCCATTCCCCTTCGACCCTCTCGGGCCGCTCCTCGATCTTTCTTGTGCTTATCCCTGCGCCGTCTCCACCGTCGCGGGTTCCGACAGGTTCTTGACCAGTTCGAAGATGCTGCGCCGTACCTTGGGGTCGGCGATGCGATAGTAGGCGCGGACCAGTTCCAGCGTCTGCCGCCGGGTGAGGGGATCCTTGCTGCGGCCCTTGGTGGGAACCGTGACGATGGCCGACATCGGTTCTTCGGCATAGGGCGTGCTTGCCACCGCCTCGAAGAAATAAGCGGGCGGCACGTCGAGAATACGGCAGAAGTGCCACAGCCTGCTGGCGCCGATCCGGTTGGTGCCCTTCTCGTACTTCTGGATCTGCTGGAAGGTCAGCCCGACGGCCTCGGCCAGCTTCTCCTGGCTCATTCCGATCAGCGTGCGCCGCTGCCGCAGGCGCTGCCCGATATGCCCGTCAAGGGGCTTGGCGCGCGGTTTGCGAACCTTCTGCACGACAACCGTCATCCCTTCCTTCTCCGATTCTTTCAAGATCACCATAAGTCGTGCCTCGCGCTACGACAGAATCCGCGCAGGCACGCTAGGCGTCGTCCCAATGCCATGCAATCGAAAATAGTTCCCTAGTCCGTGAGGCGTAGGTGTCATCATATCCTGGTTAACCATCGTATCGCAGTGGCTGACAGGAGGTTATTGCATCTCTATATCGATAAAATGCCTGAGGATATAGAAACTCGCCGCAAGCGGCTCATCTACCGGTCCCGCTACACCGGGACCAAGGAAACCGACCTGCTGCTCGGAGCCTTCGCGGCGACGCATCTGGGCGGGTTCGGTCATGCCGAACTCGACTGCTACGAAGCGCTGCTTGACGTCGGCAGCGACCCTCTGATCTACGCCTGGGCGATCGGAGCGAAGCCCGTGCCGCCGGAACACGATACCCCGGTGATGGCTTTGCTGAAGGCATTCAAGATCGCGTGACGACCGTGTTCGCTTCTCTCGATAGACTCGTCTCGACACCCGGCCGGATCGAAATCGGCAGCGCGCCCGAAGGACAGGACGCGCGTGTTCTGGCGCAGATCGCGTCCGTGGCGGAGGGGGGCGTCCTCCATGTCGCCCGCGACGACGCCCGCCTCTCCGTCATGGTGCAGGCACTGGGTTTTTTCGCGCCGGGTCTCGACGTGGTGCAGGTTCCCGCCTGGGACTGCCTGCCCTATGACCGGGTGTCCCCAAATCCCGAGATCGTCAGCCGCCGCATGGACGCGCTGGCCAAGCTGGTGGCTGCGCCGCCCGGCAAGGGCCATGTCGTCGTCACCACGGTCGCCGCCATCCTCCAACGCGTACCCACCCGCGCGGCCATGGCTTCATCCTCCTTTGTCGTTCGGGCACGCGACCGCCTGGATGAGAAGGCGCTGATCGACTATCTGGTCCGCAACGGCTTCTCCAAGACCGGGACGGTCATGGAGCCGGGAGATTTCGCCGTCCGTGGTGGGCTGATCGACGTCTTTCCGCCGGGCGGAGAGGAACCCTATCGCATCGATCTGTTCGGCGATCAGGTCGAGCGCCTGCGTCGATTCGATCCGCTGACCCAGCGTTCCAGCGGCGAGGCGGACGAACTGCGCCTGGTGCCGATGAGCGAGGCGCCGCTGGATGCGGGGTCGATCGCGCGGTTCCGTACCGGGTATCGCAGCCTGTTCGGCGCCGTCACCGACTCCGACCCCCTGTATCTGGCCGTGTCGGAAGGTCGCAAGCATGTCGGCATGGAACACTGGCTGCCGCTCTTTCACGACCGGCTGGAGACGCTTCTGGACTATGCGCCCGACGCGGTGTTGACGCTGGATCCCTTGGCGCGCGACGCGATCGAGGCGCGCCTCGCGACCATCGCCGACTACTATGCCGCCCGGCGCGATGCCCAGAAGTCGGGTCTGGAGGAGCAGGGCGCTCCCTACAAACCCCTGCCTCCCGACCGGCTCTATTTCGATCTGTCGGGATGGGCCAAGGCGATCGAGCGGCGGGTCGTGGTCGCGCTGACCCCCCATCGGCTTCCTCCGGAGGGGGCGCATGTCCTCGACGCGGGAGGCAAGGCGGGGCGCGACTTCGCCCCCGAGCGCACGCAGGGAGGGACCAACCTCTACGAAGTCTGCCGCGACCACCTGAACACCCTGGTGGGGGGCCGTCGGAAGGTGCTGGTCGCCTGCTTCACGCCCGGCGCCCGCGAACGGTTCGGGCAGTTGCTGCGCGATCACGGGGCGCAGGCGCTCGTGGATGTCGAGACCTGGGCCGAGGCGAGCCGGCTGCCCGCGGGTGCCGTCGGCATGGCGGTGCTGGGCATCGAGCACGGTTTCGAAAGCGAGGATCTCGTCGTCGTCGGCGAACAGGACGTGCTGGGCGATCGCCTGGTCCGCCCGCGCCGCAAGAGCCGCCGCGCGGCCAACTTCATCGCCGAGGCGACGGCGCTGTCGCTCGGCGATCTCGTCGTCCACGTCGATCACGGCATCGGCCGCTACGAGGGGCTGGTGACGCTCGAGGTGTCCGGCGCGCCGCATGACTGTCTCCTCGTCGTCTATGACGGGGGAGACAAGCTCTACGTGCCGGTCGAGAACATCGAAGTCCTGTCGCGCTACGGCGCCGACGAGGGCGGGGCGGTGCTCGACAAGCTCGGCGGTCTCGGCTGGCAGACCCGCAAGGCGCGCCTCAAGCAGCGCCTGAAGGACATGGCGGAGGAACTGATAAAGATCGCCGCCGCCCGCCAAGTGAAGACGGCGGAAGCCTATGCCGTCCCCGAGGGCGCCTACGACGAGTTCGCCGCCCGTTTCCCCTATGAGGAGACCGACGACCAGGCCCGTGCCATCGAGGACACGCTCGAGGACCTCGGCAGCGGCAGGCCCATGGACCGGCTCGTCTGCGGCGATGTCGGCTTCGGCAAGACCGAGGTGGCGCTGCGTGCCGCCTTCGTCGCCGCCATGCAGGGCGCCCAGGTGGCCATCGTCTGCCCGACCACGCTGCTCGCACGCCAGCACCACCAGCGCTTCGTCGAGCGCTTCCGCAACCTGCCGCTGCGGATCGAGACGCTGTCCCGCCTGGTACCCGCGAAGACGGCAGCCGCCGTGAAGCAGGGACTGGCCGACGGCTCTGTCGACATCGTCGTCGGCACGCATGCGCTCTTCGGCAAGGGCGTGCAGTTCAGGCGCCTCGGCCTCGTCGTCATCGACGAGGAGCAGCATTTCGGCGTCAAGCACAAGGAGCGGCTGAAGCAGCTCCGCGCCGAGGTGCATGTGCTCACGCTGACCGCGACGCCGATCCCCCGCACGCTGCAGCTCGCCCTGTCCGGTGTGCGCGAGATGAGCCTGATCGCCACGCCGCCCGTGGACCGGCTCGCGGTACGCACCTTCGTGCTGCCCTTCGATCCGGTGATCGTGCGCGAGGCGATCCTGCGCGAACGCTATCGCGGCGGCCAGGTCTTCTATGTCTGCCCGCGCATCGAGGATCTGCCGACCGTCTCCGAATTCCTGCGCGAGCACGTGCCCGAGGTGCGTTTCGCGACCGCGCATGGCCGCCTCGCGCCGACCGAACTCGAAAGCATCATGTCGGGCTTCTACGAGCGCCAGTTCGACGTCCTGCTTTCGACCAGCATCGTGGAGAGTGGCCTGGACATCCCGACCGCCAATACGCTGGTCGTGCATCGCGCCGACATGTTCGGCCTGGCCCAGCTCTATCAGCTCCGCGGCCG
>VFQQ010001678.1_pt1 | contig 29190 bp, 48 predicted proteins | sample 3512341 | NCBI WGS metagenome assembly VFQQ01 (sample SAMN10412373, study PRJNA504923) | tailings metagenome | isolation source: Relicate 2 Philex TSF1 revegetated site | place: Philippines: Tuba, Benguet | collected 2017-08-29
TGCAGGCACTGGAAATGGACAGGCACTCGTTGATGTCCAGGCACCGCTGCACATAGTGATGTGACGCAGGCAGGAGCAAAGAAGATCACGAATTGACATCATGCCATTGCTGTTCTTCGAGCACCAATGACTCACACACATGTGACCTCTGCAGTTTGTGTTGCAGAACGCCCGAGCACGCCAGCACCTGTCCCAACCGGCGACACGTCTCATCCTGCAGCCGGCCGCTCACCTCCTCCCCCGTGCGGTCGATGTGCGAGATGAAGCCGTGGCCGCAGGTGCAGTTGTAGCCGGTGAAGGTGTTGACGCACTGCAGCCGTGAGAAAGCAGTGTTGGGGGGTTGCAGCAGAATGGTCAGCAGTGGACGTGCAGCTGGAGCTGGTGAAGGTGGTTCATGACACATCGCATGCACATAGCGCTGTGTGGCACAGAGCCCGCCATGAACAGGTGCCAACCGGGCGGCCGCAGCGTGCTTGCCTGCGTCTTGCCGTCGGTGCGTGAGGCGCAGTCCTGGTAGCCCTTGCCGCCCTGCATGCAGGCATCATCCATGGCCTGCAATGCAAACGAGAAGGCAATGCTTGTTTTCTCGGTGGCGGTATGAAAACCCAACAGCGGCTGACAGTGCTGGGTGGTTTGCCTGCAGGCATGCTCAGTTCGAAAGGGTGGAAGGCAAGCGAAGTGCGGAGCAGGTGCGGTGAGAGAAACAAAAGGCCTGCCGGCCAACAGCCTGCCAACCCACCTTGCTGCACGCTTGGGGCATGTTGCCGGTGGAGAATCCGGCGCACATTGCTCTGGTAATACCAATACCAGGGGGCCTTCCCACACTGACCCACCTTGCTGCAGGCCTGGGGCATGTTGCCGGTGGAGAATCCGGCGCAGATGGCTCGCAGCACCTCGGCGGTGGCCATCTTTCCTCGGTACTGCACGCCGTTGATGCGAATGGTGGGCAGGATGAACACCTGCACGCAGCAAGAGCAAATTTGCAGGCAGATTGAGCTGTGCCGTTTCGACTGAAGAAAGGTGCATTGATTCCGCAGGTGCGGGACTGCACGCCGTCGATGTGGCTGGTGGGCAGCAGGAAGAGCCTGCAGCCCCAGCCCCGCGCCGGCTTTGCTCTGCCTTCCCTCACCTCTCCCTCGCCCGTGCTGGTGTTGCCCTTCTGTGCCGCCAGCTGCGCCTCCATGATTGGATGGTCGCTGTCGTCCTGCTGTCCCCCGATGCACTGCCGCAGCTTGTCCACCGACGACCAGTTGTCCTGGTTGATCTGCGGGGCAGTTTGGAGGATACAATGGTTAGATTTTGCAGGCTTGTCAACAGCTGCTGCAGCTGGTTGGCAGTAGGCCCAGCTGTCTTGGCTGACCTGCAACAGCCCAGCACTGGCCACCACACACACACACATGCAATCGCGTCCGAAGGCCTACAAAATGCAAGCAATCTTCCTGTGCAAAGGCCGCAAATGTAGCTTGCCTGCGCAAACACGTGTTCGGCGCACTCCTACCCGTACACAAACACCCAGGGCAAGCGTATTCGCTGAGCTGCCCAGCTTGCCTGCGCGAAGACGTGCTCCGCGCACTCCTGCCCGTACTTCTTGCGCTCCATGTCGCACTGCTCCCCAAACTTGGTCACATAGTCCCACCTGAAGGAGGAGGAAGGAAAGTGCTGCGAGGTCGATAGAGCGGTTGACAGAGACGGGTCACCACAAATGCACCTGGCGCAGCCTCGGAGGCCGGCCAAACCGGACACTGAAACCCCCATGCAAGCAGCGCACCAGAGGTAGGCCTTGCCCGCGTCCTTGGCCATCTGGAACACGCACAGCTGGCGCAGGTTCTCCTGCAGGGGGCCAAAAAGAGCAGAGAGCAAGGTGCGACCCAGTCAGATGTGACTTGCAGCAGTGCAACACAGCTGGCGCAGGTTCTCCTGCAGGGATGGAAACAGAGATGGCCATACTTCCTTTGAGCATCGCGACGCAGCCATGCAGTCACTAGATGCGGCAGCATGCATTGCGCAGGAGCACAACCAAGGGGAATGCAGCAACACACGCGCGCCTGCATCACATTGCTGCTGCTGTAGCGCTGGCTCACAAACCAAGCAAGCACCGAGGGCACGCATGCAACAAGGCAACACACACCTGCACCACGTCGCTGCCGCTGTAGCCCTGGGTCAGGTTGCCGTCGGGGTCGGGCGAGCAGTAGCGCCCCTTGTGGATGCACTGGCTGCTGCACTCGGAGCTGCAAAGGGAGGACAGGGAACAAATGAAGACAGGTTTTGAGGCTGCAATGCGCTTCCCGCGGGCTTCACAGACTGATGCACAGGATGCACCGGCAGGGCAGCACCCCTGGTGACGGGGACTGTGGGCATCTTGTATACCAAGCAGCAACACCCAAAACCGCTTGCCTGCTGCGGTAGGGCGTGGGGCAGATCCACACAATGTAGTGCGGCGTGAACACCGTCCAGTTGTGGGCGTCAAACTCCTGCACAACAAAGAAAAAACGCGCCGGGTGGGGCAGCTTGCAGGCACTTGCAAGCTTGCAGCAGGCACATGTGCCTGGATGCTGCAGCAAGCAGCGGCAGGCGGCTCGGAGAGGTGCCGTGGTTGCGCCTCGTTTGCAATGCCTCGCAATGCAGCAGCAGCGCCTGAAAATACTCACCACTTGGCCGCCGGCACAAACTTCTTGATAGCTTTTGCAAGGCAGCATAAGCAATCCGTTCACCCATTGATATGCCTATCACCTCTCCTCTCTCTCACACCTGGCCACGGGCACGAATTCCTTGGTGAACTCCTTCTGTGCAAGTTGCCACACCAGCAGCCGACAAAGAATCCATGCTAGGACGAGCAAGAGCTGCCCACCTTGGCAACAGGCACGAATTCTTTGATGAACTCCTTCTGCACGTCGCACACGGGGCCGCACTGGTCGTTGGAGTTGGTCCAAAACTCCCACGATACCTGCTCAGTTTGGAGAGACGGACAGAGCATGGTTGGTGGAGAACGGCTGAGAGCAAGAGAGCGATGCGGGCCGAAGTTGGTCGACGAAACCCAGGAAACATGCGTCAATCAGAACGGCTTATTCCCAACCAACAAGGCAGCCCACCTGCTGCTTCTTGGGCAGGATGTCCTGCCAGTCCATCACCACGTAAACCGGCTGCCCGCCCTTCATCAGCGCCTTCAGCGCGTCGCCCGTGGACTTGGTGACAAAGGTGGCCGGGATTGTGATGTTGCTGCGTGGGAAATTAAAGTGGGCAGCAAACGACAGGAGAGTGAGGTGCGGCTCACGGTGCAGCAGCAGCGGCAGCATCACGCAGCCACCAACAGCTGGTGCTGTGGGAACGACCGACTTTGCCGCCACAGCAGCAGAGCCATGATGGCTGTGAATGCAACCCAATCAAGCCACAGCCACTCACGCCACAGCCAGCCCCAGGTTCTGCCCTCACGTCAGGAACTTCACGCATGTGCTGGCGCCACATCAGCGTACCGCAGCACGGGCCCAACCCCACCCGATACAGCCAATCACGCCACAGCCACAGCCAAACTCTGCCTCACGTCAGGAACTGCCTAACAGCGGCAAATCGCAGCAACGGCCGCGATGGCTAGCGATCAACAGGTCATGGCACAGACAACTAGGCAGCCATCAAACTCTGCCTCACGTCAGGAACTTCACGTTTGCCTCGTCGTCCTCATCCGGAGCCTCCATTGTCGTCATGCGGTCCTGCACAGGAGCTGGGCAGTCATAAGCTTGTGCCAGGCAATCGCCAGCGCCCACAGCACAGATTTCACCACAGGGGGGAAGCCGCAGCCAGCTGCATCTCGGGGTCTTCAGCAACCCATGCAGCGCGCTCTGCTCAGCGCAGCAGCATGCACATCATTCACGTTGAGGCGGCCGCACCTCAAAGTTGACGACGATGGCGCCCCGTGCACCCGCTGACTGCACATTCCACACCTGCAGCCAGAGCCAGCAGACGGTTACTCAACGGCTGCGGCATGGCGCTGAGAGTTGATGCTTGCAAGTGCAGCACCTGCATGACTCGCTGAAGCCTCGAATGGTCCACAGAGGTGTCAAACGGCTGCCCTACAGCATGGCTGCGCACTTGCATTGCCTGCATGCTTCCCATCTCCAAGCTGCAGCACGTGCGTGCCCTAGCCTGCCAAAGTGCTGCCAACACTAATCAACACGCACACCCAGCCGCTTGCTTGCTGCCACTGCAGCCAGCTGCCGCCCGCCGCACCTTTTCGGCAAACTTGCAGGGGTTGCTGGTGGGGCCCCGGTCAACCATCATGATGTAGTTCTCGCCGCCCTCCTTCCGCAGATCCAGCGGCGGGCTGGCCGTCTGCACAGCACCCACAAACGGAGCGGCAGCCAGCAGGTGGGAGGCTGAGCGGTGAGCAGCTGCAGCTCGGCCGCGACTGCACCTGCAGCTAGGGCAGCTGAGCCCTAACAATGGCAGCCAGCCGCCTGGACATAGAACGCTGCGTGTCTCGGTCTGCAGCATCAAGCAAGCAACTGCTGCCTTTCTCACCCACTGCAAGCCGCTGACCAAACTGCTGTCCCATGCATTATCGCCAAAAGCCTCACCGAGAAATCGGAGCATCCAAACGCGCAGGAGCCGCCGCCGCACGTCTCGGTGCGGCCGTAAGCTGGGTCAACATAGATGAGGCGGGCACGCAGCGTGCCGCCGTACCGCGGCGACCCAAAGTTGGCCAGCGCCACGTCAAATCCGCCTGCAGGGGAGGGAGGGCGGGGGCCGAGGGCTGTCTCGCCGCCCGCGCAAGGCCGGGCGCCGCGGCGGCGGGTAGGCGGCGGCGCTGCGCGCAGCTTGCCTGGGTACTTCTCCTTGGCCTCCTGCGGCAGCACCACCTTCAGGCCGCCCTTCTCAATCACGAACACCGCCCGGCAGAGGCTGGCGGCGCTCAGCAGTGCCAGCAGCGCCGCGAGCGCCCGCGCCATGCTGCTGCCGGCTGGAGACGACAATGAGAGAGATGCTGCAGCTTGGAGACGGCGGAAGGGGCGCTGCAGCGCAGCGGAGAGCAAGGTTGCTGAGTTGAGTGGGGGAGGGCCCGCTGCCCACTGCGGCAGCTCGCAAGGAGTGATCAGGGGCCAAAGCAAGGCGGGTGGGCACGCCAGCAGCGGCAAAAGCCCCACCTTGGGGTTGTCTGCAGCATGGGCTGTCCATGCCGCCGGGAGCATCGTTTGGGCGCGCCCGATGGCGTGTAGGCCACCATCGCGCCCAATTGGGCTGCAGCAGCGGTGCAGCAAGCCCTGCAGCCCACTCCCACTGCCGCCTGTCCAGCTGCGTGGGCAGGGCGTGCAGCCATAGCTGTGCAAGGCCACGATGCGGCCATGATGCGATCAGCCATGCCGCGATGGGAGGGGAGGCGCAGCCACTGCGCAGCGCGCGCAGTGCTGCTTGTCCTGGCGCTGGCAGCCGCCGCAGCGTGCCTGGCGTACCTTGGGCAAGCTCGGGTGAGTCGATGGCGGCGGGTGGAGGGGCACAGTTGTCCCGAACGGCCCCCTGGCGGCAAGGGGCGGCGCCGGTGTAGTGGCGGGTTAGGGCACGGCGCCTGGATTTTTTGTTTTGGCTACTCTCCCTCCTCTCTTTCCTCGGCAAAAGAGAGACGCGTGCAAAAAAGTTTGAGACGCAGAAAAAGAAAAGTTTTGGTGCAGGCTTGCTGCCTGAAGCCCCACGGAAGAACAGCAGCACCCTCTGAGGAGTCACAGGCATCATTTTGCATCAAGGTGCTGGCATTATTTGAGGTCCAGGCCCTCCCACTGCCTGCTGAGCTCAGAGCGGCCCGGGGCTCATTGGAAAGCATGGGTGTTAACATTTATCTGACCTATGAGGGGCACTGGATGGTTCCCTGCACAGCAAGCACCTTCATATGCATGCTGCAAGTCTCTCAGCCACGAGAGTGTGGTGTTTGTGTTTTTGTGCCGCTTGCCATTGGCCATGAAGCCACCCTGCATCCCGCTCGCCATGCCGCCAGCGGTGGTGGGGCGCTAGCAGGGCGCGGTGGTGTCCTGCAGGAGCTATTGAAAGGAAACCCTGGCCTCCGCGCCCTGGACAATATTGCGCACATTGGAAATTCTCTCCAGTTAGGGAGAGCTGCATGGCTCAGAAGAAGCAGTGTTGGCAGAGCTGCACAGTGCTTCTGCACAGTACTGCCAACTGCAGGCCTTGCCGATGGCGGCCTGCAAGGCCCTCGCCTCCAAGGCACTGAACAGGCCAGAGGCCAACCAGGCGGCAAGGCAGCCAATAAGCACAGGCTCAGGAGGCCGCTGCTGCCACCGCAGCAGCAGGCGGCACCAGGCTGGGCGGTTGCTGCGGCCCCTGCCGCAGCGGCCGCTGCCGCGGCAGGCAGGGGCAGGACGATGCAGCATGAGACAGGGAAACTGTTCTCCTGCCTCATTCTTTGCTGCCGCTTGGCAGCAGCATTGATTTGGTTAACTCCAGTTAGGGGGGCACGCTTTCAGGGCCTTCCCTTTTCGTAATTTTATCTGCAGTAACTTTTTCGTACGTTTGTATTTTTTCGTATCAAACCCTCCCTCCCTCCTCTCTTTTATGGGACCCAAGAGTAGCCAAAACAAAAAATTCAGGCGCCATGCCCTTAGGAAGTGTGGTCATGCGTGGGATATTTTTGCTGCTGCGCTGCTCCTTGCTGTTTGCCACTGCTGCTGGGCTGGGTGAGACAAGTAAAGAGTCACCAAATGCTGCTGAACACATCCCTGTGCACTTGGCCTGCCCGCTCCCCATGCAGGCCGCCTCTTCCGGCCTGCCAGCCGCGGCCATCGCCGCCCGCCGCCGCAGCTTGACAGCCGACGGCGGCGAGGACGCCAGCGGCGCCAGCAGCAAGGGCAGAGGCAGCAGCAAGGGCGGCAAGGGGGGCAAGGCGCCGCCGCCGCCCTCGCCCTGCCCATCCATCTGGAGTGTGGCCAAGCAGGCAGACGATCTGAAGTTCCTGGTGCGATGAAGGCTTCTTTGGGAGCACGTGCCAAAATTTGCGATGCATGCCCTTTTGCTGCGCTTCACATCATGCCATGGCGGCACACTGCTGGCTGCGCTTACGCTTGCTGGCTGCTGCTCTGGCTGCAGCCCTGGCTGTCACACTTGCTGCCGCCTGATTAGTTCTCACCCTCCTGTTGCCCTCCCCTCCCCCCGCCCTCATTTTCAAGCAGACGGCCGTGCACCGCGACACCAGCCTGCACTTCTTCTCGCCCTTCGCCAAGGGCAGCGGCAAGCGGCCCTTCACCCTGCTGGCGCCCACAGACACGGCCTGGAACGAAACCTTTGGTGGGTGCTTGAAGGCCTGCCCAAGGGCCGCAGCTGTTTGGCACGTGTGCGGGGCGAGGGCCATGGCTGCAGCTGGCATGGCCGGCGGAAGGCGGCCTTACATATTGTGGAGCTGCCTGCTGCTGGGAAGTTGTGTGCCCACCGCTTCTCTGTGCAAACAGTGCCTGCACTGCCCACCTGCTGCTCCGCCTGCCCTACTGCCTGCTGCCTGTCCATCTGCTTCACCGCTCCCATGCACACTGGCTGCATGGCCTGAGCAGCGCCCCTTGTGCAGCCGTCACCCCACGCCATGCCCATGCCCGCCTGCCCTCCGGGTCCCCAACATCGCAGGCACGGCCAGCGAGGACGAACGTGGCGCGCTGCGGCAGGGCCTTGCTGCGCTGCTGCTGTACCATCAGATCCTGACAGCTGGCTACTCGGCGCAGCAGCTGGCGGAGCGATACGATGCACCCACCGCCCTGGGCCCTTCGATCGGAAAAGAGATGAAAGTGGATGTGAGTGGGATTGACATTCTGGGTATTTCACTCCATGGTTTGCCTTGGCTTTTGTGCGCTGCGCTGCCTGCTCTGGGGCCGTCCATTGGGAGGACGGGACATGAAAGTGCAGTGAGTGCTGCATGGGTTGCCAGACTCTTGCTCTGCTTGACTCTTCAGTGGGGCTGGTTGCACCTTGGAGCTGTGGCGTTCGTTTCACGGGCATGCAAGCAGCGGCTGCCGCCACATGGGCGGCGCCCAGACGGCTGCCCGCTGTGCCACCCCTTTGGACGTTTCAATGCCTTATGATGCATGTTCTACCACCCTCTACGAGTGCAGATGGACAAGCTTGATGAGGAGTACTGGGCCAGCGGTCAAGCCCCTGACAACTTTGCGCGGGTGGTCCGGGAGGACGAGGTGCGCTTGCAAGGGCACCTGCAGGCTGCAGTAGAGTGATTTTTGTTGTGCACCAGTTTGCGGCACATGTAGCGCCTGTAATGCACACACCAGCTGCCACGTTGCTGTGCTGCTGTGCTGCATTGCTGTTGCTGAGCGGTCTGTGGGCTGCCCGCAAGTCCTGACGCTCCCTGCCCCTCTGCTGCCCCCGCTCTGCCTGCTGCCTGCAGTCGTGCGGCGCGCACCTGATTGTGTTGGATGGCGTGCTTCAGCCGCTGGGGGTGGCGCAGCTGCCGCAGCTGCAGACGGAGCAGCCCATCAACGACACCACGTGGGCCAAGCTGATGGCTATCATTGATGTTGACAGCACTCTCGGCAACTCGCTCGCGCCGCTGCCGCAGCAGGCGCCCGCGCCGGCGCCAGCACCTGCCTGGTGGGATGGCGTGCCTGCGGAAGCAGCAGAGCGCCTTGTGGGCGCGCCTGCCGGCAGTGTGGGCAGCAGCAGCGTGAGCGACGGCGGCGGCGGCGGCAGCGGCAGCGGCGGCGGCAGCGGCGGGAACGAGGCTACGCTCTCCCCGGCTCCCCACAGCCAGTTGCAGCAGCAGCAGCAGCAGCAGCAGTCGCTGGGTGGCAATGTGTGGGAGATTGAGCCCGGCCCGCCCGCGCCGCCAGGCGTGCCTCCAGACTGCGCCAGCCTGGCGGCCACGGGGCAGCTCATGCGCGACGACAATGGCACGCTGGCCACCGACCGCTGCCACCCGTCCATCACCTCAGCCGTGCTCAGCAGCGGCGGCACCCAGACCGTCGTCGCGGACGCCCGCCAAAAAGCCAATAGCCTGCTGGTTGCCAATGCGCCGCCGGCGCCCGCATCGCCGGCGTCGGGTGCAGCGCCGGCGCAGGCTGGCGGCTGGGCAGCTGCTGTGGCGGTCGCAACCTTGACAGCCTTCTGGCTGGGCCCAATGCAACTTGGGCGGCCGGCCTATATCAACCTCCTTAGAGATGCGAGTGCCTGATGCAACCCATGTGTGTGCTTCCGACTGCAACGTTCTGCCGCCTTTTCAACCCTCCAAGACAGCTCTATTGATTTTTCCCCTTTTGTATGTACAAGGGTGCCCTTCACTCGCCGCTACCTACTTTCCAAGCTCGCGCCGTGGCGCACCACCTTCTGCTGCATGTCTTGCTCTGCCCGCTCCGCTCAACCTAGTGCCAGCTCGTGCGGTGTCCCATCATTAGGACTGCCCTCAGCGTGCTCGTTTTCAGACACACCCCGTCTTCACGTGATCAATGTATGTCTGCCTGCCACCCCTCTTCCTGGCCCGCCGTGCATGTCTCTGCAAAACACGTGCCTCACCCCACCTTACCCACCCACCCACCCACCCACCCCCATATACAACCACCGCATTATCACCTTGGTCATTTCTTAGGATTGAAGCCCCTTGCACTTTTGCCATCCCAATGCTCGCATGTGAACACCCATCTGCCAGCAGGAGTGAGCCGAGAGGGGGGCCTGTGCTTGAGCTGCGCATGGGGTGGGAGAGCAGCAGCGTCGAGAGCCGAGGGGATTCAAGTAGCATCGACCCCTCGCTCATGGTGCCATGCATGCATAACGAGTGCATATCACTCAGCAATAGCTCACCTGATCATGCCTGGGATTGCTGCTGCTCTGTGTTCAGCTGCACCGATTTGATGGTGCCGGCAGGCAATGCTACAAGCGGCCATGGGCGACGGTGCAGCCTGCCGCGGCGGCAGCGGGGCCGTGCAGATCGCCTGATGGCTTCAACCATCGCTTTGATTGACTCTCTCATTTGCTTCCAGCTGCGCCAGGCTGCAAACGAAGCAGACCGAGAGCAACCGAGTGGACCGCTGCACCCTGCAGCCGTGCCGATCGATCTGGTGCATGCTTGAAACAACTCGCAAACTGATCCCAGCATCCCTCAGCCGCTGACAAGCACTGGGGGCGAGCGCCGCTCGACTGAACGGCATTCCAGCGCAATGAGCGAGGGGCTGGGGCTGCCACCACGCCCACCGGGGCCGCTGCCACGCTACGGCAGCACGCCCGCCCAGCTCAACGGTGGAGGCGCCTCGCCGCCGCCGCCGCTGCCGCTCGAGCCGCGGGTGCGCCCTGTCCGTGCCTTTGCAACGTGCAGTGGCCTGTGAGGTCAATCTACTGGCAGTAGCCTGCGGCCTTCCTGTTCCTTTGCTGCGCTGTCCCCTGACAGCGCTGGGGCACTCGTGGCGGTGCTGCATTCTGGGGGCCTTGCACAGCGTGCCGGTAGTTTGCAACGTGCAAAGGCACTGCAGGGCTGCCGACCCGCTGTAAAACTGCTTTTTGCGCAGGGGCAGCCGGTGGCGCTGGCGTACCAGGATGTGCACAAGCGGCCGGCGCCGCTCAAGGGATCCGCCTGGAAGGTGAGGGAGGGTGAGGGAAGGGAGGAGGCGCAATTTCCCTGAGGGCAGGATGCTGGCTGCTCGAACGCCCCCCACCATTTGAACACCTGCTGACTCACAAAGCCCAGCTTTGTAGCAGTCCACAGTGCTCGCCTCAACCATGGTGTTGCTCGCGCAGGACTGCCGATGCATTTTGCACCTTCTCCATTGCGCTGTTTCCTGTCCCGCAGGTGTGGCTGGTGCTGGGCGACTGCACCCTGATTGGCCTGGCGCCGGTGCTGGTGCACATGGCCAAAGACAGCGAGGGGCACTACCCGTTCAGGTAAACGGGGGAGTAGTGAAGCTCCCGGTTTCAGTGGCTTTAGGGCCAGTTGTGTGCGCTTGCCAGGGATCCTGTTGAGGGCCAGCTGCCAGAGTGGCTTCATGCTGTGCCGCCGAGCGTGCTGCATCCTGGGCAGCAGTGCTGCAACTCACGCTGCCACGCCACAGCAGTCCAGCACGTGGCTTTTCACGTGGCTGCCGCACTGCGCTTACTGAGCCTGACACGTTGGTCATGCTCCGTCGTCCTGCTGCAGTCCAATTGCCGTCAACCTGCTGGTTGAGCTGTGCAAGACGCTCTTTGCGCTGGGCACGCTGCTGGCCTATGTGGGTGCTGGCTGCTGGGCTGGGCGCTGGGCGTTTGATTGGGTTTGACTGGGTGTGCTGCGGCGGCGACTGCATCACACGGGTGGCAATTGCATTGCAGTGCACGCGCATGCTGTGTGCGGCGCGGCGCAAATCGTGCCTGGGCCGCCGAGCGACATGGCGGTCTGTGCTGGCTCGCCATGCTGCGGCTGCTGCCGGTGTGTTATCTCTCGTTGGGTGCCGACTCTGCACTTGGGTGCTGCCCGCAGGGCACGGGGCGGCCGGGACCGCCCATGTACGCCAGCCTGACCTCGTTTGTGCGGGACGCGCGGCACAACCGCATCCTGGCCATCCCTGCCGGCCTGTACGCGGTGAGGGCAAACTCGTTCTGTACAGTGTTTTGCTGGGAGCTGTTCCAACAACCGCATCCTGGCCATCCCAGCGGGCCTGTACGCGGTGAGGGCAACTCACCTTACTTTCCTCTTCCTGAGGAAAAACACAACGGCTGGGCCTGCCACAAAGTCCGCCACAAATTGGGATGCACGAGCCCTGAGCTACCCACTCCGCACACATTATCTCCTGCCTGGAGCATCATGATATCAACCTGCCCCTTTCCCACCCCACACACCCCACACAAATGTTTTTATTCCCCTGTTGGCCGCAGGTCAACAACCTGCTCAAGTTCCTGATGCAGCTGTACTTCAAGCCAACCACAGCCAAGATGCTGTCCAACCTCAAAGTGCGAGCACGCCTGCCGCTGTGTGTGCTCTTATCATCCCAGGGATGGCACAGTTGTGCAACAAAAGGAACTCAGCGTGTGGCGAGGCTGCATGGCCACTGGCCTGCTCAGTCCCCAGGGTGGCAGCTGGATTTTTACTGAACCCTCCTCCCTGCACTTGACCCTCCTTGCACTTGACCAGATCCTGGTGATCGCGGTGCTGATGCGCTCGGTGATGCGCCGCTCCTTCAACATCTACCAGTGGTGCGCGATGGATACACATTCAAGTTGATGCGCATGGAAACTGGCGATGCTTGCTAGGCTTGTACAATGAGCGGTGCACGCCGCCTGGCGTTGGCCAGCCGCCGAAGTGTTTTGCCGCACCACCCCGGCCCCAACACCAGCGGTGCAGCAGCAGGGCGCCCTGCTGCTGCTCATAAGGCAACGGCATGTGTTGTGGACAAACTGCAGTCTTGGAGATGGCACACAAAACCATTTTGCTCCGCCCTGCAGGGAGGCGCTGTTCCTGCTGGTTGCGGGCATCACAGGTGGCTGTTGCCGCTTTATATCTGGTTGACTCAGCCTTTCGGCTGCCTTGCTTTTCTGCCTGCCCCCTGTCTGCTCCGGCTGCTCTGTCATGCCCGCTGCCCGGTGGTCCCGTCTCGCCGCCTGCCCGCCTGGCATGCTTGCACCTTCTGGCGCCCATCCCTTTCTGCTTCCCTACCCCAACAAACCCAATCAACCGCCCACCTTCGGCCTGCCCAAATCCTTTATGCAGTCAACCAGCTGAACTATTGCGGCAAGGGGTCGGGAGGGGACATGTTCACCGCAGCGGCAGTGCTGTACACCCTGGGTGCGTGCATCGTGTTTGGTTTTTTTCTTCTTTTGTTCCTTACAAACTGGGGTGCTGGTTGTGAGGCTGCATTGCAAGCTGACTGCTGACTGGCTGCCGGTTGAGCGCCCACCCCCTGCCAAACCACAGCAACATTTGCGCCGTGCATCCACGCATGTTCTGGCGCCATTTGTCACCTAACAATGGCCTGCCATCGATTGCCGCACATCGGTTGCTCTGACGTCATGCGCCACCCACCCACTCCCCCTGTTTTCTGCCACCCTGTGCGGCAGGCAGCATCGCTCGTCCCTGCACCGTTGGTGACACTTCATCCGCCACACCACCCTTGCCTCTCATCTGCTCTACTTCACTCCATTTCGCTTCTCATCTGCTTTACCTTACTCCACTTCCTACCCTGTGCGGCAGGCAGCATCACAGTGCCCCCCCTGGCCAGCGTGCCGCGACGTCATCTGCCACCCACTCATTGCCTGGCTTGCCATCCCACCAACCAACCACTCCCCCTCTTTCTGCTACCCTGTGCGGCAGGCAGCATCACCGTGCCCTCGCTGGCCAGCGTGCTCAACGAGTTTGGGCTGAAGAAAAACATGGAGACCAGCGTGCTGCTGCAGGTACAGTACAGGGACACACGCAGCGGGCCGGCCTGGATGGTTGGTTGGGCAGGGCGCTGCGCAGTTCGGGGCGGGGCGGGTGGAATGGTGGGGGCGACTTGGGCGCGGTCCGGCAAGTCAACCGTCCACGTGTGCTTTGTGCCCTCACATGTTCCATTCCCTGCCCTCCCTGCGAGTATGCTTCAGAACTCCTTTCCTCTACTTCTCCGGCGGGTGCGACCATGCCCAAGCCTGCGCTTCTGCCCCTCCTGACCTGTACTTCCTGGCCCTTCTTCCACTGCGTCGCAACAGAACTTCTTTCTCTACTTCTTTGGCGTGCTGTTCAACCTGGCGGGCCTGCTGGTGGTGGTGGCGACAGGCGGGCTGGCGCCAAGCGCAGTCTTTAGCGGCTTCAGCCCGGTGAGCCTCCTGGTAGGGAGAGCTCTGGGCCCTCGATGAAACAGGGTGGTTATTTTGACCCGCGTGATGGCGCGTGGTGCAGTGTTTAGCGGCTTCAGCATGCGTTGTATGTTGCATCCGACCTCTCCGCATGTGATCACCCGAGCTGCCCTGAATCCCTACTCTCTGCAGGTCACGCTGCTGGTGGTGGTGAACAACGTGGCCCACCTGGGTTGCCCCTTTCCGCTCACCCAGCTGCTTCATTCTCCTGCCTCCACCAGGTCACGCTGCTGCTGGTGGTGAACAACGCAATGCAGGGGGTGCTGAGTTCATTCTTCTACAAGTGAGTGGCACAGGTTCAAACGTTTGAAGCGTTATCTGTGGCAGGGAGGCGTGAGCCTCGAGGAACCGAGCCAGCTGCCGGGCACCTCACTTGTGTTGATGCAGTGCAATGTCCATTCCTCCCCTGACGCCACGCAAACCCAGCTGCTTTCCTCTGCGCTCCTGTGCCGCAGGTATGCAGACACCATCCTCAAGAAGTACAGCAGCACAATAGCCACCATCTTTACAGGTGCGTGCCCTGAGTGACCGCTGCTGGTGGCAGGTGGAGCGGCGGCAATTGGGTGCAAGCCCTGGCCTTACTGGCCAGGCTTGGCGGCACAGAGAGGCGCAGCATGCCGCTGCGAACAGAATGCGCCTGCCCATTTGCTTCCTTCCACTCAGTACCCAGGGCGCTCTGGCTGCTGCTTTGTGCCGCAGGAATCATGTCGGCCCTGCTCTTTGGCCACTCGCTGACGCTCAACTTCTTGCTGGGAGTGAGTGCATGAGGCATCTGTGCATCCTGCCTTTGCATTTGCTTTTTCCACGACTACCATCCTGCCATGCCTTGAGCCGCACCCAACCTCTGGCCCCTGGAGGCCTGAATGCTGCACGCTTACAACCTTGTGCAACTGTCTCGCCGCTGGTGTGCAGGTGGCCATCGTGTTCATCTCCATGCACCTCTTCCTCAGCATGCCTTAAAACCTTCACCCCTTTGTGGCTCCAATGATGTGCAGGTGGCAATCGTGTTCATCTCCATGCACCTCTTCTTCAGCATGGGCAGCGCCAAGGGCGCAGCCGCAGGAGGGCTGTCGCCGCCGGGCAAAGACGCGCGAGGGCAGCGGCCGCCGCAGCTCGCGGTGCGTGTGCCTTGGGACATGGCACGCGGTATTCCTTCTGACTTGTGCTTGTTTCAGGGTGTGGGGTAGTGCTGGCTTGCCTTGGCGGCCACAGCAGCTGCGTGTGTACGCGTGTGCGTTGCAGGCAGCATACATGGCACCTGCTCCAGCAGCCAGGCCCTGTCCTTCCCGTCCACCTTCCAACCTTTCACCTTGCTCCCTGCCCCCTCTGCCCCGCAAAATCCATGCCTCCAGGTGTCGCCGTCCATGGAGCACTTAGCCTCCCTCAGCACCGTGGCGTCCAATGCATCCATCGCCAGCCTGGCGACAGCAGAGGGCGATGTGATCACCCCACTCCTAGGCCCAGCATCCGGCGCACGGCCCCCGGCGCTGCTGCCCCGGTGACCCAGGGCTGGAGCCACAGGCACTGCCGTGTGCTCAGCATGCCGTATGCTCAGCATGCAGTGCGGCGTGGTGTGCCCGCCGTCGGGGCGGTCTGCGCAACCCTTTTGTAACGAGGCCATTGCTGCTGTGCTGTCCCTGGAGCCAAATGTTCAAGTTCTTACAGGGGCACTTACAAGCGAGCACAAGGAAAAGCAGCGCGGGGCAAGGGGCGCAGGGGGCGGGGGCGGTTGTAGGGTTATATATGTGGCATGGAAAAAACATGGAAAAAGCGTGTTGGAAGAAGGTGTGGTATGCGGGGTGCGCGCCTCCGTCGGCGCCGGGCGGAAGATCTGATCTTCGCGACTGTCGACGAAATAACGAGGGGGTGGTAATTGCGGGGGCTCTCGCAAGAGAAGGTTCAGTGCATCGGGGGCCGCACAGCGGGGCGGGCAATCAAAGAAGGGGGGCGCGCGCAGCGGTTGGGGGGCGCCGCTGCGCGCCCAGGGAGGGGAGGAGCTAGTGCTTTGAGGACAAAGGGTTGGGGAGGGGGCGAGTGAGAGCACAGTCCGGAGAGAAAGCATCATCAGAGTACTTGGGGGCGCACGTAAGGGGGGGCGGCTGGCCGTGACAGGTAGACAGCGCCCTAACAGGGCGGGGCGCCCGGCGGGGCTGGCTGGCGAGACAGCAAGCAAGCTGGCAGCTCAGCGCGCGCGGGAAGGAGCACGACAGACACGAGCACAAAGAAGGCATGCAGTGCCTGCAAGTTCTGGCCTAGCAAAACAAAGGCGGGCTGGGGGCGGGCCCGCCGCGCGCGGCGCCTAGACAGGGGGCGGTCGTGTGGCAGCGCAGTGCGGCGCAGCGCGCGCAGCGGGCCTCGGTGGAAAGGGTGAGCGGCGGAAGGATTGCATGGCATAGAAGGGCTGGGTATCGGCAAAGAATTGGAGCGCCGCTCACCGATGGATGTGGAGTGGGGTGGTATCAACAATCGCCACAAACAGGGGTTGGGTTGGGGTGGCATGAGCATGGGGGTCGCTCGTTGTACGAAATGCAGGGGAGGGGGCAGCGCAGGCCGGCCAACAGGAACAAGGCGGGCCAGCCCCGCCCTGCGGCTCAGCCGCGCACGAGCGGCGGGGCTGGCCCGCGCTCACAGGCTGGCTACCAAAAGGCCTTGACAGGTTGGCCTGGCCGGCCCGGCGCACACAAGCTGGGGCGGGAGGCCCCCTGGCTGGTTCACAGGCTCAGTTCACGCCGCCGGCGCCAAAAAAGCCGTGCATGCCGCCATTGCCGTATGGCATGCCGTAGGGCATGCCCGTAAGCTGCTGCACAGGGGTGGATGGTGGCGGGGCGGGGCGGGGCAGGTGGGTGATGCATAGGTGTGGGGTGCAGGCGCAATGGCTGCACCCCCAAGGATCGGGGCTGCCGAACAACTCGGCAGCTTTTTGCTGCCCACCACAATGAGAGACGAGAGGTGCCACGCAGCAGTGCGCTGCGCACACCTGGGGGTCCAGCACGCCGCCCTGGCCGTTGCCGCTGAGCATGTGGTTGCCTGCGGACGAGCCTCCGCCCATGCCGCCCATGCCGCCCTGGACGCCGGGGCCGCCGTGGATCAGCGACTGGGCTCCGGCTGCAGCCATGGGCATCGCCATGCCTGGCAGGGATAGAGTGGGGGGATGGGAGCGGGCAGCTGGGTGAGAGCAGTGGTGGGGAGGAGTGGGAAGAGGGCAGCAGGCAAAGGGGTAGGAGCAGTGGGTGGATGGGTGTCCAGTCAGCGTCTCCGGTACTCAGGACCAAAGGCGTGTCCAGTACACCGGGCTCCATTCATGCACCGACTTGCAGCCATCCCCTGCCCGTTCAGTTGCCAGTGCTGCGTGCTGGCACTGGCACCGACGCCAGGTGGCCGCCGGACAGGCATGCCAGGCACAGCACAGCAGGCGGCGCCTGCATTGTCACGTACCCAAACACCGCCAGGCAGGGGCAAACAGGAGCGCCCCTCCTGCTCACCTCACTACTCATCCTATCAATCAAGTGACAAAAAATACAACACTCACCCATGCCGCCGCCCATCATGCTCATGTGACCGGCCATTCCGCCGTGTCCGCCCATGCCGCCCGGCAGCATGCCTGCAAGCCATGACGCAGCAGCAGCGCGGCTCAGACAGCGACTGCAAGTAGGCTGTGTAATGCGCTGTGTAGCTGGTGTGGAGTATGTGCTGTCTTGCCACCGCAAGCAGGCCCAGCAGCTGCCTCTTCCTGCGCCTGCCACTGCCGGCACAGCCAGCAACCCCTGCCGCATTGCCTTCCCTATGGCTGCCGCTGCCCAGCCACGCAGCCCACCTGCGGAGCCCATGGCGAGGGGGTTGAGGCCGGCCGCCGCGGCCAGCATGAGGGAGGTCTGCACGCCGGAGGGCGGCGTGTTGGGGTGCCGCCCCCAGCTGCACTTCATCACTTTGCCGCCCAGCGCCTGTGGGGACAAAGGGGCAGAGGAAGCGGCAGGAACGTGACCACACAATGGGGGGAGGGGGGGCCTAAGCTGGGCAGCGGCGATGCGGGACGCAGGGCTAGGGGCCGCAGCAGCAGCATGAGCAATGTGCACAGCAGGCGAGGCCCACAGCGCCCCATGCCGGCGGCCCAGCAGCAAGCCAAGCAGCAGTCCAGATCGCGGCCAGAACTGCACTCTCACCTGGCCGTTCATGCCGACGATAGCACGCACAGCATCGGCATGGGACTTGAACCGCACAAAGCCGTACGAGCCCTGCTTGGTGTGGGGGAGAGCAGGAAGAGTGCAGGTGAGCATTTGGGTGCTGTGGCACCAAAATTTGAAGGACACCACGTAATGCGGGCTGATGGTCAGTGCATGAGTTGTGTGCATTGCAATGCCCAACGTGCAACCGCATTCAGCATGTCTTCGAACGTCCTATCACATTGCAGCAATGCAGTCCAACTCAGCACAGCCACCTCACCTTGCGGTACAGCTTGACCTCGGCGATGGGGCCAAACGCGCCAAAATGCCGCCGCACCTCCGCATCTGCGGGGCACAGAAACGCAGGCATGGGCGGCAGGTGAGCATTACAGGTGGTAGTGAGGGCACAGCGGGAGGGCATGGGCGGCAGGCGCTAAGCGCAGGCAGCAGTGGTTCTTATTTCAACTGAGCTGACAGGCCCCGTTTTCGCAGGGCAATGCCAGTTTGGCGGGCAAAACATGCTGCAACAATTGCAGGCAGGGTTTGCAGCGCAGCTTTGAGCAGCCAGCCGGGGCGCTTGCAGAGCAGCAGCAGCAGCAGCAGCAGCGGTGCTCACCACTGAGCGAAGGCGACAGGTTGCCCACATACACGTTGGTGTTGGTGGGGTCGGCGCGGTCCAGAATCTGCGCAGCAATGGCAGTGGACGTGCGAGGGGTTACACGTGCAGCCAACGAGGCCAGCTGCCATCACAGCCGCATGCTTGCTGTGCAGCTTGCTTCCAAATGCGCAGCTGTTCCCAGCGGAGCGCACAATGCACGTGAAAGGCACCCGCAGTCAACAGCCACGCCAAAGCAGCAACAAAACAGCACACAGCCCGCACCTGGGGGTCCATGGTCACGATGCCATCGCACAGGCCCAGCTGTGCTCTCATCCAGCGCACAATGCACACGGCAGCAAAAGACAGCACACACAGCCCGCACCTGCGGGTCCATGGTCACGATGCCGTCGGTCTTGTGCTGCGCCCACCCGCAGCGCACGCGCCGCGCGCCGATGAACTGGCCGTGCATCATCTGCGCACAGTGAATTTGCGATTACGCCAGATTGGCAAGCTTGTGTCAGCCGGCGATGCAGCAAGTGCTTGGCGGCGGCCCGAGTGTGGCGGGGCTTCACTAACGCAGGCAGGCGGGGCGGCTAGGCACTTCCCCACAGACCCCACTCCACCACACCTGCAAATCTGGCTGGCTGCCTTGGCTAACAGTCATCTTTGGATTAACAGCGGCGGGCCTCTCAGAAGCAGCTTGCCCATTCACCTGGATGGCTGCCTCGGCCTGCTCCCGCTGGCGGAACGACACAAATCCGTAGCCGCGCGAGCGGCCGGTGGCGTGGTCCCACCTGCACAACAAGTGGTGGCAGGGTTTGTCGGGCACACTGGTCAGCGTGATGGTGGAGGGGTGTGGGTGGCAGCAAGGCCGGGCAGGCAGGGCAGCATGTGCTGATCTCCACGACATCAGGAGAGTGGCAGCGCAGCTGGCTTGCATGCGGGCTGCTGTGGCTGTGGCTTCCGCATCCAGCAACTGCACCGTGCAGCAGCCAGACCATGCACTTTGCGCTGCTGTTCCGGCAGCTGCACCGAGCCCTTGCTCACATGACCCGCGCATCGGAGCAGCCGTGGCAGGACGCAAAGGCGGCGTGCAGCATGGCGTCAGTCACGTCTGCGGGCGGGATGAGCACGGAGCACGCGGGCTCAAAACCCGCCCCAGGATAAGTCCCTTGTGCAAAGCAGCCATTATCGGCTGGTTCAGCCAGCCACACAGACGGCAGGCCTCAACTTGAAGCCATGCCTTTCCTCCACCAGCCGCATGGGTACAGCTGTACCGCCGTCAACACCACACGCGACGCAACGCACCCGAGGAGAGGTCGCCCACAAACACGTGGAAGTGGTTGGCCACCTCCTCCTTCTGCTCCTTCTGGAACGCCCAGTTCACGCGCGCCTCCTGCAGCAACCAATCAAAACAGCAGGCACCGAGTGATTGAGGGCCATGTTCAGGTGGATCAAGCAAGGTTTGGCTCCTTCTGGAACGCCCAGTGCACGCGCGCCTCCTGCAGCAGGGTGGATTCGCACTGACTTTTGGTCATCATTGCAAGCATGAGTGATTCGCACTCGGCCGCCGCTTGAGCATGCAGGGTGTGCGTACCCTCCTGGCAGCCCAAACATGCAAGTGCAAGGCACACAGCAGTTGAGCGGTGCACGCACCTGGCCAAACAGCACCGTCTTGTTCACTTTGTCCAGCGCCGCCTGCGCCGAGACGCTGTCGCTGAACTTGGCAAAGCCGTAGCCCGCGCTGACTCCTGTGGCCTTGTCCTTAATGACCTGCAGCAGGGGGCACAGTCGAGGTTTTGCATGGCGTCAGGGCCAGCCGCGCTTGTACAGCCCGCAGCCGGAGTTGCCTTCAAATGCACAGGTCCCAGGCTGGCCTGTGACAGCCAACGCCCTGACGTCTATGCTGCCGGCTGCCGTGATGTACCGGCACACCAGCCTTTACAACAACCATGCAAACTCAAAACACGTGCGACACATGCACCCACATCCCAGCCCCACCCTTTGCCTCACCTTGAGCTCGGTGATGCCTCCCAGGCCGGCAAACACGTCCTGCAGCGTCTGCTCCGTCACAAAGGGGTGCAGGTTGCCCAGGTACAGCGTCTTGTTGCTGGCGTCCTGGCCCGCGCTGCCCGCCACCGATGTGCTGGCCAGGCTGGCGTTAGAGCTGACTGCAATCAGCCCGGTCTCAGGGCTGCCGCCCAGCAGGCCGACGGCGGCAGCGGCCGCCGCCGCCGCCGCGCTGGCCGCGCTGGCGGCCGTGCCCTCGCCGCCCGGGGGCGTGACCACGCCGGCAGGCAGGCCTCCGGGACCTGCAGAACAGGGCAGCACGTGGCGGGCTTAGGTGGCAGGAGGGGGCGCAGCGCATGTGTACGGAAGCACGCACGGACAGCAGCTGCACGCGTGATTGTTGTGTTGCCTCAGCGGCAGTACACACAGCTTACAACAGAACGCCAGCACCGCTGACACTTGGGTTCTCACCATGGCCGACAATTGCATGGCACCGCAAGCACGCAGCTGCAGCCCAGCTGCAACGGCCAAACAATGCACAACGCGGCCCACCTTGGGGCGGCAGCGCCACCATCCCCGCCGCCTTGCTGCCGTTCTGCGGCAGCGCCAGCAGCAGCTGCGCGCCGTTCGGCTGCTGCTCCGCGGCGGCCGCCCCCGGCTGCTGCGCCGCGGGCTCTGCCGCGCCCTGCTGCGACAGCGGCAGGGGTACCGCCGGCACGCCCTCGCTGCTCTCTAGCTGTGCGGCGTTGGCCTGCGTCATTGCGCTGCGAGCGTCTGCAGCCTGCTGCGGTACCGTGGTGCTGGGCTGGCTGGCCTCTGCTCCGGCTCTTCCCTCCATGCACTTGCTGCTGGCTGCACTGCCGTGCGCGCCGGCTGCTGCTATTCACAGCGGCGCGGCTGGCGGCGGCTGCAAGCGCCGGCTGGAAAAAAGGGCGGCCGGTGCTGCGCCGCCTTGCCAAGTGGCGATTTAGCTGGGCCTGCATCCAGGGGCACGCGCGGGGGTCAGAATTGCGGGGGTCCTCAGCAGGGACGAAGATAGCGGTGGCGGCGGCGGCGGTCCCGGCGGGCTCTGGCCGCCCTAGGGGGGCACCCAGGGTGTTGCAGGCGCCGCGCCGCGCGCATCTGGCACCGGTGCCGAGAACCCCGTGTGTCAAGGCGGCCGGGAGGGCACAGGCAGCCGGTTTGCTTTGACGAGCGGCTTAGGCCATGGGGTGGGCAGCCCGGGCGCTTCGCTGCTGCCCGCCTGGGCACCGCAAGGGGGCCCATCAAGCCCAGGAAGGGCGGGGCGATTGCCCCGGGGCCCGCCAGCTCTGGGAGCGCAAAGGCGGCGAGCAGCCGCCGCTGCCGTGACTCAACCTGGGCGTCATTCGACGTAAAAGAGCCCCAAATGCCCCGTTGCGTGCCGGGAGGCAGCCGGGCAGCGCGCAGCAAGCGGCTATTGAGGCGGGGCGAGCGGCTCACCTCTGCTGCCCTGCTGCGGCTCCCCAAGCTCCCGCCGCCCGTTTATAAGCTGCTGGGACGGATGGGCTCCAATGACGTAGCCTGGGCCCCGCTCCCTTTAGGTCGACGGCAGCGCAAGTTCTGATAGGGGCTGTGCGCACCAGCGCTCCCCAATGCTCCCGCTGTTTGACTCGCGAGAGGGGATGCCAACCAATCATGCCACGACGTGCCACGCTATACATTTTTTGGGTTACCTGACCTCAAGGAAAGGAATGCGGGAGGGCGGGGCCTGCAGCGCCCGAAAAGCACCCTGCACGTCTTCTGAGTATGCGCGAAACGGCCGAGCACATCGGCCGCTTCGAGGAGACCAGGAGGCAAAGCTCCAGCCGCCGCCGCTGGCGCCGCCGCTGCCGCTGCGCCGTGAACAGGCAGTTCAGCAACGGCCTCACGCTCACGCCTGCTGATGGCACACTCTGGCTTGCCGCCACCATGAGTAACACGCACAATCCAGACACGCCAGGCGCACGCGGCATCAGCTGATGACAGTAAACTCGGGTGGCGGCGGCGGCCGCTTGCTGCGCGCCGCCCTCGCCGCCGCCGCCTGCCGGCGCGCCGAGTTGGGGGGGCCGGCATCCTCCTCCTCCTCCTCCTCGCTCTCCCCCTCGCTGTCGCTGTCGCTGAAGGCATCCTCGCTCATCAGGTAGGCCGCAAGCTCCTCATCAATTTCATCGTCAACATCGCTGGCGCCCTCGCCCTCCCCCTCGCTCTCGCCCTGGCTGCCGACCGCCGGCGCCGCCGCAGCAGCGCGCGGCCGCGGCCGGTAAGGCGGCTGCGGCGGCAGCGACTGGTCCCGGAAGAACGTCAGCGTGAAGCCTGCATCGCACGAGAGGTGGGCTTTTCAGGTGTAGCTGTCCTGGAGCATTGATATTATCTCAGCAGCCCAAGCGGCTCGCCGGTACAAGCACCTGCTGCGCTCACCAGCGTCCTCAAGGCCGCCGCCCAGCCGCCCCGCCCGCCCACCGCAGCACGTCCATGCATCACACGCTGCACCATGTTGCTGCCGCCTGGCTCACCAATCTTGTGCACAAGCACACAGTCGCCGGCGGCGCTCAGCGCCTCAATGATATCCTCCTCCGCCTCGTCGCACGCCCCCACTTTGACCTGCGCAGCAGGGGCAGGCAGGCCAGCAGACGTCAGCATCAGAAATAGCGGTATCCCAGCAGACCAGCGCTGCTGTGCCTACTGCAGTAGCAGTCAGCAGCTGCAGCAGCGGTGGGCACGGGCGGCAGCACGCGCAGCAGGCACAGCAGGCGCTGCCGGCTGGCTGGCTGCTCCTGCCGGCAGAACAGGCAGCAGGCTCGTTCTCCTACTCTCCTCAAAACCGCTCCCAGCTGTGCTGCGGATCCTGACGCATGGCCGCACGGCTGGCAGGCTGGCGCACAAGGCAACCCAAGAGCTTGTTGTGGCGACACCTTGGGCTCATCAACAAAGCAGCAGCGGCAACAGCAGCGGCAACAGCAGGAAGAGCTGAAGCTGTCCCCACCTTCACAAGCTCATTGGCTGCCAGGGCCAGGCGGAAGCCTTCAATGAATGAAGGGGTCAGCCCCTTCTGCCCCAGGTTGACCAAGCACAGCTGGCGGGGCAATGGAGGGACAGGCAGCTGGGGGTCAGGATAGGGCAGAGCACAGTTGCATCGCGCGTGCAAGCAGCAGGCCAGCAGGGCAGCAAGCAGGGGGCAGGCGCTTGACGATGTGCTCCCAACTGCGACCCTGTTGTCGCAGTGCTAGCAAGTATTGCAAGCATGCAATGCAGGGGTGAGTGAACATCCATAAGCCCTGCACCCACCTGCCGTCCGAGCCGCTGCGCCTCGGCCCGCTTTGCCTTCCGCTCCTGGTTGCTGAGCGGCCGCTGGTAGCCTCCGCTGCTGCTGTCGCCGCTGGTAGCTGCTGCAACTACCACGCTGCGCACGGCGAGCTGCACAGGCGGCCTGACCGGCGCCAGCCGGTGAGCAGTGGCGGGGCGAGGCGCCGCCACCGCTGCCGCCAGGCGGGGTGCCGCAATGCGTGCAGCCGCCATGCCAGTGATTCGCTTAGCTATTGCTGAAGCCTGCTGTGGCCCGAAAGCGGCTGCAAAAGCCTGGAGGCGGAGGTGCGAATTGGCAGCAGCGCTAGGAGTGCAAGAAGAGGGAGAGATGCTATCGGAAAAGTCACAAATAAGGTCTGGAGTATGCTACCTCACGCATGCGTGCAGGAAATGCCGCCATGGGATGCAGCAGGCAGGCACTTGCACGGCGGAATGCACGGCCATCCCCACCGCGAGCCTGCAGCTAGATCGCCGTTGTGCATCAACGCTCTATTGGATTTTCATCCGTGCAAGCCGCCCGGCCCACTGGTTGGCGGAGACACAACCCTCCCCGCGCCTACTGCGCTCCTGCAAGCCTACCACTTGCACTGATCGCCATGTCCTGCTTCACAGTTCCCGTTGGGTGGTGCGGCGCTGCTGCCGGGGCTGGCAGGGCACCCACCGCCGCCGCCGCCGCCGCTCGCCTGCCGCCGGCCCCCTGCCGCCGTGCATTCCAGGCGGCCGGGCGGGGACCCCATGCCAGCCGGCCACAGCAGCAGCGAATTTGGCGGCAGCGAGCCATCGCCTCGGAGCAGCGGGGCGGCGGGCTGAGCTCTCAGGAGCAAGACCGGCTGTGTGAGGTGCGCTGCTTTGGCCCGGGTTCTTGCTCTTGCTATGCTGTGGATGAATTGTAAAGGCAGGCAACAACTCTCCTGCTGCTGCGCCTGCACTTGTGCAACAGCTAGCAGTGCAAGACAGCCGCCTCCGCTGCTGCCGTGGCGCCTGACATTCAATGCCCGTCCACCCATTGCAAGCAGGAGCTGGCAGCGTTTTTGCGCGAGGACCTCCCGCACCTGTTTGAAGACCAAGGCATCGATGCATCGCGATACGATGACGCAGTGGTGTTTGAGGACCCTATCACGTACTACACCAACATCAAAGGTGATATCAAAGCTGCCAGGCTTTTTACTGCCAGCCCACAGCCGCTCAGCTGATGCATGCGCAGCTCCACAGCCCAACTGCTCAGCTCGCTCCAACCGCCCCTCGCAGCCTCTACGCACCTTCACCTCTTGCGCAGGCTACCTGTTCAACATCGCCTTCCTGAAGCGCGTGTTCCAGCCAAACTTTGTGCTGCACGATGTGCGGCGCACGGGGCCGCTGGAGCTGACCACCCGATGGACGATGGATATGAGCCTGGCGGTGGGGCCCCAGTGAGTCTGTGTTTCGGTTTTCGCCTTCTGCAGTTGGGTAGACAGCTGGGTGGACAGCTTCTGGGCAGGCACATCTGCGAGCAGCTGGAAAGCACTCGCTCTGGCATCGCAGCTGCTAGCCATGCGCATGCTTGGCGCTGGGGCAGCTCTTGCCTCCCCCCCTCACCAGGGGTGCCTGTGCACGCGCCTGCTCTGCTTTATTTATATGCAGGAGAATAAAATGGGTATGTATATTTCTAACTCTTGCCCTGCAGGGGCAGCCCGCTGCGGCGGCTGTGGGACCCCCGCCTCACCTTTACCGGGACCTCAATCATGGGCATCAATCCCGCAACCGGTGAGCCTTGCTTTGCGTCTGCCAGAGGGTGATGCGTCGGTGCTGCCCTGCTGCCCGGCCTCCCGCTGCTCCAGCCTGCCTGCTCATGGCACGGTAGGTGGGTGGGTGTTTAGTCGCAGTCGCTTGGCGCTGAGTTTGCGGCGTGCAACGCATTTTGACAACGACACTGCTGCGCAGCGGAGATCGCTTGCTGCCTCCCCGGCATTACCGCCTTGGCGCAGCCGGCCAATTTTTCTCACCGCCTGGCTGCCGGCAGCCCCCCTTTCTCATCACCTATGAGCCCGCCCCTTTCTCAAAGGTTGCTCATGAGCTGCTGCGCCGCCCTGCCTGCCTGCAGGCAAATTCAACCGCCACACCGACACGTGGGACGCGGTGCAGCAGCAGGGCTACTTCTCTTTGGAGGCATTCGTCCACATGCTCAGCCAGGTGAGGCTTAACATGCAGCTTGTCATGGCATCTTGTGCTGCCCGAGGCATGTGTGAAACATGCTCAGCTACGTGAGGCTTGATGGAGCGACAGAGCGCCATGCTGGCGCGTCTTGTGCCGCTGCAAGCTTTCCATTCACATGCTCAGCCGGGGTGGGCTTGTGCTGTGCACTTCTGGTCCCGAGCAGCCGTTGTTTGCAGAGTGGCAGACCTGCGCCCCGTCTGCCTCGCATGTCCCACCCTTCTCAACCCTTTGCCATTCCCCTGCCCCATGCTGCAGGTGGCCGACCTGCGGCGCGGCCCACGCGCAGCAGGCGGCGAGTATGCAGTGCTGAAGAAGCGGCGGAGCTATGAGGTCCGAAGCTATCCCGGCCCACCCGCGGGCGCCGTGCCGGGAGGCGCCAGTGCCAGCGGCAAGGGCAGCGCGGCCGCGCACGTGTCTGGTACCGGCGGCGGCCCAGCTGTGTTTGCAGTGGGCAGTTTTGGCGGCGAGGCGGGGCCTCGCCAAGCAGAGGCGGCGGTGCAGCAGCTGCGGCAGGCGCTAGCGGCAGACGGCCTGCAGCCGGCCAGCGGCGACTGGCTGCTGCTGGCTGCCACGGCAGACGATGCCGGCAGCCCGCTGCTGCGCCGCAACGAGGTGCTGGTTCAGCTTCAGGGCTTCCAGCTGTGGTGAATGGTGGCAGAGCGCAGGCTGCAGTTGGGCATGCACAGCCAGCGGCGCTCATCCTGGCATGCGAACATGTGCCTGAAGTGACCCTGTTTTGAGGGCTGTAAGTTATTGACAGAGGTTGACATATTATATGAGGTGTCTGGTTGGTGTGGGATGCAGGCGGGCTGCTCCCACCAGGCTGCAAGGCGCAGCTCGAGCCTGGCCCGCCGGCGCAAGAAGCGCTGGACCGTGGGGGCGGCAGCCCGCCCTGCCTGCCGTTCGCGGCTGCGACCGCCCCGATTGATTGCAACCAGCCCAATGGTGTGTGCAAGTCGCGCCGGCGCCTCAGATGCCTGCGCAGCTCGGAGAACAGGCCTGGGTGCTGCTCGCAGCATGGCCGGGCAGCAGCATCTCTCCTGCCCGCGGATCCCCCCACCCAGCGTTCGTTGTCCCTCAGCTGCAGATGTGCGTCGCGCGCTGAGCGCTCTTGGCGTGGGAGCGAGCGCTGCCCATGTGGTGGCGCCTCCAGCTGCTCCTGCGGCTGCTCCTGGTCGCCCTGCTGGCTTGGCAGGCCTGCCACGGACGGTCCGTGGGCCCGCAGGTGCGTGTTTGCAGCTTGGTGGCCGAGCCGCGTCCCGCCATCCTGCCCAACTTGCGGCTGGACTGCGACCGCAGCCCCTGCCGACCGCTGACCAAGCATGCGAGGCTCGATTCGCGCCGAGGCGGCTGCCGCCCCCCTCCCTCCCCTGCTCGCAGGCGGACCATGCGGCGGACACGCAGACGCTGCCGGCTGCGGCAGCTGGCCGCCTCCCGGCCTGGCCGTCTCGCCATTTAGCAGCCGTCGCCGCCGCCAGCAGCAGCAGCAGCAGCAGCTCCAATTCAGGCAGCGGCAGCGGCAAGAACGGCAGCGGCGGCAATAGCAACGGCAGCAATGGCAGCGGCGGCAGCAAGACCGGCAGCAGTAAGACCGGAGGCAGCGGCAGCGGCAGCAGCAAGGGCAGCGGCAAGGCGCGCTGTACCCCGACAATGTATAGCGTGGCCAAGCGGAGGCCGGAGCTGCGGCAAGCGCTGCAGCTTGCTGCGGCGGGTTACAACTTTTTTAGCGTGGACGGCGCCTCGTCCTCCAAGCCAGCCACGGTGCTAGCACCCACCAACTCGGCGCTGCAGGCGCTGGCGGCAGGTGTGCTTCTTTTCTGTGCCCTGCTGCCGCTTCGCGTCGTTGTTGCTGCATTGCCTTCCTGCAGGCCTGAATCCTGCTCTGCATGCTGAGCCGGCTTGCTGAGCACTTGCGCTGCAGGGGTGCAGAGCTGGCTGCCGCTGCCCGCTGTCGCCCCCCTGCCGCAGCCTGTGCCCGTAACTGGATGCCTGCCTGCTTGCATGACCCGCTTGCAATCACGACCCGCTTGCAACCCACCACCTGCTGCACCCACGCCCAACGCCCCCTGCCTGCTGCTGCCATGCTACACAGATGTGCGGAGGCAGCGGCCGGTGGATGGCGCGAACGCCACCGACTGGGCCGCCGCCGAGAACACGGAAAAGAACATTGCGGCCCTGAAGGCCGGCTTCTACTCTGTGGTGCTCTATAGCCAACTGCCGGAGGGGTGCGTTGCTGCTTATTATGCTGCTGCTATGCGTCTGCTGCCATGGCAGCCAGCTGCCAGAGGGGTGCGCTGCCATTTATTATGCTGCTGCTATGCGTCTGCTGCTGTAGCAGCCAGCTGCCAGAGGGGTGCGTTGTTGTGTGTGCAGCTGGGCAGACAGCTGTGAAGCAGGCAGTTGCCGGAAGGGCGGGCTGTTGGTGCACTGGTGTGCAGCTGTTGCTGTGCAAGAAGGCTACGGCACAAACAGTGCAGTCCTGTCCTGCACAGCTGTGGGGCGCGCAGCCAGCCTCGCAAGCCAGCGCGTTCCCTCGGCCCTTGCCTGCTGCCGACCGCCTGCGCATGTGGTATGCTATGTTGTGCATGGCCTGCCCACCAGTCGGCGCTGCGCCTGCCTCACTCCCGCCCCCGCCTGCACACCTCCCCTCCCCTGCCGCAGGGCCTACAACATCTCCTTCCTGCAGACGAAGCAGGTGCAGTCGGCCAATGGCCTGCAAACCAGCCTGGGCAAGGCGCTGAGTAACGGCGACTATGAGGTGTCGTTTGATCGCGAGGGCAAGCAGACGATTGCAAACGGCGGCTGGCCCGCCAACAACGCGCCCATCCTGTCTTGGCACGAGGCGTGCGATGGAGTGCTGTACGTCGTCACTGCCACGCTGCGGCCCAAGCAGCAGTACACGTGAGCTTGTTGAGTGCTGCCGTGAGCTCCTTGGTTGCTGCCCTGCTGGTGCATGCAGCATGGTGCTTGTGCACGGCTGTTGCTGCAGGCCTGTGCATGGGCGCTGGCTGGTGCAGCACTGCATGGAATGCGGCAAACAGCAATCGCAGCCCTGTCTTCCCCTGCCTTGCCCATCACCTGCAAACCAAGAACTGCTGCTGCTGCTGCTGCTGCTGCTGCTGCTGCTGCTGCTGCTGCTGCTGCTGC
>VFQQ010001679.1_pt1 | contig 29164 bp, 48 predicted proteins | sample 3512341 | NCBI WGS metagenome assembly VFQQ01 (sample SAMN10412373, study PRJNA504923) | tailings metagenome | isolation source: Relicate 2 Philex TSF1 revegetated site | place: Philippines: Tuba, Benguet | collected 2017-08-29
TGCTGCTGCTGCTGCTGCTGCTGCTGCTGCTGCTGCTGCTGCTGCTGCTGCTGGCCGTGCAGCGGCTCGTGTGCTGCTGCTGCTGCCTGCGGCAGCTGCGGGTCCTGCCACAGCAGCTCGGCGTCCCTGCGCGCAGGCATGGAGTGCAGACGAGATCTCACACGGCAGCCAGCAGTGACACACCGGGCACTCACATCTCTGCTCGTGATGCAGGCACAAGTTCACCCTCTGTTGCTCCTGCTGCTACTGCCATCCCACGCTGGGGAAACACCCCGCTAAGAACCAGACCTATAGCCACAGGTTCTGATGGCCAGAAACCCACCCGCTATTGCTGCCGCCACGTGCGCCGCCGCCCTCCGGCCCCGCATGCGTCTCTGCCAGCTGCAGCTGCAGATCTTTGATGAGTCGAATCGTGTCCATCAGAACTGTGTGCTTGGGGCGGCGACCGTCGCTGGCTGCACCATCCAGTGCTGACGTGGCGGCAGCTGACTCGCTGCTCTGAGGTGGCACCAGCTCTCGAAGCTCATCGATCAAGCTGTTGATCCGATCGCGCCGCTGCTTCTCAACTTGGCTGTGCGGCTGCTTGGCGGGCGGCGGCGGCCGGCCGCGGTGCCCGGTTGCCCGCCCAGCCCGCGCTGCATGCTGCTGCTGCTGCTGCTGCTGCTGCCGCCGCTGTGGCCGCTGTGGCCGTGATTGTGGCTGCGGCTGCGGCTCTTGTGGGCCTGAGTCGTCCCAGGCCATTCCTTCCTCTGAGGTGCCGAGCGACGAGGATGGCAGCGGCAGCTCAAGTGCCGGCGGCAGCGGCAGCGCCGGCCCGCTGCCAGATAGGTCGGCGGGGACGAACAGCGCTGGCTGCTGCTGCGGCGGCATTGTCTCTGGCTGTTGGTGTGCAGAGGCGGCAGCTGCATCCTCTGGGAGGTGCGGCAAGTACTGCAGGCTGGGCACGCCCTGCAGGCCGCCCAGTAGGCTGTCCAAATCGGGGCGCCCATTGTCAAGCCCCACAATCAGCGACTGCAGCTCGGCGTCGGTAAAGGTGTGGGCCGCCAGGGGGCTGCCGGCGGGCAGCTCTGCAGGGCAGGAGGCAGGGGCTGGCGACTGGGGTTGGCGGCAGCGGCGGCAGCAGGACCCGAGGCCAGCGGGGTTAGCTGGCAGAGTCCACGTAGCATGTGCAGCGATCGGAGGCAGCTGCAGCGCCGGCTGATTCAGGCGAGGGCCAGGCGAGGGCTGTGCAGCCGATCACAGGGTCCACCTGAATGGGGTCCACCGATCAAGTACGACATGCACATCGCGCAGCAATCGCGGAGGGCGGCAGCAGGGCACTGCAGCTTGCGCTCACCGGGGCCCGGCGACCACATCGCCCAGGACGCCGATCTACAGCTTTGAAACAGCTCAGGTTGATCGCGTGGTTGGCTGAAACTGCAAGGAGCGCCTGTGCATCGGGCCCTTGAATGGCGGCAGCTGCTCCCGCCGGCGCCGCTGGGCCTGCCAGGGCGCTGGATGCGTTTTGCGTTGCTGTCGCCTGCGCGTCATGGCACCACTCTATGCACTCCTGCTTCTTACACCTCTACTGGGGAGCACTACGATGCAGAAACTGGTGCAAGCAAGATCAGCACAGGACGCCCTGCCGGCTCCAGCGCATCAGTGGAGCACGGTTCACCCCTGCGCCGGCTGCTGCCCTGGCGCTGCTGCTGGTGCTGCATCCGCCTGCCACGCCTTGAGCCGCCACATGCGGGAGGCGAAGGGGAACTGGGGGCGCAGCCCCTCCTCCAGCTCTGCCATGTCGTGTCCAAGGTGCGCTAAATAGCGCAGCATCCGCAGCGCTTCAAGCTCACTGTCCAGGCAGGCTGCCGCCCGAGGGAAGCGCTGCGCTATGTCCTCCACAGCCGCCTGCCAGCCAAGATCTGTGATGGCCACCAGTGCACCCAGCGCCTCTAGTTCCATCTCGCTGAGGATGCCGTCTGGCGGGGGCCCCGGCGCTGGCGGCGGGACCGGGGCAGGCGGCGGCTGCGGCTCATCGCTGCGTCCTTGCCGCGTGCGCGCCCGCGGTGGGTGCTCGGCTGTGGGCCCGTGCTCCTGCTTGCGCTTGGCGGGCAAGCTCATCTCTTCCCAGCTCCTGCCTGGCGAGTGTGAGAAGGGAAGCCAGGAATTCTCTGTGATCAGCCAATTGCGTAGGAAGCAAGAGCTCAAGCTTGTGGGAAGCCGGCCTGCGGCGGCAGACGGCGGCGGCTCAGCAGCCGCCCTTGCCACCCCTCCACTCCTAGCCACCACCGCTCACCCTTGTCCAAGGCAAGAGGGTGGGTGGGCTGGTGGGCTGTCTGCCAAACGCTGGGGCGAGAACCTGCCACTCGTATTGACCCTGCGGCCCTGCTGGGGCCTGTGTATGAAGGAAGAGCATAAGGGCAGCCGCTGGCAAGCCTTGCTTGGCCCTCAAATGCGCCGCTAGCGTGCAGGGGGCAGACGGCGGCTCCGCCGCTGCACCCCTCGCCCGCTTGGCATTCCCAGCAGCAGCAAAAGTTTACCAGTCTGTAGAGACGTCAACTAAGCTCTCAATTGTGAGAGCCCAGGCATGCGATGGCTGGCTCCTGAGTTGTGAGAATGGCGCTTGACGCTGCGGGCCCAGCGGCGGCGCCGCCCGCCCCAACTCAAATGCTAGGGCTCAGCCGTGGGCCATCGTGCATCGGCTCGCTTGCTGTATCTCAGCATCATGTCTGCAGCTGGCCAGGGCGACCAGGGGGCCGCCGCGGCGCTGCCGTGGGCCGCCGTGGAGTTGCAGCAGGCGCCGCCTGAGCCAGACCTGCCCTCCAAGCTCGGCCTGAGTGTCGGCAGCCGCATAGAGGTGTGCTGCGCGATGCCGCCACTGTTTGCTGCCGCCGCCGCCTCTGCCTCCGCTGCCGCTCTTGTCGCAGCCATCTCAACACAGCTTTGCCACCTGCCCGCAGGTGTGGTGGTCAATACACATGGAGCAGGAGGGCGGAGAGGAGACCAGCGTGAACAAGGTGTGCACATGATGACAGGGCTGCAGTTGATTCCAAGCATGAGCCCTGATCACTGCCGCTGCTCTGCCGCTGCGGTCAGGTCATTCCGCCGCCAAGTGCCTGCCCTGCAAGCTGCTCCCTGCAGTGGTGGGGCGCTTCGCTGGACAGCAAGGCGTCAGGGGAGACAGACGGGGAGGGGCGCCAGGTGTACGTGCTCAAGTGAGGCTGGGGAGGGCAGCAGTGGTTGTTGCATGCAAGTGCCTTGCATGCAGTCAAACCTCTGGGAGGGCGGCGGACGTGCCCTGGTTTATTGTCTTGTATCCTGGCCGCTCTCTAGCCTCTGGACAACCCATGCGGCTGCTGCCCTCTGGGCGAGCTCATGACGCAATTTGCTGTTCTCTTGTTTCGGTCCAGGTACGACCCAGACACGGAGAGCGGGTTCGCGGAGCATGAGATGCGCGCTGTGACCTTCCTAGATGACCGTGAGCCGCTCACTGCCCTCCCCTTTTGGCATCTTTGAACATACTCTGCCCGTTGCTGGCTGTTGATGCGTGCTGTGACCTTCCTGGACGACCGTGAGCCGCTGCCCTGTTTGATTTGCGTCCCTCAAAGCGTTGCCTGTTGCTGGCTGTTGAGGCCTGTTGAGGCTTGCACCTGCCTGCCTGCTGCTGTTGCTGCTGCCTCCATTGCCGCTGCTGCTGCTGCCATCTCCAAGCACTGCCGCACTGTTGCTACTAGCATGCACATTTTGGCGGCGTGTTGCAAACGGCTACCTGCAGATGGCGTGCTATCCTCAGTTTGAGTCAACATGCTGTGCTTCGCTTCTACATAGCACCCATCGCCTTCCACCCTTGCTGCAGACATGCTGTACGACCATGCTGAGGGCGAAGACGCCTGCGACCTGCTGCACTGGCGGCGGGAGGGGGAGGCCTGGGAGCCGCCTGCTGATGAGGCAGAAGAGGGGGAAGAGGCGGCGCCGCTCTCGCTGGGCGACATTGTGCAGCAGATCAGCGCAGCGGAGCGGTGGGTTGAGCCGCGTACCGTGGCTGGCTATTGCACATCCGTGTGTTGCTGTTGCTCGCGCACTGCACCTTTTGGGGATGTCGCCAAAGGCGCACTGCACAGCAGGCCACGGCTGCAGGGCGGCGAGTCGTTGCTGTGGCTTACCCTCGCAGGCTGCACAGGCGCTCCTTACAAGCCTGCCATGCGCTAGCTGAGCCGCCTGCAGGGAAGCAGCCACCCGCCCGGCTGCTGTTCCATGATCCCCACTTGCAGGTTGCGTGGCCGCACAGTTGAGCAGGAGACAGCGGAGGCGCTTGCAGAGCTGCCGGCGCAGCAGCAGCTGCGCATCGCTGCCGGCTTCCGGGACTTTACGGAGCGCATCACGTGAGCAGCTACGTTATGTTTTTTTTATGTGTTTGGCGCGCGGCTGTCGGCCTGAGCTGCGGGTAGGCTGTCGGGCCGTGCACTGCGCGCTAGTGCCGGCCGCCTAGGACTGTGTGGGGCCCTTCTGCTGTTCACCTGCCCCGCCTCCTTTACTCATGCAGCGCCGAGCTTGCCAAGCTTCATGAGCAGCACGGACAGGACTATGTTATCACAGAGGCAGACATGAAAGCGGCTGCTGCGGCAGCCATGGCAGCAGCACTCAGCAGCGGCCGATAGGCCCAGCCAGGCCACCTGTTGCTGGGTGGCCGCAGCCGCTGGGCAGCAGAATTTGTACCTTCTCCGTCTAGTTGTGCCTTGCTGACCTTTTGACCGCCAGCTGTACACTAACATATGTTACAAATTCAGTCGGTTTGATCAAGGCTGCCCAGCAGCACAGTGCAAGCTGCTGAGAGTGCCAGCCCCTCTGGAGATTTGGCAGCAGGCGATGAGCCGCTGCCTCGCCTCAATGGCCGCGCCCAAACTTCTTAGCCGCATTCTCGACGATCATCTGGTGGTAGCCCTGAGCCAGAAGGTGAGCGGCGAATAGGGCCGGAGCGGAGTTGGGGCCAAGAGTCAGCTGTGCAAAACTCTGCGCCAGCAGCAGCCAGCAGCGGCAACCGTAGCAACAGCAGGTGCAGCAGCAAAACCTACTTTGAAGCAGTAGCAAACGCTTGGTTAAACTCGCCGTGCAGAGCTCAGCCCTCTGCCATGCTTGTCCATGACCGTCAGTCCAAGCACATGAGATTCAAACAACCAGGCCGACATGAAAATCATACAGGGAGCCAGCCAGCCCACACCCGCACCTTGGAGCGCATGTAGCGATACGATGAGAAGACATCGCCCGGCCTGCCCACCAGCTCCGGCCCAGCCTCGCCCAGCGCTGTTGTGGCAGCGCCGCCCATGCCATTGCCGCCGGCAGCCTCGCTGCCTGGGCCAGGGTGGGGCCCAGAGTCCCGCCGCTCGGCGCGAGTGAAGCCCAGGCCCGTGCCGCCGCGCCCCATGCCTGCAACACAGGGCGGGTACATGTATGGGCCAGCTGCAGCTGTGGATCCGAGGCAGCCTTATGCTGCGGCTTGCAATGGGGAGACAGCATGGGGATTCAGCGGCAGTGCTTGCTTCCAGCACTGCTGCCCATTATAGGGCACATGAGCATCGCACTATAAGGCACAGCCAGCCCCAGCACAACCAGCTGCCGTCCCACCCTCCCACCTGCAAAGCTGCCGTCGTCCACAGGTGCGGCTCCCAGGCCGAGCCCAGGGGTGCTTCCCACTCCAAAGCCCATCCCCATGCCAGCCGGCGGCTGCGCCAGGCCCAGCCCAGCATGGGGCAGCTCCGGACCGGATGGCGGCAGGGGCGGCCCGCCGGCGGGGGCGCTGCCTGCAGCCTCTCGGTCCGAGAAGTGCTTGTGCCGTGCATCGCCAGTCTCAATGTCGCTGTACAGCATGCCCGGCCGGTAATCCTGCGTGGGGGAAGGATCAATTGATGAGGAACCGCACTTGCAGCAAGGCAGCTCCGAAGTAGCCACAAAACTCACGGCTCCGGCATACCATCATGGCAGGCGCCCATGACACAGCACAGCTGGGCACAATGGGCTCCTGCGCGTGATCTGCCGCCAGCGTGCAGCCGCACGTGCCCCCTCGCGTGCACGCACGGCCAACAGATGCGCAGTGCAGCCGTGCCGGACACTCACCCCCAGCTGCGCGTAAAACTTGGCAACCCGCGACGCAAGGTACGCACCCCTCCTCCATCAACCAAGTAAGCCTAGGCAAACAACTCACCCCTAGCTGCGCGTAAAACTTGGCGACACGCGACTTGAGGTAAGCGTCCATCTTGGGCGGCGGCGGCACCCCCGTCTGCTCAATGTCAAAGATGCTGCACACAGGGGGATGTGGGAAGGACAACGAGACACGGTTTGCGCGTCTGGCTGACCCTTCACTTCGATGTCGCAGGCTGCACGGCCATGCCCACGTGCATGCAAGCAAGCAGGCCAGGGCTGCCTGCATCCATTTCCTGTGCCCAGGGGCGAATCCAAAATCAAACTGGGCCAGAGGCACGCAGCCAAGAGCAGGCACCTGAGCGGCGAGTAGGGCGGGTCCGTCCTCAGCTTCTCCTCGACCAGCTTGGGCAGCAGGCCTGCAGGATGGTTTGAAGAGAAGCGGGCGACACGCAATGATCAGCGCTGCATCGGTAGGCAGCGACTGTGGCACAAGCAGGCGGCCAGCACGCGACGGCGCGAACTTGCACACTCTGATGCGCAACCCGCACACGCACCACAGGCTCGCATGCAGCCACCAGACACACACACACCTGGCGGGAAGGACAGGCAATCGAACGGCTCCTCCTCAGGAGGCGGCGGCTGCGCCTCGGGGCCGGGGGGCGGCGGGTAGTATCCCACTGCGCCCTGGCCTGCAAGGAAGGAGCCAGTTGCAAGAACAGCCAGGTTAATGGATGCCGGTTTGCACGATGGCAGGGCGCACGGCCGTTAGTGCGGCTAGAGACAACGGCAGCAACAGGCCCCTGCAAGCTTGCCGCAGCTTGCAGACGCCCATCAGGCAGCATGCACAGCAGCAGAGCAAAGCATTACACAGCAGGACTTACCGGGAGGGGGCGGGTAGGCACCGGGTGGCGCTCCAGGCGGCGGGTAGAAGCCTCCAGGCGGCTGGCCAAAGGGCGGCTGTGCCCCGGGGTGCCCGGGGTACTGCCCTGGCTGGCCCGGCGGAGGCGGATAAGCACCTGGTTGCTGCCCCGGCGGCGGAGGGTAGGCACCAGGCTGCTGGCCGGGCGGCGGGTATGCGCCTGGCTGCTGCCCTGGCGGCGGATAGGCACCCGGCTGCTGGCCGGGAGGGGGTGGGTAAACCCCGGGATGCTGGCCATAAGCTCCAGGCGGGTAGTAGCCCCCTGGCGGCGCACCGTACCCCTGCTGTGCCTGCTGGTCATAGCCGGGCTGACCAGGCATTGCCCCAGGAGCGTAATAGCTGGCCGCTGATGGAGGTGCACCGTAAGCCGCCGCGCCTGCCACCGCAAACGGCTGCCCCGCCTGCCCTGGCGGCTGCATCTGCTGCAGCACCTGCTGCGCCTGCTGAGCCCACTGGTTGGCCGCAGCAGGCGCAGCGGCAGCTGCTGCCGCAGCAACAGCCTCAGGTGGAGCTGCGTCCCACTTCCTGCGGCCACTTGTTGTGCCGCCTGCCGCCGGGGTTGCATCTACATGGCCAACCTTGCGATTGATGGCTGCAGCTGCTGCCCGGGCCGCCGCCGCCAAGTCGACCGGCGCCCCCGGCTGCTGCGCCTGCGGCGCCTGCTGCGGAGCGGACGGCTGCTGCTGCTGGGCAGCTGCTGCATGCGCGGCGCCGCCCGCTGCGCCTGCTGCGCCCGCTGCGCCTGCTGCAGGTGCGCTGACGCCCATCATTTCCATGGTCAGGGACTCCACATCCAGGTGGCTAAACACGCCCCGCTCCGCCCAAAAGTTGACGACACGCAGCAGGTTGGACTGCACCTGCAGCAGGAAAGAGACGCAAGCAATTGGCGGTCAGCCCGTGCTGCCACAAACCAAACCAAGTTCACTTGAATGCAGGTGAAGGAGCAGATCACTGACCTGCAATCTCCCCACCCGAACTCCAACCCACTGGGGACTCACCTCAGCCGTCTGCCCGCCCGACACAAAGGCGCGGCGCAGCATGCGGCCCAGCCGCGGCAGGAATGCCTGCGCGATGCCGTCTGCACATGGAAAGGATGGCAGGCGCAGGCAAGTGGTTGTGAGCTGCCAAGCAAACTGCTCAGCAAGTGTGCTGCGCCCCACTTGCCCCTGTGCCTCAGCCCCTCTGTGAGCCGTTAAACGGCAAGATATGCGTGTTCAGTACAGGGTGGCAATGGCCAGCAGCGGCCCCCACCCCTACGCACCCGCTTCCGGCCCGCTGCCCGCCGGCCGCTGGCTCTGGGCCTTGAAAAGAATGTCATTTGCCAGATACACCACGTGCAGCTGGCGGTCGTGGTGGCCTTCCAGCGCTTCCATGCGCTGCGCAGAGTGAGGGGCAGCGACGGCGCAATGTGTGTGAAGCGTGTGCACGAGGCCAGTAGTGCAGGAACAAGCAGCTGCATGCCTGGGCTGCTTGTGCATTGACAAAGCCAGGTTGCGGTCCATAATGCTGTGAGCTTGGGCTCATGAATCCCCAAAAATCAGCCCACCTGCAGCATCATTTCCGCCATGCCACCACATCTCCAACACCCAGCCTGAAAACAGCTCCCTGTCCACCCACTTGCAGCACCATCTCCGCCATGCCCGCCACACCACAACGGCAAGCTCAATCAGCCCCACGGCCACCACCCACAACAGGAACCGTGCCCGCTCACCTGCAGCATCATTTCCGCCATGCCTGCCACATCTCAAACTCTCAGCCCACCTATCCAGCCCTGAACTCTGTCCCATTGCCTGCGCCCACCTGCAGCATCATTTCCGCCACGCCACCACATCCCCAACACCCAGCCTGACACAAGCTGCCTGCCCACCCACCTGCAGCATCATTTCCGCCATGCCTGCTGCAAACGGCGCACACGCCATGAACCAGGCCTGGCTGTTGCGAATCGAGTCTCGAGAGCCGCTCAGCAGCCCCAGCACCTGGCCCCACCCGCTGGACACCTCAGCTGGCAGGCTGGCAAGCGCCCCTGCCGTCGCGCTCTCTGCCACCGCCTGCTGCGGCAGCTGCTGCTGCTGCTGCATGACACCTGCCGCTGCTGCCGGCTGCTGCTGCTGCTGCTGCTGCTGCACAGGCGCGCCGGGCGGCTGCGGCGCGGCTGCGTACTGCGGCGCAGCTGCAGCGGGGGATGGCGCTGCCCCCGGCTGGCCGGCTGCTGCTGCGGCGGCAGCGGGCGGCTGGCCGCTCAGGGCGCAGTGCAGCGCCCAAGCAAAGTAGGGTGCGCCCTCGCCGCCACGCAGAAAAGCATACTCTGGGTTGGCGCCCTGCCGCTCTCCCATCATCTGCACAAAGCCCGTGCCTGCAGGCGTGAAGTGCAACGCGCAAAGTGGTAATGTCGATGGAGATTCATGAATGAGTCAGTGAGGAGGGCAGGTGGGAGAGGCGGCCGGCCGGCCCTGGGGATCAAAACATTGCCCACCATTACCACACACCAACACCAACACCAACACCAGCAGCGGCAGCAGCAGCCCGCACCATTCTTCGCCGCGTAGCTGACCAGCGTATCGATCCGCTGCTGCAGCGCCGCATCCGCTGGCGGCGGCGCATAGGCCGGCGCCGCCTGCTGCTGCATGGCGCGCTGCTCTCAGAAGTGAACCTGCAGCGTGGTGACGGCAGGGCTTGAGCACTCAGGAAGCACCCCCGGCAGCTCAGGGCTTGCGGCGGCGGCAGCGGCGGCGGCAGTGGCGGCGGGCGCCCGAGCAGCACGGCTTCGCGGCGGTCGGCATGCAATTGCATCGTGAGGCTCCTGTGTACCAGCCGCGGGCGGCAACATGGCTTTACAAGCAGCAATCACCTTGCTCCAGAGCCAGTGGAGAGCGCTGGGGCCCCTGCAGCGCGTCTCAGGCTAGGCGTCTGTGCTCAAGGAGCAGCGCGATCGTTATGGAGACTGCAAAAGCCCAAACAGCGCAAGGCCCCGCGCGGGGGAAGTGAACTCGGCCTTTCCCGCGCTGCTCAACCGCTGAAAAACACGTACAAAGTGCTTGGCAGAATGGATGAGTCGCCAGGGGCGGAGATCGCTGCCTGATGTCTTGCCAAAAGCGCTGCGGCACGCTGTCGCCGCTCGTGCTGCCACCCTGCGTGAAGTTGAGTCCCTCTTGCTGCTGCATGGCCCTGAAGACCTAGTTTTCATACCTCTCGCACTGCTCAGCCACCGCCAGACCCCATGTGGTTTCCTGGCTTGGCATGGCCACCACTTTGCGAGCTCTCTCTCCTGCTGGTCTGCAGGTGTTGCATGCCCGCTCACAGGCTCACTTGGCAATCAAATCTCCAATGCTCCAGCCACTGCTGCAGGGATCACTCCTCCTCATCTGCCGCGCCCGCCTCGAGATCAGGCTCGCTGGCTGCCGCTGGCCGCGGCACGGGGCTGGCAGGTTTAGATCTTCCTCCAGATTTGGCCGGTTTGGGGGCCGTCGCTGCTGCAGATGCAGAGCCGCCGCCACCGCTGCTGCTGGCGGGTTCAGCGGCTGCTGTTGGGATTGCGATTGACGCAGCAGCCGAAGGCACAGAGGAGCCAGAGGCGGCTTTCTTGAGGCCCAAGCGCTCCTCCAGTGCTCGAGCGCCCCGCTCCCTGCAGCCAGGTGAAGTGAGGCAAGGGGGGTGGCAGGTGGTTCACAAGAGCCCTCTTGTAAGAGGGCTTTGCAACAAGGAGAGCGCATGTGCTGGGCACCCCACAAAAAGCCCAGCCCTCCACCCTCCCATCCAAATACAAGCTCCCGCCCACCTGCGCCGCGCGGCATCGTCCGCCACATCCAGGCTGCCCGGCAGCGCTGCCCCTCCCACCAGCGCGCTGCGCCAGGCCGCCTGGTGCTGCTGGCTGCCCGCTGCTGCGCCCAGGCCGGTGAGCCGGGTGCAGGCGCCCGCCAGCCGGTCGATGGGCGGGTGCAGCAGCTGGGGGAAGAAGGAGGCGAGGCGGAACTCGTCCGAGAGGTCGCCCCTGCAGGGACAGGGGAGGGGAAGCATTGACATGGTGAGCAACCGGAGGTGAATGAATTGTGACAGCGAACAGAGACAAAGAGTGGACAGGGAGGCGGAACTCGTCCGACAGGTCGCCCCTGCGGGGAGGGGAGGGTGGAGTGGCATAATTACGAGGGTGAACGTGGACAGAGAGAGTGAGGGGCGAGCTGGAACTAATCCGAAAGGTCGCCCCTGCGGGGAGGGAGGAGGGTGAGCAGGGACGGGGTGGGCAGCCGGTGGTGGCGAGAGCCGCTGAAAGAGGCAGGCTAGACGAGCGCGGTCCACCTGCTTGCTCAACATCCCCGGACAGAATGCCACCCAGCCTGCTCGACAGGCTCGCCCAGTACCGCCCTGCTGCTCAACTTCTCTTCTTAGTAATCCTTCCCTGCCGCCCCCACAGCAGTACCCCCGCCCGCGCTCACCGCAAGCCATTCCTCGACTGCACAAACCGCAGGTAGGCCCAGGAGAAGTAGGAGCCGAATAGCGTAAAGGGGATGACTCGTGTGGCACCTCCCAGCAGCAGGGACATGGCGCCAGCACCCAGAATGTACAGCCCCGGCAGGTGCTGCACGGGAAGCAAGAAGTAGAAGGCGGTGGGGCCGGGTGGGAGGGTTGCAGGTTGCAGGCACGTGGTGTTTCGTGTTGCAGATGGAACGATGCGTGCACTACTGTGCATGCTGCGGCAGGCCTGCTGCAAATGAACGCCCGCATGGATGCCTGCCTCTGCCGATGGCTCTAATTTACTGCCCTGCCTCGCACCTTTGCCCGGAACTTGAGCGCGCCTCCAAACAGCGCGACCTCGTTGTCGGGAATAAGCTGCTTCAGGGCCACCTGAAACGATTGGGTGTGATGCACATGGTAGGGAGAGTGTGCAAAAGCCAGCATGCACGCAATGGCGAGGCAAGCCATGGCTGAGCATTATTTCAGGCCGCGCCAATGCGAGCAGCAAAACCGCGCATAACAAGCTCGTGGCAGACCCCTCAGCACCAATTGCCACCAGCATCCAGTGCAGTGGTGCCCGCCTCAGGTCCAACCAGCGGCCGGAGCAGCACAGACCGCACATGGGACAAAACAATGCGCGCAATGCTCACCAGCAGCGCGGCAGCGCCAGCTTCGAAGCCACCCAGTGGCCGGAACAGAACGTCCCCTGTGTGGTCGCCCTCAGCTTTGGCGCGGGTCAGGGATGCGTAGTAGCCGATTGTCACGCAGATGACCTGCCGCGATTGTTGGGGGCAGGCCAAACTGGGTGGCGGCAGCAGCAGCAGATCGGGAGTGCACACTCGCAGGTGCAGTTCTACAGCTGGCTGTGAAGGCGCCAGCACTGCTGTTGCCTCACTGTCAACCAGCAGTGCAGGCTGATGCATGCACTCCCAGAGGCAGCACATCGGGCTGCACGCACCGTTCATGACATCCACAAACTTGCTGCACAAGCAAGAGCACAGACGCACCGTGGCGAATGAGGTGAGGACAATCGTGGCTGCCAAGTATTTGACCAGCTCGCGCGCCCCATGCAGCGGCTCCACGATGCGAACCAGAAAGGCGGCTGCGGCTGCGTACACCAGCGACTGCACAGGACGGCGGATAGGAGGGCAACGTGGTCGGTTGAGGCTGAGCCAACTTGAAGTTGAGCACCCACATAGCTGCTGATCGTCAGGCAGCCAAAGTGTGCCTTCAGCAAGCAGCACCTTCAGCATAACGACCGGCAGCACTGCAGCAACACCTGCTGTACTCAGTTGGTTCAGGCCCTCACCGGCAGCAGGTCGCCAGCAAAGGCGCAGGTGAGCAGGGTGGTGGGCCGCGTGAAGGCTCGGGCCGACACCAACCCAAGCACAATGCGAGCATTGGGCACAAAGGTGACGGCTGCGCCGCTCAGCACCAGCAGGGCAGCGAGGCCCTTGGCCAGCGGGCTGAAGCCATTGACCAGGTGGCTGGACAGGGCTGCCATGGCGCCGGGCGGCTAGAGAGCTGCAGGCGAGCCTGCACGGCGGTGGCGGCGGTGGGTGGGCGGCGGCAGCTTGGCGGTGCGGTAGCTGAGCGGTCGAGCTTGTGAGCTGCGATCGGGTGTGTTCTGAGGCACAACAGCTCAAGCAGCGAGCGAAGCGGTGCGCTTCGTTCAACAGGCTCGCTGCAAACGCCCCATCGCACCCTTCGGTGCTTGTATCGAGCTCCAGAAAGCGATCGTAACTTTTTGGACCGTGCGCCAGCCGGGAAAAGAGCCGCCAGCGATGAAAGCTCGCTCCCCCGAGGCCAAAGCCTGGCTCGTTTGCAGTGGCTTGAGCGCAGCCACCACGATTAGCGGTCAGGAAGTGATCTCAGACCGCCGGTCACCCGGCTCTGCCCTGCCGCCGCGGCGCATGGGCCGGCGGCGGCAGTGCCGCCCGCCGCCATCTCGCTGCGGCTGCATCAACGACGTGTTGGCGGGGGAAGGGGGTTGCAGGCTGTCCTTGCTGCTTCACCAAAAGGTAGCCATGCTCCCATGCGTTCATGGCATGCTGTTTCCTTCACAAAGCCGGTGGTGAATCCCACTTCTTGTGGAGTTCTGCTCGCACGCGCCTCGTGCCCAGCTGTGCCCAGACGCCCTGCCATGAATGCATCATCAATGCAGCTGCATGAAAACCTTGATCCTACTGCCTGCACATGATTGTATGTTACCTGTCAGGCTGCTTGGTAATGCACGCCGCCGGCGGCACAGCCCGGCCCCGGCCGGGGCGTCGAGCGCATGTGGCTCAGCGCTCGCGGCATGGCTGGACTTGGAGGCGCGACCAAGCCCGACCCACGCTACAAAACTGCAGCAAAGCATCCCGGCTACCCAACAGCCGACGGCCAGGCGTGCCCTGAGCGGCCCGGAGCCTGCCCCGCCCCTGAACCCGCGCCTGCCCAGGGTGCCTTTCTCCTTGCCGCAGCTGCTCACCAAGCTTTGAGGCTGCAACCGGCCCGCTGACGCTGTCAGTGGGGCACTGGGTGTCCCTGCACCGTGCCAAACGTTTACAGCCAAGCGATGGCCGGCACGGGCGGTCGCCTCTGGCTGCTGTGCCTGGTGCTGGTGTGCGGAAACTTTGCGCAGCAGACCTCCGGCCAGCAGGCCGCGCCGTCGGCGGCGCCGCCTTGTAGCGCGCTCGTCGACACCGACGCGCCCGAGCGTGAGCTGAGCGCATTGCAGCTGGGAGGGCGGCTGGGCTGCAAGTCATGCTGTTAATGTGAGGGAGTGCTTGATCTGAATCAGAGCTTAGAAGCCTTTTCCGCCTCCCGACCTGCCCTCCGTACCGCAGAGTGGCAGGCCGTTGGTGACGTGCCCACTGTGCGCCTGGCAGCACTCTACCTGCTGGAACAGTATTACGCCGATGTCGGCGGCCCAGCAGCCTGCGGCCCGCTGGCCAGCAATCCGGACACAGACATCCTGATTTTGGGCGCATGCTCCAAGGTGCGCTGCTGCTGCCGCTGAGAAGATGCCCGCCCGCTTGCCACCTCTCCGCATGCTCTGCTGTCTGCCCGCCAATCGCAAGCTTGCCCTGCCGCGCGGAAGCCGCCCATGCAGCAACTGCTGCCACGTGCACATTTTGCTGTTTGCGAGTACTCACACAATGTGTTGCTGCCTGAGCAGCCTCACACATCTGCCCTGCTGCTACTATGCGGCGGTACGCATGTGCCTGCTGCCTGCTGCTCAGCTGCCGGTCTGGTCCGTGTGGACCCAGCACACTCCCATCTTGCTATATGCAGGACGACCTGACAGCACTGCTCATTTATGTGCGCTACATGTGCACAAATAATACCTGCGCCGGCGGCCAGCCCTGCATGTACGGCGCAAAGCTGCTGGGCACGGCCCGCAGGCTGCCCAGCACAGAGCCAAGAGTTGCCCAGCTGGATGCCGTCCCTGTTCAGCCGTCTGTTCCACCTGCCCAAGGTAATCACCGAGTGCCCTTTCCAGGATGGTCCATCCGAGGCAGGCAGAGCACTGCCACGCCAACATTGCTGCCTCATTGATCGCCGACGTCCCCTCCCAACTTGGCACTTTCTGATGCCTGCCATTCATGCAGGCACGGTCACCGTGAAGCGGGCCGGCCTCAGCTACCTTAAGTCTGGGTTTGAGGCGTCAGGACCTCTCAACTTGAGCTATCAAGGTGCGCAGCGTTGCAATGCAGCCCATGCAGCATGGCCCGTTTTCTCACAAGGCTGATGTGCCGCTTCACCTGCTTGTGCAGCGCTCCTTGCAAACACCGTCAGCCAAGTCGCTGCCATCTACAAGAAGTCGGCAGGGAGCTGGCGTGCCGCTACTGCAGACCCAGCGTCATTTGGCACTGGTTACGCTGGGCTGGTGCCGCCGCCGCCCTCTCCTCCCATGCCGCCCCCGCGGCCTCCCAGCCCACCGCCACCGCCACCATCACCCCGACCACCACCCCCGCGCCCTTCCCCACCGCCCCCCAAACGTTCCCCACCCTCACCAAAGCGATCGCCGCCGCCCCCACTCAGGCGCCCTCCCCCGCCTCTACCCAAACAACCCCCTCCACCCAAGCGTGCAAGCCCACCACCTCGCGCGCCTCTTATCTATTCTCCGCCTCCCCCCTATGGCCTGCCTCCACCTCCGCTGCCGCCTCCTGTCCGCTCTTACAAGAAAGTGCGGCGGCCACCCCGGGCAGCAGCAGCCTCCACCAAGCAGGGCTCCCGCTCACTACTGCAGTCCCCAGGTGAGTGCGCAAGTACGTGCAGCACAATTCAGCCTGTCACCGTGCACGGTGCAGACCAGGTTGTGCCCTGCCCCCGGCTGTCTGCCTGGTAGCTTGCGAACCTCGATTGGACTTGCCAACCTGCGCATGCAGTTTGCCTCGACATCACCGGCCTCGACGGCTTTGAGGACGCCACTGGCGCAGTGCCATCAACTTGAATTTCCGGCTCGCTGCAGGCAGCATTTCTTGCCTGGTACACCGCAGCGGGGCCGGTGAGAGCTGCCGCTCTGCCCCAGGAAGTGTGTGCATTAGCCAGGGTAGCCAAAGGGCCTCGACGACTTGACGCCACCCTGCAATGTGTCATCTGCTGCTGCAGGAAGCGGCGCAGGCATGCCCACAGATTTACGACAAGGCAACTGGAAAAATTGATCTTGCAGCAGTGCAGACAGACGTCATGCACGCATGCCGCAAGGTGAGCAAAGTCTGTGAGATCTATACGCTGCATCACGTGTGAGTTGTGCCCTCAGCCCTTACAGCTTGATCGGTTCTGGGGCGACCCTCTTGCTGCAGGTCTCAGACACTGGTGTCTCGTACGGCCTGCGCTTCACTGCCTACTTCCCTTGCACCGCGGCCCAAGGCCGCTACGAGGTTCTGGATGCAACTGTCTTCCAGCCGGGGCCCACACATGCAGCTGCATTCGGCCCCACTGAAGTGTATTCCCAGCCGCCGACCAGCACTGAACGCATCGGCTGGGGCGCTGATGTTGGCATCTCTGCCCGGCTGCGCCTCACAGGTGTGTGCTCGGACCTATGGTTGCCCTGATGCTGCCAATCTACATGTGAGCACTCCTGAGCTCTCCGCTTCCCTCATGCCATGCAGCCGAGTTCACCCGTGCATCGTTTGTTCAGGCCACCGACATTGCCGTTGATCCAAGCGACCCCTCCAACGTCTGGTGAATGTGGTGAAGGGCAGCACCCAAACTTCAAACTTACTGCGGCACATCAGCTGAGCTTGCAACTATCATGGCCCAAATACTTGCAGGATTGTGGGCCCAGTAAACGAATCAGCTGTCAACCCAGCATGCGGCAAGCCGTATGGCGGGCCGCTGCTAAAATGGGGCTGGGCCACCAGCAGCTTCCAGCCTGTGGCCGGCATCAAGGCAGCCGGCGTCCGGGTGACAATCATGCCCGAAACACACATGCCGTGGGTAGTGGACGGCTGTGGCCAGCTGCGCGGCTGGTCGCGCAGCCTCAAAAACCTGTACGGCCCCGCGCCCCATGGGCAGTTGTACGACGTCGCGGCCGTGAATGCAACATGTAAGTTCTGCGGCGTGCAGCCAGCCGCCTTGCTTTTGAAGCAGGCTCACCGCGGCATGCCAAACACAGCACGGTGCCGCTGCGCACGACAGCATGCACCAACTTAGTTGTCTGCTGGCTCAAGCCCTCACTCTACCACATTACCTTGCAGTGTACTCTGGTTGCTCGTCTTACAACCCAGCGACGTTTCAAGGCAACATTGCTGCTGGCTGCTGGCCACCAATCAACGTTGCGGTACGGCCCAACGGGGCACTCTACACATCCGAGGCCGGCGACGTGGCTGTCGCAGCCGACGGTTATGAGCTGTTGGCTGCTGGGCAGGATGTGCTGTACAAAGATCCTAGCATGGACCGGTGAGTGGTGGGTGTTTGCTGGGTGCAGGCAAACCCATTTCAAATGCAGTGCTACATGCACATCTGAATGGTTTTGTTGCGCCTGCGGCGCAAGCTGGCTTTACCATGTTGTATATGCAGCAGCAGGTGGACTCATTTCTTGCCTGGCCACTCCTGCTCTATTGCATTCCCAGGCATTTCCGCCTGTTCCGAGCACCCGACGGTCACCAACTTCTGCGCATTGCGGCAGGCAGTGCTGGAAGTGTTAGGCTAGTGATTGGGCAGTCTGCAAGCGCAGCACTGGGCGCACCTCGGGCCACTCTAGCAGGCGTCTACCGCGGCTTTGCGGGCACACCTGAGCAGCCCCGGAGTGCCGACTGGCGCACAACATGTGGTGACACCCACCCAGGCTGTGCTGATGGCGGCTGCGATGCTGGGCTGACGCGCTGCCTGCGCTGTGCTGCGCCCCAGTTTGTGATGGGCAGCAATGGCAGGGTGAGTGCCCTGCTATAAGAGGCACTTGAATGAAAGAGGGTCGAGTGCAGCAAGTGTGCTGTCTGTCCACAGCTTCAATACCACACAGCAGGCCCTGCAACTGCTAAGCTGGCTGGTATCTTGCTGTGCGGCTGCCTCACCTCTGACCCACGCCACATTCATGCAGTGCCGCCCGCTTGTGTGCACCGACGTCAATCCCAATTGCGCCGAGTGCGGGCCAGGCGCCATGTGCATCACCTGCGCCCCCGGCTTTGTGCGCGGCTACCACAGCGGCGACACGCTCTGCCGCCGGCCCATAAAGGGGTGCGTTGCGCGTTGCATGCAAGTCTGCCGGGCGCAGCATGCTGCAGCTCATGTTTGCATGCAAGTTAAGGGCCTCCTGCCACCTGCATGTTACGTTTTGTGCTATGAGCTTTTGTGGCTGTCCTGTGTTGCTACTGGCTGCAGACCTGTCACTTGCTGGGCAGGCGCTGCTGGGGAGTCAAAACAGCAAGCCCTCAAGCTCGGCAACAACACCTGGCAGCACATGGCAACCGCGGCGGACACCGCTGTGTTTGTGGACACAGCAGGTATCGTCCGTACGATACGGGACAGCACGCTCGACCAGGCCTCCAGCTTCACCACCAAAGGCGCTTGGCGTGCTGCCTCGCGAATTATGGGAATGTCCTCGAGCGTTGCGGGCTGGTACGGCGTCACTAATGCCGGCGTTCTAGGGTTTGCAAATGAGACCGGAACGATCGTCCCGCCGCCACTCATGCAGCGGTGGCCGGATCTTAGAAGTGCCCGCGTCCTCGCGGTTGCTACCGACTACTTTTGGCGGCCGGGTCATTGCGTTGTCACTTCTGGAATGCTAGGCCGCTGCATTAGCGGCGACCCTTCTGAGTTTGTCTTTTATTATTTCAGCAGAGAGCAAGTCCATGCTGCTTGCATTGCGGCTGCCGACCTGTTTTGCTTTCTGGACATTTACGGGGAAATACACTGCAAAGCCCCCTCTCGTACTTTGACGCCGCCTGAAGGCGAGCTGTGGGTGGAAATCATCTGTGGCTCTTCTAGTGTATGTGCAAGGACAGCCTCCGGAACCCTTCACTGCTTTTTCTTGGGTAATAACCCACAGCAATGGCCCGTGCAGCTGTCTGGGCGTTACTCATCGCTGGCTGCCTACCATGCACCTTACTTTGCTGAGCCCTCTAGTACCCTCTTACCGCGTGCCAATAGCCGGCAGCGGGTGTGCGGCATTGACACGGCACACCGCCTGCAGTGCATGTTTGCCTGGAAAGACCCAGGGTCTTCTCAAGAGTTCAGCAAGCTGGTGACCTTGGAACCCACTCGTGCATGGGCGGCTGTTGCCGTCACATATGACAGCGTGTGCGCCATCCCCGCTAACTGACGTGTTCAAACCATCTGCATCCATCCTTTTTCCACATATTTTTCTGTTTTCCTTTGTTGAATGTCAAGTTGAAAAGCCACCCCGGGATGCACTTGTTCTGTGCCTCTGAGTTTGTAACACAGCTGGCTGTTAACACTGTTACGCAAAGGGTGACACTGCTGCAGCTGCCACAGCACAGTGGCTCAGCAGGCGGCCTCGCTGCACACACCGGCCGGTCCTACATGCTGCCGCCTTTGCTGCCGCTGTGGCCGCTTTGACTGCTGCTGCATGTCATTGTTGTCAAGGCGCTACAGTGAGCTTGCACAGTGGCAGGCGGAAATTGAAACTCAATTGGTGCTGGCTTGCCTGGGGGGCGGCAATGGCAAAGCAGAGCAGAAGAGCATGCACAGACACGTAAAGCGAGCTAAGCATGGCAGGCGAAGGAGCAGAGCAAAGCAGGACTCTCAAAACGTTGGGGCGGGGCAGGGCCAGGGGCCCCGGCACTGCTATGCGAGTGAAGAGTACATTCCAGAAAGAGACAGGCATATACAGGCTACGGGCACGCTATATGCAAGCATCATGGTGGGGCGGTGTGGCCGCTAAAGAGAGCGAGCAAGCTGGCCGCTGGAAAGGACAACAAACACAAAGTGGGCAGGCAGCTAGCTCAGGGGAAGTGCGGCGGGCAAAATTTCCCAGGGGAGGAGAGACAGTGCTGGTATTCATGGGTGCATCAGGCAGTGAACAAAGAGGGCCCTGCACCCTGCCGTTGTTGTGGTTGGAGTGCACAGCGCCGCGGCTGTGCGCGCCACAGCGACGTGGGGGCGGTATTGTGCAAGTCCTGGGGCGTTGGGATGGTCTTGGGAATGGCGTGGATATGTGGGTGCTTCCCAGCAGCATGTGGCGCGGGTCGGGCTGAGGGGGAGTTGGGTGGCGAAGGTGCGCCGTCGGCGGCGGTGGGGGCGCAACTCACACTGCGCGGCGGCCCGCAGCAATGGCGGCGGCCGCTGCAGGCAACAAGTGTGGCGTCCAGGGCTGTGCGCTGTACACATGCCAGTCAGCGACTGCTGCAGCCATGGCAGTGCCGTGCCTTCAAACTCCGAACAGTGACTGCTGGTGCAGGGGCTTGATGACGGGGCGGTTGGGGTCCACCTCGCCCTCGCCGTCCTGCAAGGACGAGGTTTGACAGCAGCAGCTTCCGGGGTTGGCAGTTTGGAAAAGCGCCCAGTCCTCATGGGATTGACCAGCAGCAACTGGCACTTGGTCTCTATCCGCAAGTGGGAGCCCGCCGTACCCAAGCCTCCCCAATTGTTAGCAGGCATTCAAACCAAAAACACATTGCACCTTCTCCAGCACATAGACTTTCGTCTCCAGCTGCAGGTCAAAGGGCTGGCGGCCGTAGCGCGACTCCACCAGCGCGCGCACATCGTTGTTGAAGGCCTTGCGCTCCGAGCCTGCAAGCAGGGATGGATGCAATGCTGTGCCGTCCCACTCAGGCGGTGAACACAGCAGCCGCTGAGCGACATACACGCCATGTCGGCTAACACAGCAGGCAACAAAGCAGCCCAGCCCTGCACTAGCACATCTAGTCTCCAGCAACGCTGGAACACTCACCGCGCAGGTGTGTGCGCACAAATGACATGCAGTCCAGGATGTCCAGCAGGGTCACCGCCGACTGCAGGGGTTTGCGGGCAAAGCAAAGACAGCACAGCGATTGAGTGACAAGGATAGGCAGGCCCAGGAGCACAGCAAGCAGTCGAAGGTGTCCAGCAGCGTGACCGCCGACTGCAGGGGATGATTGGCATGGTGCAGCAGGGTTCATACAAAGCAGTGGTGGCAGCGGCACCAGCAGCTGTGCACGCTGCAGCAACTGCGGGTGTGTTGGCAACAGCAGCAGCCACACCAGCGGCAGCACTAGCAGCGGCAGCATTAGCAGCGGCAGCAGTGGCAGCTTGCCTGCATGCGCATGGGGTTGGGATGCACCGAATACTCGGAGAGCTTGAACTTGCCGCCTGTTGGAGGGGCAAATGTTGGAGCTAGCTGATGGGCGAAAACGGCCGGGCTGGACAAGGAAACACGGCCAGTGGATCAGGGCAGCAAGGTGAGCAGCTCAGTTGGCGGTCGTGTCCGGCTTACCCACTGTGGCTGCTCAGCGCCTCTCCACCATCCAGCCTTAGGGTGGCAGAAAGGATCCAACAAGCTTACCGTGCTCCAGCACGTCCTTCCACTGGTCCACGTCGCGCTGCTTGGACTGGCGGCTGCGGGGCAGGCAAATGGTGTGGCAGCGGCACGCTATGTGACACACCGCATGTGCCATCAAGGAGAGCTGGTGCGCAGCGCCTCGATGGCTGACATCCCTCACTACACCCCACACCCCTCGCATGTGAGGGTGCTCCAACGCAAGACCAAAAAGTTCTCACTTGTAGGAGGGGTTGTATGCCTGCAACAGGTCCTCCAGACCCTGGTGCTGGGCTCACAACACTCCCCACAGCTCCCCACTGTGCATGTGATGCTCACTTGTACGAGAGGTTGTAGGACTCGAACAGGCACAGCCAACATGCTCTTTCAATGGCAGAGTTGGCACCCCACAAACCCACTCTCACTTGTACGAGGGGTTGTACGCCTCGAAGAGGTCCTCCAGGTGCACGATGAAGGGGTCGGTCAGGTTCCTGCAGGAAGGACACAGAGCATGTGTTCAATCAGCATGCTTGGCTAACGTGGCAAGGCCTCCAGGTGCACAAAGAAGGGGTCAGTCAGGCTCCTGCAGGAGGAACATACAAAGCATAGTCTCGGTTAGCATGCTGGGCTAATGCGGACAGCAAGGCCCACCGGGTGCACGATGAAGGGGTCGGTCTGGTTCCTGCAGCGGGCAGGACAGGCTGGTTTGGTTAGGCGCCAGCGGCAGGGCTGCACCGGTAGCATGGGCAGCAGGGCTTCACTGGCGAAGCATGCTGGACACGGTTTGCTAGTCAGGCAGCCCACTAGACAGGGCTTGCGCAGGGAGGTGACAAACAAGTGGGCCACCCCAAGCAAGCCGCAGCCGCACCAGCCGCTCCACTCCACGCGAGCGCCAGCTTGCTGCAAAGATCGCACAGGCCAAGCGCAGCAGAGCGCGCACGCCACAGCACTTACCATGCAACCGCACAGCTTCCAAGCAAACCCGCACCTGTCGTTCCAGGCCGCCACCAGCTTGCCGTGCGGCTTGAGCAGGCGGTGCGCTTCGTCCAGGGCGCGAGGCGTGTCCACCAGGTGCAGGCCGTGCAGGAAAGTGACCTGTATGGTTGGAAAGGAAAGCGGCAGCAACGCCACTTCAAACAGCACACGGAGGTAGATGGGCCGGCTGGCATTGTGCCTCGATGCGTCCGGCCTCCCAGCAACCATGATGGCTGAATCTGCACCATGCAACGCACCAGGTCTGCGGTGGTGTCCTGCAGCAGCGAGCGCTCCACCTTAGCCGTCACCAGCTCGATGTGAGCGCGGTGCGCCTGCAACAAGGAAGAGCGCGAGCATTGTTGGGGGTGTCAGGCGCAAATTGAACAGCAGGAGATAAGCCGTGACCAGCCCAATGTAAGTGCGGTGCGCCTGCACATCGGAGTAAGTTAGGAACAGCAGGGCGGCATCATGAGCTCGCAGCGGCAGAGGCATGGCGACACGCGCAAGGCATCATGACTTTGCAGCTGCGGCAACGGCTGCTGCGGCGGCAGCAGCGACGGCAACATGCCTGTGCAAAGCGCCAGCAGCAGAGGCGGCAGGGCCACCAGCAGCAGGAGCGTGAGCAGCGGCGGAGCATGCACAGCGGGACACGCGCCTGTGCAAAGCGGAAGGTGCGGGCCAGCAGGGTGGGATCCGCTTCAACGCCCACCACATGGAAGCCCCTGCAAGCAAGTTGGGGCAAGCAACAACAGTCGGAAGTGTGCAAGAATTTTCTGCATCTACCTTCAGACCCTCTCCTCCGGAACGCCACCCTCTGCATCCACGCATCCACGGCACACAGCATGCCCACCGTGCAACAACGGCCGACCTGCCCGCCGGCTCCACGCTGCACCGCCCCTCTGCGCCAATGGCAGTGCCACCTTGCCACCTGAACAGAACCTGCCAGCTCCGCTGCCCCAATCCTCACCTGCGAGCCAGCTCAACCCCATCCCGCCCCTCCTCGCTTCAAAGGGCCTAGAGCACATGATAACCGTCAGTGCTTGCCTGCGTGCCAGCTCCACGCCCCCCCGCCACCCCGCACACGCATGGGACAGGCGCACATGACCAAACTGTTACTGGAATGCTTGCCTGCGCGCCAGCTCCATGCCGCCCCGCCGCTCCTTGCTTCAGAGAGCCCCTGCTCTGAGAGCAAACAACATGCATGACTGCTTGCCTGCGCGCCAGCTCCACGCCTCCCCGCCCCTCTGCTCCAATGGCAATATCCACACACACGGGGCGGCTGCGCCGCCGGGCGGGGAACAGACCCTCTATCTTCTCCCACAGCGCAGCCGGGAAGGTGTTTCTGTATAGTGGGTGGGAGGAAGGCGACTTGTCAGTGCTGCTTCGGAGTTCCATGTACAGCAAGCATGGCATGGCATGAAAGACCTGCCCTGCTGCATCGTTGCTGCTCCCCAAGCGCACTTCAGGCCAGCCCCTGCAGGCAAGCACATCAAAGCCCCAGCTGCATGAACAAGATGCAAGCGCACCTGTACTGCGACAGCACGTTGACAAAGCGCTGGCTGGGGTGGTGCGACTCAAAGATGGCGTCCTGCGAAATTGCCAGGCATCCAGCGCAACCTCACATTCGAGTAATGGAAATCACACCAACTGATGCGGGCGGGCGAGACCAGAGGGAGAGCAGCAGCGGCATTGCATGCCATGGCGCGGCAGTCAGCGGTGCTGTTTCGCCGAAAAGAGGCATGAGCGGCACTCAGCAAGAGCCGCACCTCGCCGTGCCGCGTGGCGGGGCTCTCCAGCCGCTCCTCCATGCGCACTGCATGGCATGGAGTGGATGGCCCAAGCGCGGAGCGTTTGCAGCCGACATTTGTCGAGCGGCGGCGGCGGCGGCGGCGCTTGGGCCGCCGCCCAGCGTCCGCCACCCGCGCACCAGTGTACCACGACTCGGCCTCCTTTCGGGCTGCTGCTGCTGCGTGGGGCATGGTAGAGGCTCCACGACACTGGGCGACACGAGCTGCCACCGCCTGTGCAGCCACGGGCAGCAGCGGGCCCAGGCGCTGCAGCGCGGCAACCCCGAAGGGCGCCAGCGAGCTGGTCAGCATCGGTGCCAGCGGCGAGCGAGCGCGGGCAGGGTTCAAGGTCGGGGGTCCTTGGCTAGTTGTCGGGTGGCTCTGCAGCAACGCTGGCATATACCAAAGCGATTGAGGATATGTCGGGCTGCAGCGCCGCGCTGGCACGAGCACACCCTGCTGCGCCATCGCCGTTGCCGCCACAGCGGCGGCCGCCGCCGCTGCCGCCAGAGCGCTCGAGCCGGCCTCCGGACCGCTGGCTAGCTCAAAGCGCGAAAAATGCAAGCGGTGGATTGGTGGTGCTTTGGCTATGTATGCCAGTGATGCAACGGGTTCAGCTGCACCACACGGCACAGCCTGGCGGCGGGCTCGTTGCGCTGGATCCAGCTGCTGCACCAGCTCGAGCGTAGGCCTTGTGGCTGTTCTAGGGATGCACGTGCTGTTACACCTGCATGGCCAGGCTTTCTTCGAAAGCTCAGGGCTTTCCTGCTTTGAACAATTGGGGTGCATGAGCCTAGCACCTACCCTGAAGGGCTGCACTCCCTTCGGCACGCCGCTGCCCAACGGGACCATTCGCGCTGCGACGTGCGGATGACCGTTTTCATGCCGCAAGGCGCATGGCGCTGCTGGAACCCCATGCCACATGCGTATCAGACCCAGAGAGGGCACCTGCAGTGTCTAGTGAGGGTTGCCAGAGGCAGGGTAGGGGCCGGTAAGGCCCGGATCAGCACCACCGCGAGCGGTCGCTTGGCGTTCCATGCGCGCCGACCCTGCTGGTTTTCACGGGCGCCGCCCAGCCCCCTGCACATCAGACCATCGACACGACGGTGATGCGAGTGCACGTGGCGCCGCCCGAGCAAGCGCTGCAGCTGCCAAAGAAGGGCTTTGCCGCCGACCCTCTCGCCAAGCAGCCCGGCGGCGACACCAGCGCAGACAGCAAAGTGCGGGTCTTCGGATGCCTCTTCCCGCGCTCGCGCACGGTGACCGCAGAGGAGGAGGCCGCTAGCGACGACTGGGACCCGCGCTGGCACCTGCGGCGGGCCACTAGGAGGAAGCGGTGAGCTGCACAGCAGGCCTGGCGCGCAGCGAGGTCTAGGGGCGCGGGTGCGGGCAGGGCGGCGGCGGCGGGCAGCTGCTCGGCGCCCGCTTTTACGCACCCGTTATGACAGCGCCCCTCTTATTGGCCTGCCCGCCTGATGGGCCTGTTGGGCGCTTCGTCTCACGTTCCAGGCCGGCGTGCAGCGTTGGGCACCCCGCCGCCCTCGCATGGTGCATCCACGCCGCAGGAACGATGCGGGAAGCACCCTGCACCTTGCTCCATGCCACTCCTGCTCATCCCTCTGCTCCACCCCTCCCCTTCTTCACCCTCCTGCAGGTGCACCACGACCAACTGGGCGGGCCGGGTCACCTCAGAAACGGTCTACGAGACGACAGAAGTGACCGACCACCTTGGCCGCCTGCACAGCGCACGCATCGCCACCAATGAAGGCGGCAAGCTTGTCTCAGAAGCGGCAGCCCTCTACCTGCCCCAGGGCCTGGCCGGGAAAGCCGTCTCCGGCACAGCCGCCGCCAGCATGGCAGCAGGCGCCGCCGGCGCAGCTGCCATGACGAGCGCGCTGGGCGTGCTTGCGGCTGCGGCAGCGCCGGCAGGGCCATCAGCCGCGGGCTGCGCACAGAGCGGCACGTGTGCAGTCGGCTATGTGTTCGCCGACGGCCGCACCACGTTTGGAGTGCTCACAGACCCAGAGGCTGTGGGCCTGCCGCGGCAGCGAGCAGTCAGCAGAGCAGCGGTGGACCAGGCGAGGCAGCCGCCCTGGCAGACGTCGTCAGCGGGCACCACACCCCTCCGCCGCAGCGCAGCGTGATGCCAGCAGCGCAGCGCGACCACAGCGCAGCGTGATCGCAGTGCAGCGTGGCCGCCTCTGTGCCCTCTGATCAGCCTGGGCTGTTTTTGCCTGCCGTAGTTGTGTAGTCTCGCGTTGCCCCACTCCCCAGTTGCGCCCGTCCCAAGCTCTGTTTCCCCTCATCCCCAAGCGAAATCAAAGCTATGCCCCTTCCCCCTGTGCCCCTGCGTTGATGTATCCTGCCCGTAGCAGAACCTGCAACGAATGGCCCTTCCCAACTCCCTTTCTTTAGCCCACCACTTGCCGTTGCGCTTTCATGTGAACCCTGCCTGCGTTTTCTATGCTCACCTTTGCTACTGTGCGCCGCTCACGCCTGCGGCCAGTCGCTGCTGCACCCCATCCCTACCCAGCCCTCCCTCTCCCGCCAACCCCCCCCCCCCCCCCCCGAGCGCTTATAGAACACAGAAGAGTTGGTGATGCTTTTTTCCGCCTCAAACCTGCCCCGTACTACCCTAGACTGCAGGCCGTGTAGCCTGGCCTGCTCATCCCACTAAGCGAGTGCATAATTCACATGTTAGAGCGCGTTGAGCAGAACTACAGACATGCTGTGCTGGGGATACAAAAAGAGCGTGCAGCGGGGGCATATAAGCAAGAGGAAAGCAGATGGGCACAGCGAGGGACAAAGGGAGCGGAAGCAGGAGTGAGAGGGGTAAACGAGGCCCTGCTGCGCTGCTGGTGCTTAGTGCACACTGGAAATAAGTCTGTTGTGCAGAGCAGCACAGCAGGGCTTGGGGGGCGTGACTACTGAGTGCAAGGACATTCAAGCACAGGTGTGCCAGAGCTGCATGGTAACGGTGCGCCCGTCTGTGCTGCCCAGCACACTGCTGCCCAGCACACTGCTGCCCAGCGCACTACCGCCCAGGGAACAGCGGCGGCGAGCGGTGATCCTCAGGATCAATCTCCGCCAGCGGCTCGAAGTAAGCCGCCTCTGCTGCGCTGCGTTGCGTGGCGCCTGCGGTACGGAGGGAAGTGGAGTTTGGAGTTGTGGCACATGTGGTGGCACATGGCAGGCTTCAGTGGCTGAGGCAGGCACGCCAGGCCGCTTGATGCGGCCGCTAAGCTCCACTCTGGCCACCACCAGCTGCCCAACAGGCATGGGCTGGCTGGGCATGTGCTGGCCCTGAGCAGCGCCACGCATGGCCGCACACAGATTGCGGCAGGGAAAATGATGCGCACGCGCAAACCTGGCGCGCGCCCAGTCCCACATAGCCAGGAAGGTCGCACACACTGGTAACCATGCCCAAACGGAGCGCACCTGCAAACTTGGCGCGTGCCCAGTCCCAGGCAGTGATGACCGAGTCGAGGACCATCTCGAAGACGCCCGCCAGCCTGCGGAAAAAAAAGTGCCGCACTCAACTCAGCGCAGTCACATGGGCGTCCCAAGTATTGTGTGCAAGATACACCGATAGGCAACGCGCTTGCTGCTGCCGCCAGGGGGAGGGTGGAAAGCCTGCCGTCTCAACGCGCACGCGCCAGCCGCCGCACGCACCGAGCAACAGTAGGGTAACTAGAAGCGGCCCCTGCCAGAACAGGGCCATGGCACCCCACCTTCCAAAGGCAACAGAACAAGCGCAAAATTGCTCACCCAGCCAGCAGGGGCGCCATGACATCCATGACCCGGTCCTTGGCCGCGTCGCCCAGGCAGTGCGCCCACACCACGCCCGCCACCACCACCAGGATGCCTGCAGAATTTGAAGGTTTGGGATTGGGAGTTTAGAACAGTGCACAGTTGCAACGGTTGGTCTACCATCAAAAGCCAGCGCTTGGCAGCAGGGCATGCGCTGGTGAGCGCAAGGGATACCATAGTTGGGAGCAAGCAAGCAGCTTATCATAGCAATCTCACCCGCCACCAGCACGAAGAGGAAGAACTTTTTCACGCCGCTGTGGCCGCCGCTGCCGCCGCCGCTGTCGGGCTTCTTGCCGCCGCCGCCGTGCATGTTGCCCTTGCCGTCTGGAGTCCAAATTGGAGACGAGAGAGGGAGTTGGTTGAAGGGGAAACGAGAGAGCGGTGCAAATGTGTAAGGCAGCCAGGAAGCATTGCTCCAACGCAAGTTCACATTCAAGCGCCACCATGTTCGCAGGGCGCCTGCAGCAGCCCACCAGAGGGCACCAAGCCTGGCATGGCAGCGAGTGCAGCAGCACCGGCAGAGAAGCCACAGCACTATTGAAGCTGCACCAGAGAGGGTGCATCGCTGCACCTGTGTCGGGGATGACTTTAGCAGAGTTTGTGCACTGGTTGGCGTGCACCAGGCGCAGGTTGGTACTGCTGGCCTGGTACCCGCTGTTCTTCATGCTCTGCAAAGAAATGCAGACAGCACGTATGGTTGGTTAGGTGACAGGGCTGATCGGCCAGGCATGGGCACTTTCTTTCTGCTGGCCCGATGGCCGAGGCTGCTGTTCAGAATGCAGGCATCTTGCTGCAAGCGGCAGTGATTGCGAACCTAATCCCATGCCAGAAGGTAGCAACAGTGCTGACAAAGCAGCCGCGCACCGGGCAGGCCATGGGGCAGAGGTCCGGCATTTTGCTGCACGTGGTGCCATTGCGCTCAAAGCCGTACTCGCACTCTGCGGCATGAGCGAAGAAAGTGCAGAAAATCATGCGATGGCATGCCGCATGGTGCTGGCGTCATATAATTTTCCCCTTAAAGCCGTACTCGCACTCTGCGGCAAATGGACGCACGGTATTGGCATGGCGAGCAGCAGGCGGCAAATGGATGCACGGTTGTTGGCATGGGGCCCCCGGCAGCACACAGACAGGTAGCGCAGTGCCAAGGCCGCCTGCGCACACCATGCTGCAGATGCTGCCCCCCCCCCCCCCCCCCCCCCCCCC
>VFQQ010001681.1_pt1 | contig 29142 bp, 53 predicted proteins | sample 3512341 | NCBI WGS metagenome assembly VFQQ01 (sample SAMN10412373, study PRJNA504923) | tailings metagenome | isolation source: Relicate 2 Philex TSF1 revegetated site | place: Philippines: Tuba, Benguet | collected 2017-08-29
CGAAGGTGTTGCGGGCCTGCTTCAGGGGGGTGGCAGCCACGGGGCGCACGGCCACGGGCGCGACGGCGGCGATGGTGCAAGCCATTGCGTCGGGCTTTGCGACACAAGTGTGGACCGGGTGAATGAGAGCGGTGCAAGCCCACGGCGGGCTGAAGAGGCCCAGCTGATGCACCTGGGTCGGCCGCATGGGGCCCCCTTCCATTTTGCTGACGCTGCACTTCTAGACCCTCCCGTCGCGTCCATGCCATGCCAGTGAAGTAAGAAAGCGATCTGCGGCGGGGCAGGCGGCGGCGCGCCCCCTGCAGGCCGAGGCGCCGCCGGCCCGCCGCTGCACCGCCGCCGTGCGTCAGCAGATATGGCTGCCCGCAGGCGGCCTTGGCGACGCGGCCGCACCGCGGGACATGCCACAAACTGCATCACAAACTCAAGGGCGGAGCGGATCACGGCGGGGGGGCCTGCAACCAAGGCCGCCGCGGAGCATTATCCGCCGTCGTGCGCCCGCTCGGTTGACTTCGGTTGAACTCAAGTTCAAAAGGTCAGGCAGCCAAACCACACTGGCAGGGTTGCCTGTCGCTTCTGGGGCGCCCTGCAGCACTGCATGTAGCTTCGCAGACGTCTTCAGCTGCCGATAGGCGATCCTGGCAAGGAGCCGCGGCAGCAGTGTCCATCAGCAGTTCCTTGTGAATCATTACATGCTACTTGCTCTGGATCAATCAAACTGGTGGGCGCCACCTGGGCGGCAGATGGCGCCAGAGGCATGCGTCAGAGATGGGCAGGGCTTAGATGGGTACAGCGCAGCAGTTGCCGCGCCGCCCACAGCCAAGGGGCACAGCAGCGCTGCCGCAATCGCGGGGTGCACACTGATGGCGGGATGAAGGCAGGCTGGGGAAGAGGCCGAGGGGGTTGGAAAAGCAGCGAGAGGGCATGCGAGTGCAAGCAAGGGGTCGGTGTTCTGAGTTGGGGGCTTAATTTTCGCGGCGCCGGCGCCGGCACAGGCCGTTAGCGAGGGGCGCCGCGCGCTCAAAGCATAATTGGGAAGGTGGGTCAGTGCGAAACGAACGGGAGCCAGAGGGCAGCAAAAGAGGGCGAGGTCATGCGGTATTTATGGCATGGTACAAAGGGGACATGGGCCACTATAGGATGCCTTGCATGGGCGCGCCAGGCAAGCGCGCCGAGCGGGTGCTGATTCACACCGGCTGTTGTGCAGACGGACTGCCGCCAGCTGGACAATCGGGGCCCCGGCCAGCACGCGCACAGCAGGGCTAGACGCCACTAGCATCTGCTCCGCTGCGCTGCTTCCAGCGGGGTGGGTCACCAGCCGGCGCTGCAGCAGGGCCTGCCAGTTGAGGCGGCGGCGGGCGTGTGCGCAGCGTGCGGCGCTCACGCCACTGGCGTCGGCTCCGCTGCGCTGCTGCCGGTGGGGCGGCCATCCAGGCCCACAACCGGCTCCTCATCAGAGCTAGTGCTGCCGGGGTCCAGGCTGCCAAAGGCCACCTTGGGCTGCACCTTGGGGAACTGCAGGAGGGCAAAGGGAGCAGAATGCAGCAGTGGTTGAAGGGCAGGAGGGGCATGCTGCTGCTGACGCGCCCCAGCTGCAGCACGGCCCGGATTCCGACTGACAGCACAGCACAGCAATTTTCTGCTACAGCCTGCTCCAGAAATGCAGGCGGTCCAGTTCTACTGCTGCACAGCCCAGCATGACAGCCCCTCGCACAAAATGCACCTCCTGCAGCACTGGCCCATCCTCATCGCTGGGCAGGAACCAAGGAGGCAATCAACCCAACTGCAGCAAAACGTGTCTCATCTAGCGCACCTCCTGCAGCACCGGCTCGTCCTCGTCGCTGGGCAGGAAGCAGCGGTCGGTGGAGTGCCGCTCAATGGCCTCCCTGCAGGCAGGACAGACACACGCAGGCAGGACTGGTTAGCAGAGTGCCCCGAAGCAGCCCGCCTGAGAAGCAAGCAGCGGGCAGTTGGCAGCTCAGGCCTCCCTGCACAGCAGCGTGCACAGCATGGCCAGTGAAAGTCTTCCATCGGCAAACTGCTCCACACACAAGGCTCACTGGATCAGGTGGAGGCGCTTGGAGGAGGCCGAAAACTCCTCCAGCTTGCCCTCGGCGCCGCGGTAGAACATGAAGTAGGGCAGCACCTGCAGGCCAAGCAAACCATAGGAAACAGCAGACAGGTGAGGTGCAGGCCAGTCAGCAAGCAGTTGCTGCAGGTACGGCAGCTTGCCCTCGGCGCCGCGGTAAAACATGAAGTAGGGCAGCACCTGCAACACACACATGGACGAGGGAGGTGCAAGTTAGCGGGCAGCAGCAGCAGGCGGGCTTGCAGGTCAGCAGGCAGGTCGAGCTGCCCTGCTGGAGACGCTGCATCGCGAGCACAGCAGATGCATGTGGCGCCTCCCGCCCTTGCACATTTACCAACTCACTACTCCCATCGTCCCTCGACCCGCAGCAGCAGGCACCACACCAAAACAAAGCAGCATGAAGCATCAGCATGCAGCGCACACCTTGACACCCAGCGCCTTGACCACCGCCTTGTTCTCATCGAAATTGATGGCCAGCAGCAGCAGGCACCACACCAAAACAAAGCAGCACGAAGCATCAGCATGCAGCGCACACCTTGACACCCAGCGCCTTGACCACTGCCTTGTTCTCATCGAAATTGATGGCCAGCAGCAGCACATCGGGCCGCGACGCCACCAGCTTCATCACCTGCACAGGCAGCAGACAGTGCAAGGGGCCAAGTTGAGCAGGAAATGCGTCGCGCAGGCAGATCGGGCAAGAGAGTTGCCGCGGTGCCACCAGCTTCATGACCTGCTCGGGCAGCATCGCAAATGCAAATCAGACATTAGATGTGGAGCGCACGTGAGACAGGGAAGTGCAGACGGCGCAGGCAGGCAAGCTGAGGCGCAGGCAGCGAGGACAATAAAGGGGCGGTCACCACCAGCTGCCACCACCAGCTGCCTTGCACCACTCCTGCAGGAGTGGAAAGCGGTTGTGAGGCATGCCGCTCCAACCGAAGCGCAGCGGCAGTCAGCGGGGCAACTCGCCTTGGGGTACAGCGCCTTGCAGGCGGCGCACCAGGGCGCAAAAAAGTCGATGATCACCAGCCGCTCGCCCGCCCCCGCCTGCAGATGACAGAAGAGCGGGCAGAGGGAGGCAGTGGGCTACAAAGGGCAGCTGTGCGGGCACGACGTTCAAGCCACATGGCGGCTGCTAGCAGCAGTCACAACAAGCAGCGGTTGTGTTTGCACGTGTGCAAGCAGCAGAGTGGCTGCCACTGTAGTCAGTGCGCACAGCTGGCCGCAGAAGCCCCGACATTGCAGGCATGCAGCGGTGCAAAGCCAGGCGGGTGTGCCCAGGCGCTTGGGGTTGCGCAGCGCTCTCCATGCAGCGCATGCAGTCCTTTGAAGCGATCCATCCAGTGAAATGGGATCACAAAGCCACATACAACAACAGCAACTGCTAAACAGCTGCTCGGGCCCAGCCAGCACCCACCATGGCATCCACCAGCTGCTGCACGCTGCTGATGTGGATGACATTGGGCGGCGCCTCCTTCTGCCACCACTTGCTGGTTGGGAGCTGGAAGGCGGAGACGCGCACGGCCGCGCCGCGCTCCCTGCAGCACCAGCACCCGGCAGGCAGGTGAGAGGCGGGGGACGGGCAGCAGCGCGGCGCAAGGGCGCGGCCCGCCGTCGGCGGCGGCTGGCGGTCAAGCGGGAGCCGGGGCGACCTGCCAGCCCTGCGGCGCCTTCTGGTGATCCGTAGCGATCAGCCTGGTCGGCAAGGCACCTCCGGCAGGGCGGGAACTAGAGCACCTTGTCCAGCCGCCACTCGCTGTTTCGACCCACCTCCGCCCCGCGCCGCCTGCCCGCCTCGCCAGAGCGTTGTGAAGTGGCGCTGGGTTGCTCACATGCGCCGCCGACCGCAGCTGCCGCGCGGGCTGCACGCTGCAGGGGGCTGCGCACCGAAAGCTCCAACAGAGGCTGGACATGGCCGCTGCTCTTCTGGGGCTCGGTGCGAATGCCAGAAGGTCGAAACAAACGTGGCCGGCGGCCGAGTGAGGTGGGATGTGGGCCGCCGCCGCGGATGCTGCGCCAGCTGGATGGCCGACAGCCAAGCGGACGCTGAATCGTGCAATCATCTTCGCCTGCACCAGTCCTGCCATGCGTTGGTGGTGTTGTACCGGACCACAAATGTTCCTGAGCAGCTGCCATGCTGTGCGCACACATTGGGGACACAGCGGGCCACGCAGGCTGACCAAGAGGCACACAAGCGGCGGCTGCTGCCGACAGCTCGAGCCTGCTGCATCACAGGGGTTATGTTACAGTGCTGGAGGCTGCACTCATGCGCTATGCGAGCGAGCGCCACACCGTCAGCACAAGCACAAACGCTGCCAGCAGCTGCAGCGCCACGCCCGCCCAGAACATTTTAGAGGACAAGACTGTGTAGGGCCGCTGTGGCTGCCCAGGTGGTGGCTGCCTGGCTGTATTCGCACTGCTATCGCCGCCGCCTGCTCCCTGTTCTGCTGCATCCTCTGCCGCTATTGCCCCTGCCGCTGCTGACCCAAGCAGTGGCTGCCGCAGGTCGCCCCCTGCAAGCGACGCCCCATCCAGCAGCCGCCTCGACTCTGCTGCCTTCTGAGAAGCATAGCTGATCAGCAGCGCTCCAGGCACGGCCAGCACAAGGGTGCTGCCGCACGTGCCACCTACGACCTCAAACACGCTCCTGCAGATCAGATGTGAGCAAGGGGGAGTGCTGTGGGTGAGCAAGCGGCAGTGCCGCTGCATGTGCTGCACGGGGCTCGGCCCGCATGAACGCATAAGGCCATCCTGTATGCAGGGCCTAGAACACAGCCGCCCCACCCACCTGCATGGCAGCACCTCCTGCCAACATCTGGACCTCTGATCCCCGCATCACACCACTGCAACACCACCTTGCATCTTCACCTCCCCCCCAGCATCTCCCCAAGTGCTGCAGTCCTACCAGTACCACAGCGCCAGCGACCCACCCAATCTCAGCAAGCGCCTAGCTAGTCAGCTCGCCTCACCCCAGGTCTGTAGGCAGCTCACTTCCTTCCAAGCACTCCCATCTGCCAATCTCAGCAAGCTCAACTCACCCCAGGTCTGTGCAGCTCAGCGCCAGCGCCAGCGTGGCGCCAAAGAAGCAGAGCGCTTCCACCGCTGCAAACCTGCCGCCGCCGCCGTCTGCCAGCGCAGCGCCGACTCTGCTGCCGGAGGCAAGGTGTTGCAGCAGCTCGCGCACCGCGGCCCGAGCGGGGAAGTGCACCACGGGATAGGATGCGATTAGGACCAGGCCGATTGCGGCACGAGCCACCTGTTGAGAGGTGTGGAAGAGGCAGGGCCGGGGCAGCGATTAGTGCTTGGGATGGGGGCGGGCGCAGCCTGCTCAGATCAAGCAGGAAGGTTAGCCATGCCAAACTCAGGCGTGCCGCACTGGCCTGAGCAGCCAGCTAGCAACATTGCCCCACGAATACCCCCTGTGCTCCCACCTGCATCAGTTTGTCCTCGGGATCGAAGCTGAGCAGGATGTCGGGCTGTGGGTGCGGAAAGGCGAGGTAGCCCATAAAACCTGCCGCAGGCAGGTGGGGACCGGCAGAGGAAGGACAGAGGTTTGATCCTGTTGCTGGGCGCCGGCGCAGAGGTGATGCGAGGCAGCGCAGTGACAAGCCCGCTGCAAAGCCATGCGGAACTGAGCAGCATGGCAGCTGCATGCGTCTGCAGGCGCCCGCCCGGGCTTGCAAGCTTTGTAGTTGCAGCTTTGCTTCAAGCCAGACCAGTGCACCACAGTCACGTGCAAGCCCACCTGTCGCTGAGTAGAGCACAGCGGTGAGGCTGACTGAGAGGGCCACAACCCCCACCATGCCGATTAATTTGGCGGTCTTGGGCTGCCGCCGCCGCCAGCTGCCGTTGCTGCCGCCGGCCGGCCGCAGCGTGGCAGCTGCCCCCAGCTGGTGGGCTGGTGCCACCTCAGCTGCTTCGCATGCTGCCGGCACCGTGGCGGGTGTTGCAGCGTTGATTGACGTGCGGAACATGACGGGCTGCTGCTCAAGCTCGGTGAACACGCTGATGACCTGCAGCATGGTTGATCAAGCGTATGCATTAATGCACTCACCAGGCCGCTATATCTGTGCAGCCCTGGCCATTTTATCCCGGGCAGGTGTGCCTTACGACGGTAGGGAGCCATGCGCAGACGCAGTAGCTCCCCACAAGCCCAATGCACCAACCAACCTCTGCGCCACAGTCCAGAAGCCATGCTCCCTCCCCGGCTCACGTTGGTGTGGCAGGCAAAGCCGAGGATGATGAGCGGCAGGGCTCCCAGTGCGTCCCAGGAGGGGTTGAAGGCCTTCACGCGCCCAAATGGGTCATCGGCTGCTGCCACCAGCTGCGCTGAGCGGAACACAATTGTGCCCACGACGACCAGGATGCAGGAGACTGCCGCCGAGCTGACGGCTGGGTGGGAGGCGGGGCAGGGGAGCAATGGGGAGGGCAGACCTGGTTAGAGTGCCAGCGGTGCCCACCAAGGAGTGCGGGAATGCAGGCGCACATGCATCCAGAAGATCAAGCCTTCTCATGCCTTCTCATGCCATGCAAAGCGGCAGGCGCAGGTGTCTGGTGTGGCAGACCACCACACACCCGCAAGCCGCATGGCAGCCCCACACAGGCCCGCAAGCCCCACGGTAGCTCTCCCACACCCGCCTGCCAGCGCCCCCAGGCTGCGCCTGAATGTGAGGGGCAGGATGGCCAGGCAGCCGACGGCGGTGATGATGAGGTTGCGGTCGGTCCACCAGCGGTGCCCAAAGGCGTGCTGCAGCAGCGGCGTGAAGCTGTCGCCTGCGATGGAAAGGATGGAATGCATGTTTGCGTCTGCAACAACTGAACTGCACGCCTTTGGGCGTGCTGCAGCAGCGGCGTGGAGCTGTCACCTGCGTTGGAGGAGGGGCGGCATGCAAGCAAGTGTCGAGGCTTGCCCCAGCTGTGCTGTCGTGCAGGCTACCACATGCGCAGGCACCCAACGGGCAGGCAACATGGCTGGATGAATGTGTGGAACGTTTAGACATAGATATACATGGGCAGCCTGAGACTGCTGCTCAATGTAACCGTGATCTATCCATCAGCATGTCTGACCTATAATCATCAGGTAGGCGCAGCAGGAGCCGTAGAGGAAGAGCCAGGTGGCGAGGCACATCAGCAGGCTGGTGCGGCGGCCCAGCAGGTGGTGCACCTGCGGGGTTGCAAGTTGCACAGATCAATGCAATCAGGTTTGCCGGTGTTGCAATGCACTCTATTATAGAGGCCCAGCAGGTGGTGCGCCTGTTGGGGGGCAGGGCGGCAGCAGCGGCAGCACATGTGGGTTTGCAAGCTGCTACATGTTACCACTAGCTGGACGCTGCACAACAGCCGCACGCACCGGTGGCCGCTGCACCCAAACCAGCCCCCAGCGGGTGCAAGCACGCTTCTGTGCCTGGCAGCCTCACCAGTGCGCCATAGGTACGAGCTCCGGTCGACTCAGCGCAGCGTGCCAAAACATACAGCGTGAAGCCTTCTGTGCAGGCAATGAAGGCCACAGCGACCAGTCCGCCGGCCCATCCGGTGCAGCTGAAGGCCAGGGGGAGTGCCACGATGCCTGCTCCAATCGACGAGTTGATGAGCGTGAGGACAGACGAGCGGGCGGAGGCGGCGGGAGCGTCCTCGACCACAACAGTCGCCATGGCGCCAGTGCTGGTCACGCCATGCACAGCAGCGTCTGCGGCGATGCTGATTGCCGGATCACCGCCACCTCCTGCCGTCAGGCGACCCCGACTGTCTGGCACCAAATGCAGAGCAGGCCTGCATCACGCGGCAGCAGAGGCAGTGAGCGGCGGCAGGGCGGGAGCGGCGGCGGCTAGGGCTAGGTGGCGAGCAGAGCGGGCATCGACATTCAGAGCGCTGCCATATTCCTGCTGGCTGGCAACAGGGCCCTAGCAACGCTGCCAAGTCAAGGGGCCGACAGCGCCATCGCGCAGAGCCTCCCAAACGAGCCGGCAACGCTGCTGGCAGTATCTCAAGAGCTCCAGAGCAGCTGCATCGCCCCACCGACACCTGCGCAGCCCCACCAGCCCTGGAACCCTCACTGCCGGATCGCCCCGCTTGCCTGCCTCGCCTGCCTGTGGCGCTGTGGATTGCTTTCGATGTGCAGATGGACGCTGGATGAAGGGGAGGCTCATCCGACCAGCCCAGCCGGGGTGCCCTTCTGACCGCTGCCGCCGCTCTGCTGCCGCCGCCCATGCTGTGCTCCCGCGAAGGCTCGCGCCAGTGCCGAGGGCTTGCTGCTTCAGATGCATGCCACGCAGTGCAAGGCTAGGCTACAAGCTGTCGATGCGGTTGTTACAAGTGCAGTGAGACATTTCCGGTGCACTACAGGCGGCATGCGAGCAATGTTGGCTGGACCAGCACAGGCAAGAGTTGGGGGGGGCACAATCACAGGGAGCGAAGAAAGCAATACTGGGCTCAGCCGCAGGTGAGAGAGGCACATGGATGTCAGCCAGGATCGAATCAGAGTCATAACATAGCAAGATGCTGCAGGGGCTGCCCTCACTCAAGCACAAGTGTACAGGCAGGGGAGCAAGCAAGGATCGGCAGCACGATGTGGGCCGCAATGTACAGGCAAGCCGCGCTGGGAGAGAAACCAGGCGGGCCAACAAAAAGAACGCAAGTTTGGCACACAAAAACAAGAAAACTCGAGAGCAGAATTGGGAAAACAAACGTACAGACACCCAGAGGCTGCACCTTGCGGCTGCTACAAAATGATCTGCCGCCTGCTGCCAGGGCTGCTCTTACTGCCGCTGGGGCTCCTCCTGCTGCCGTCGCTGCTGCTGCTGCTGCTGTTGTTGTCAGCCCCGCTCTCCCCATCACTGAAGCTGTCGCTTGCTGAGGCTGTTCCCTGCTGGTCCTCAGGCGGGGCCGACAGGGCGACCACCCGCAACCGCTGCGGCTGCTGCTGCTGCGCAATGTGCCGCGGCCGGACGTGGGGGAAAGCGGCCAGCGGCGCGGCGGCGGTGCAGGGCTGGCGTGGACCGCTGTGCCGTTCTAGTGCGTCCCTGTGGGCAGGGAAAAGGGCAGGTGCGGCGGGTGCGGCACGAGTCAGCCACACCGCAATGCTGCAGCTGAGCTGGCACAGCTATTAATAGCTGCACACAATAGCCATTGTGTGCTGCTTGCTCTAGCCAGTTGGGACACAGGAGGCTCAGGCTGGCACACCGGGACAAAGAGCGGCAAGGTTGGCAGCCTGCAGCTCTTACTTGAGCTGCTGGATTTGGGAGGCCTTGATTTGGAACGACTCCACCTGCAGCAGTGCAGGAGACAGGCAGGTGACGCGCAACAAAGTGACAATTGGCATGAGCTTAGGTTGACCGCCAGCCTGATAGAAGTGCACGCACAACCAGAACTCAACCCAACCTCACCAGCCCCTCCGAGCCGCGGAAGAAGAGCACGGTGGGCAGCCCCGTCACACCAAGGCCGCGCCCTAGCGGCTTGTTCTCGTCTACAGGCAGGGCAGCAAACGATTTGCAGTATACAGCCACGGCAGGAGATGGCTTCGACATGCACAGCCCTGTGGGCTGCCTTGCGATGTTCAGCGCACTTCAAAGCACACCCCTCCGCACAAGGCAAGCCGGCTCATGCAAGGGCTTCAAGGGCCGCGCACCATAATCAACGGCGATCCAATGAACCGAAGGGTCGGCCTCCGCTAGCTGGATGAGGTGCGGCAGCAGCGCCTTGCAGCCGGCGCACCAAGCGGCATACATCTGTTTGTTGGGAGGGAAAGCAAGCAAGGGCCTGTAGTTCTCAGCCATGCTCGCCACACTGTTTTTGTAGAGATCTGAGCGGTACCAGGGGCCCCTGGCAAGCAGCTTGTAGCACCAAGTGACTTGCCAGCCACGCAGTGTACCACACTCATCTCATGCCGCCTGGCACAGCAGCTGTGCAACCCAAGCAGTGACAGCTGCTGGTGGCAGGAGTGCAAATGTGTGGCAATCACGCACCTCCACCACTACCAACTCGTCCTTATATTCATCCAGTTTGTTGACCAGCTGCTGGATGCTGCGGACCTGCAAGCACGTGGGCAACAAACCAAGCGCGACAAGGCAGTTGCAGATAAGCAGCCAGTCCGGCGCCGTGCCACGGCCCAAATCATGGCTTGCAAGCGGACGCGGGCTGCACAGCTGCCTAACGTAGCAAGTGTCCGGTCAAATAATCAGTCACACCCTCTCACCTCCTCCATGTTTGGCGGCTTGGGCACTCGCCACCAGGGCGTCTTGCCTTTGAGGAAGGCAGACACGGCCTGCACGTGCAGTAGCCTGCAGCACATGGTGCACCGTGGCGGTCCTGGGCAAGTGGCTGGCGGCATCAACAGCAAAACCATTGTGAGGCGTAACATACACAGGCATTGATAAAGGCAGTGTAGAACCAAGCAGCGCTGAGGCCTGCGGCCAAAGACGTGCAAGGCCGCAAGGGCGGGTCCGGGCGGCGGGCGGCAGCGGGGCGGCACCTGGGCGCAACCACGCCGGGCCGGCCTGCCGCATCCACGAGTTTGTGCATGATGTGAAAGCAGGGTTTGGGCAGCAGGGAGCCGCGCGTCGCACCTGCGACCGTGCCGCCTGCCGGAAGCCCACCCAGAGGGAAGCAGGATGCGCGGCCCTCCTCTCTGCGGCTGCAATGAGTGATGCTGCGGTCGTGGCGGTGCAACTACGCCAGTTGCGGCCCAGGTGGCCATCGCTCGCTCGCGCTGCTTGCAGCCTGTCGGGCTGTTACGATGTGTGTCGGGCGGGTCGGTGCAGCCCGATTGCGCGCCTGGACGGACTGATGACGGCACGCCTGCTGGCCGCCGCGGCGCGCCATCGTTGGCCGACGGCACCGGCACTCGCACTGCAGGTGTTGTTGCGGGCCAGTTACAGCCGCCGCCCCCTGGCGGCGGCATGGGTTGTGCGCTGAACATGCAAGGCAGATGATGAGATGGGGGTGCGAAGCAACTGAGCAAGGGAGGTATGGTCTGGGTCATGGGTGCAGAGGGAAGGAACAGCGGTCAAAGCGGGCGCGGGCGCAGAAAAAAGCCGGGCCATGGGGTGCACACGTCAGGGGAAAGAAACGAAAATATGAATGGTCGTGGATGTTGTGTTGGGGAGGGGATGTCCAGGCAAGCTAGGGGGCCGTACGGGCGTGCCAGGCGAGGCTTGCGGGCAGTGCGGCACTGCCCAGCGGTCAGCAACACAAGAGTCTGGGTGTCACAAACGGCCGAGTCCACACGCACAGCCGGGTTCAGTACGCGCCACGTCGCTCGTGGTATCGTCTGATGCTGTCGCGCACAAACTCCCGGATCTTGATCTGCAATAGAAAGAAGGAAGGAATGGAGAACCGAGGGTTAGGCAACCGTAAGGCTGAAGGCAGATGGCCTCCTGCACAACCGCTCTGCCGATAACAGCGCTGCCCTAGGCATCAGGTACCCAGCTCAGCAGCAAGCAAGCACAAACAAATCTACTTCGACTCCAAACTAATCCACATCCAGCTTGGTGCGCTCGCTGGGCTTGAACACGCCCGCCGCCTGCCGCCATCGCAGCAAATACACCAGCTTGCAATAGTTAGTTTAAAAAAACGCAATTCTACTCGCCTCCAGCTTTGCGCGCTCGATGGGCTTGAACACGCCCGCAGCCTGCCGCCCCTCGTACGCCGCCTGCTCCTTGGCAATGATTTCACGCCGGATCTTGGAGTACAGCTGCAGCGCAGAAGGGAACAAAAACAGGTGGACAGCTGGCCAGATGCACTCGCAAAGGATCTCACGCCGAATGTTGGAGTAGAGCTGAGGTGGACAAAAAAGCAAGTGCCACTGAGCAACACCGCCTGCTGGCAGCTCTTAAGGGCTGCAGGCACGGCCCAACGATTTGTGCCACACATCCTGGCTGTCCCAGCGAATGTGCCACACAAGCCCTGCTGCCACAAAATGCCCCACTCTGCCAAACGCACCTGCGCCGCCTCGTCCTGCGAGATGCACAGGGGGTGCTCCGGCTGAGCGTACTTGCCCACCCGGCGCCGCACCATGTCCGCCACATAGGCCGCAAAGGCGGCATCCGGGGCGTCCCACGCCTCCTGCTCCCCCTCCGCCTGCCACCCCTGCTCCTCCGCCGCCTGCTGCTGGGCCGCCGGCGGCGGCAGCTGGGCGGCGGGTGCTGCGGCGGGGGCATCGTCGTCGCTCATGGGAGACATATGCATGCCGCCATTGCCTGCCATAGGTAGCTCTCCAGGCTCAGCGGCAGAGTAGGCAGCCGACAGCGGCCGCCCCGGCTGCTGCCCTGCCGCCTGCGCCCCGCTGCCGGCCTCTGGCGAGTACGTCTGCCCGCCGCCGCGGCCGATGTCTGGCGACAGGTTGCCGCCGCCGCCGCCGCCCGCTGCGCTGACGTAGCTGCCTGCTGCAAACTGGCTCTCCACGTCCCAGGAGGGAGCAGGCGCCAGCCCAGAGCCGTAGGGGCCGCTGCCGTTGGCTGCGCCCTCTCCTGCCTGCCGCTTGCTGGGCGGCTCTTCGCCCGGGGGCAGGCCCAGGCGGGAGGGCGGGCGCGGGGGGCTGCCGCCCGGCGGGCGTGGCCAGGGCCCACCCAGGCCACCAAAGCCGGGTGGCATCATGCCGCGGGGCGGCGGCGGACCGCCGTCTGCCGGTGAGTGCGGCGCACCGCCTGCCTCCCCACCGGGCTGGTCCCAGCGCGACCGCTTGCGGCTGCTGCCTGCTGCGCTGCTGCCTGGCGCCGAGCCGTCGCTGTGCCAGGGGGAGGCGCCGTTGGGTGGGCCGCCGCCTGGCGTGCCCAGCATGGGAGGCGGCAGCGTGGGCGGCGGCGGCAGTGGCCGATCCCCTGGGTAAGGGGGATGCTGCATGTGGTGCGGCGGCGGCGGCGGGGGCCGGCCCATGGGCGGCGGGGGGCCGGGCCGCATGCCAGGTGGCGGCGGCCGGCTGCCGGGCCCAAATCTCGAGGGCTCCCTGCGGCGGCGGGATCAGGGCGCAAGGGCGCAGCAGGTTGACAAATGCTTGAGAGCCAAGTGTGCTGCTGGATCAAGGCAAGCAAGTACAGCAGCAGCAGGGCGGAAGCCAAAGGCGAGGGCCTGAACAGGACCTTGTCTGCCAATCAGTATTTCCCTCACCTTGGCCGCGGCGGGTAGGGCGGGCCCATGTCCCGAGGCGGCGGCGGCCCGTGCTGCATGGGGGAATCGCGGTACGGGTGCCCCGGTGGCGGCGGCCCGCTGCCGGGCGGGCCACCATATGGGCTGGCCCCCATGCCAGGCGGCGGCGGCGGCACCGCCAGCGGCGGCGTGGGCCCTGCCTCACGCCACGGCTGCCCCGCGCTGCCGGGCGGCGGCCCGCCGCCACCAGGCGTGCCGCCGGGTGTTTGCATGCCCGGCCGGCCACGACTGCTGGAGTACATGAGCTCTGGAGCCAGCGGTCGCACACAGGCTGCGGCGGGGAACTTTTTCAGAAGGCCGTACGCCTTGGAGCGGATCTGCAGGAGGCAGGCAGCAAAGGAGGGCCCACAGTTGGAGCTGAGCCACATGCCTCAAAAAGGTGGAACTCCCACGCATCACACAGCACTGCCCAGCAGCCAAGACTTCTGCCGCAGATGGTGTGGCTGCTGCGGTGTTCAGCAGCCTGCCACAGACAGTGAGTTCGTCGAAGTGGTCTGTTTCCACTGCTCACCTCAAAGTCGGTGGACTGGGCCAGGTCGCGCAGCAGGTCTGCAAACGAGCCGTGCGCCGACCGCGTGTGGTGCATGTCGTCGCTGGTCAGCGGCAGCGACTCCACCACACGCAGCATCTGCATGAGTGGGTAAGTAGCGGAACTTCAGCAGAAAGTAGCGGATGGGCACCAGGCCTAGGCGTAAATGCTTGGTACGATACAAGGCTGGGCAGCTGCCGTTGCTGCCGCATGCTAGATGCGCCATGCAATGCAAGCAAGCCCCTACGCCCCACACTTTTCTGCAGCGGCGTGCGCCCACCTTTTTGAGGATGACTGCGTACTGCTTGCCGGTGTTGCCGCCCAGCACGCCCAGCAGCTGGCGCAGGATGCCGCACTTGACAAACTCCTTCTTGGCGCTGCAACGAGGAAAGTCAAGCAACAGAGCCGGTGAACAGGCATCGACTGGCAACTGATGTGGTGCAAGGCGTGTGTCTGCAGTCCTGCACGCTCGAGCGCTGCCCTGCACCTACTCCTTGCCTGCACAGCTGAACCACAGCCAAACCCCTACTCCAATGCAGCGATGCCACACCCACACCCACCCGAGCGTGTTTGTCCTGAGCACCACTGGATGAGGACAGACACGGCAGACATACGCCAATACAGCAACCACTCACCTGAGCGTGTTTGTTTTGAGCACCACGTCCAGCAGCAGGCTCATGTCGGCGATGCGTGCCGCCTGCCGAGCGCTGAGCTTGCCGCTGCGCTGCGCCTCGTCCCACGCAGCGCGGATACGCGCCGCCACATCCGCCCGCCTGCAGAACGCAGTTGGGTGGACGTTGAAAACAATCGATGACCAGGCGAAGCGGTCCGATTGCAGGCAGAATGGCAACAGCAGCCTAACTGCTCGCACACAGGGGCGAGCAATCAGCAGGAACCAAGCATACACAGCCCCCTGCCCAGCCCTGCCTCCCTCCACGCCACCCACTTGTCTTTGCCGGGCGAGCCGTGCGGCTGCGGCGGCTGCAGGTTGAGGTGCTGGCTGCGCTGCTCGCCCTGGCTGCGCTCCGGAGCCACCTCGCCCTCCTCCAGCTGCTGCTCCGCCGCTGCTGCTGCCGCCGCCGCCTGCTGGTGCAGCGAGCTGCCGCTCTCGTTACGCGACAGCGGCCGCAGCGCGCGCAGGTCTGAGGCGGAGCCTGAGTGCGGCAGGCCTGGTGCTGATCCCTCGCTGCGCTGCAGGGCACCGGCGGAGCCCGGCCTGGGCAGCCCGCCCGCCGCCTGCGAGTCGCTGTCGCTGTCCATCTTGCTGACGATGGGGCCGATCTCGCAGAGGTTGAACAGGCGCAGCACGCGGATGATCACATCGGGGTGCGAGTCCCTGCGGGCAGGAAAGGGGCACAGCACATCTTTGCAGGTAAAGACAGCTGGGCACTGCAGTAAGAAAGCAGGCCGCGCTGGGCATGAAGGCAGCAGCACAGCAGCCTGTGCCCAGCTGTTGTAGCAGGCAGTAGCATTGGCGGCATGGCTGCAACGCGCCTCACACAGCCCCAAGGCGCCTTGTAAGAGGCAGTGCAGCTTCAGACAGCTCCCCAGCCCTTCGTTACAAGCTGCCATGCAAGCAGTGCACCTTCAGCCAGCCCCCATCCGCCAGTCCTCACCGCAGCCGGCCCGCCGTGTTGACCATGGCCTCCAGCCGCCGGTCAATCTCTGAGCGCCGCTTGAGCAGCAGCGAGGGGTCCCGCTGCTTCTCCGCCACCGCCGAGCTGCGCTTGGGTATGAGCGGCATCCCCGAAGCCGGAGTGCTGCTGGCCACAGACTGGGTGGCCTTGGCCCCCGGCCGCTGCTGCTGCTGCTGCTGCTTTGGATATGAGCCGCTGCTGCCCGCCGGCGAGCGGGCCGCCGCCTCGGCTGCCGCCGCCGCCCGCGCAAACTTCTTGAGCCGCCGGCGGAAGGGCAGTTCCGCGGCCGCCAGTGCGGCAGCCTTGGCGGCCGCCGCCGCGCCGGCGGAGGCGCGGCCGGCGCGCGAGCCTGCCCGCGTTGCCGCCACCACCGCCTCATCGCTGCCCTCGCTGCCGGCCTCATCCCCACTCTCCTCCCCGCTTCCAGCCGACAGCTCCGCCTCCCAGTCCGACTCATCCGACTGCACTGCCTTGCGCTGCCGGGCCGGCTTCTTGCCGCCCTTCTTCTGCTGCTGCTTGCCGCCCTTGCCGCCCTTTTTGGGGGCGCGCTTCTTGGGCTGCGCTGCGGCCTCCCCATCCTCCTCCTCCTCCTCATCTTCAAACAGGCCTGCAAGCAACATGTATCGGTGACAGGGCTGAGACTGCGTTGGACCGTCGGGCAGACAATACCTGGGACGTGCTGCCGGCCCCAGCTCACAGGTCGGCTTGCAGGCAGGCTGCGAGTTTGCAGTGCGGCAGCAGCCATGCACCCTACCTAGAACAAGGCACCCAGCCCAGCGCACCGCCTCCGCACCTGAGCTGGCGGCAGCAGGTGCCATTGCCTCATCCTCATCTTCAGACAGATTGGAAATGTCCACACCGTGGCTGGACGCCAGCTTTTGCAGCCTGTGAGCAGTAGAACAGGTGACAGGTACCAGCGAACTTGTTAGAGGGTTGAGCGAAAATGCCTAACGCGCTGGTGAGCATGCGCAAAGTTGGCGTTTGTGCGGCAGCTACGGTGGAAAGAGACGCTGGCCAGGGCGGCGCATCAGCGGGCTGGGGCAGCCCATCAGCAGGCTAGAGCCAAAGCTGAGCGCAGTAGTGCACAAGCTACACGGTTTGCTGCATTTGCCTTCGTTTGCTGCGTTTGCCTTGGTTTGATGGCAGCGCACCTGGCGGACAGCTTGGGCGTCCAGCCCTTCTCCCAGCCCAGGCCAACCACTCGGTCCAGGATGGCGCCCAGAGCGGCATCCTTCTCCTTCTCTGCAGGAGGCGACATGGAACAAAGCGGGAATGGTTGTCCAGGCTTGCTGTTCAAGAAAGTCTCCTTCTCTACAGGCGGAAAACTAAAAGCAGGGCGGGTTGCTCAGGCGTGATAAGCAGCATCGCTCCTCTTAGCAAGAGGCAAAGAGGAGGCCATGGAGTGGTAAAGCCTGGCTTGACCGGCATGAACAAAAAATGCACGAAAGCAACAGCTGCCCACCTGTGACCATGATAAACTCAGGATCCTCCTCCTCCGGCGCCTCAACAGCCGCTTCCAGCAGCGCAGCACGCGCAGCGGCGCCCTCCTTGTCCTGCAGACAAGTGCAATGATGAGAGCTGGTGAGCACGAGGCCTCCAGCAGCGCAGCGCGCGCAGCGGCGGCCTCCTTGTCCTGATACGTGCACCAAGATAGAGCAGCAGCTGGTGAGCAGCGGTGGGTGCCAACAACACGGCAGCGCATTCACAGCTGCTGTTGCTGCTGCTTGCCACCCCCGAGGATGCCCACCTGCGTGCCGCCAATCACACCGCGGCAGTTCTTAGAGCCGCACAGGCACTTCATGGGCTGCACACACAGGGGCGACGGCAGGGCGGCAGACGTTGGTTGGCGCAAAGCGGAGAGCTCCAGCATGTAGGTGGCAGCACCATGCTCATACAAGCAACTGGAGCAACCAAGAGCAAGGTAGCACAACCAGCAGCTTGCCTTGTCGCCGTAGCGCTCAAAGTTGTAGTCAAAGGTGAGCTCCGTGCCCTTGGGGATGTCCTGCAGCCAGGATGGCAGTTGATTGGGACAGACTTGCCGTGAGCGAAATGCACAGCACCCACACAGCAGCCGGGTCCCCCTCACAGCAGCAGAATCTGCCCCGCCCAAACACACTCTGACCCAGCAACAGGAACCGAGCAACTGCAGAGCTGGGCCAAGAGTGAACTGAGCAGCGCACAGATCTGATCTGAGCGGCGCACCTGCAGCGTGAAGAGGCCGATGGCCAGCTCGCCGTGCACCACCCACTTCTGCGTCTCGCAGTTGGGCTCGCAGCTGTGGTTGATGAAGCGCCCCAGGTTGCCCTGCAAACAACCGTGGGAGCAAGGAAGGGCAGGCATGGTCAATCGCGGTTGCAGCAGCATTGCCGGCAGTAGCAGACATTCACGTCGTGCGGCAGCAATGCAGTAGAGGCCTACAGCACCAGCAGCGGCGGCAGTGCAGCAGCAGTGGCAATCACCACAGCACCGGCCAAAGCAGCAGTGCCAGCAGGCGCGCACCCGGCGCGAGGCATCGATCACTTCTCCGTTGCCAATGTTCATGAAGTAGTAGTGGCGCTGCCCCGTCTCAATGAAGTACTCCTTGCTGCGGAAGAGAGAGCAGAACAATGTTTAGAATTTCCAGCTAGCAAGGTCAACGAATCAATGCAGTACTCCTTGCTGCCAATGGCCAGAAAACCATGGCTGCCACCCAGCTACAGCAACGCAGCACAACACCACGCAGCATGCCGGCGCAGCCGGGAGGCAAGCAGCTGCGGCATTGAACATGGTGAAGGCCGTCGAAAAGGGCCGTGCAGAAGCTCACCGGCGCAGGTACTCCTCCTCTTCCAGCACCTCGCCGATGTACTCAATCACAAATTGGCCCGACTTGAGGTCCTCCGTCGCAAACAGGCCAAAGCCCTTGGCACCCGCACGCTTCTGAGGAGGGGGAACAAGCACAGGGTGCAGAAAGAAAGCGTGAGCAGCGAGACGACGTGAACGTCTGAGGCCCTCAGCCGCAACACAGCACAATACCACCTGGCCCAGCACGCTGTTGCAAGCGCAAGGCAGGTTCCGGCAGGTAGAGCGCAGCAACAGCAGGCCGCCTTTGAGCTGTGCTACCAGAACAAGGAGCAGCGGCGGCGGCAGCAGCAGCAGCAGCATTTCCAGCTTGCCATACTCGCACTTGGTGTCAACAAGCCGACAGCACAACAGTGCAGCCCAGAAACATATCAAACATGAACATCCAGGCGCGCACCACTTCTATCTTGCCGTACTCGCGCTTGGTGAACATCTGGTTGGAGCAGCGGTGGCCCGAGGGGCAGTACTCCTGCGCCAACAGCAAGCGTTGCACAGTCAAACGCATTGCAACGCCAGTGCCCAGCACAATCGACATGTTGCCAAGCAGCCAGGCGCCGCAGCAGCAGCTTGGGGTGCCGAGAAGCCATGCAGCACCGCTGCACAGCCATACATCGATTGAGCAGCCAAGTAGCACACACAGCATTTCCACCGCAGCAGCGCACCTCCACACACTCGATGTTCAGCATGCGGTTCAGGCACTCGGGGCCGCAGCCCACGGAGGTGTGGTCGGTGGCCCAGATCTTCTTGCACTGCAGCAGTGCGGGTGGGCGGCAGGGGCGGGCACGGGCGGCCGTCACACAGCTGCCATGCTGGCCACCCAAGCTCCCTGATGCAACACGAACGTCCATGCATGCAGCTGCAGGGGGCACCGCGTTGCCTGGAGACATATGCAGCACAGCATGCGCGCCTCCTAGACAGATGGGTGCAGCCAGCAGCGCCACTTGTGGTTTGCAGCAACTTGCTTGCCCAGCAACTGGTGCGACCGCCCAGCACCCACCTGGCAGATCATGATGTCATCCTCGTCCTGCTCCTTACGCTCTCGGAACGTGTACATGTTGCTGGTGATGAGCTGCCACACGGGGGGCCGCTTGTGGCGGCGCGGCGTGCTGCCGAGGTCGTCATCGCCGCCGCCGCCCGCCGCTGCGCCCGCTGCCTTGCCGCCTCCAACCTTAGCCTCCTTGGCTGCCCGCTCCTGCACCCACAGCAGCACGCGTTTGGGTGAGTTTGGCTGGAACACCAAGCTGAATAGGCTCAGCTGGTGGGAGCAGCAGCCGTGCACAGGCTCACAGCCGAGCGGCGGCGCTGCCTCAGAGACACCAGGTGGCAAGGAGCGGCAGCATCCACCGTCTCGGCATGCAGGTGGTCGATCTCGGCATCTGTCAGCTCCTGGGGCGCATCGCAGGTGTTGTGCGCGGCGTCTGGGTTGTTGGCGCAGAACCTGCATGTTTGGCAGGGCGGCCAACAGTCAGCAGGCGCTCGCGCGGCGTCGGGCAGGGGTGGGCGGCGGCGGCGCACTGCTCGCGGGCGCAGCACCCACCAGGGCTCGTCATCTGCCAGGCTCTCCGCCAGGTCTGCCGGGACGCGTCGCCACTTCTCACAGGCGTCGCATTGCACCTGGCAGGGGCGGGGAGGGGCGGACAGGTCCGTTGGCGGCGGTGGCGGCGCGGCGGCGCTTTGCGGCGGGGAGTGGGGCCTTTGGGGCGGCGGCGCCGCGTTGCGGAGCCCGCCATGGTGTCGAGGCTCTCCTCTGGCGCAGGCCCACGCGAGCGCTGGGGCGCTGTGAGCGGCACGGAACAGGCCGCTGGGCGGGCAGCTCCCCTCACCCAGGTCTGCTGCTCCACAGGCCCGGGGGCCTGCTGGGCGGCGTTGGCCATGTCGGCAAGGTGCGGGGCTGCTACTTGCGCCGCTCGCAAAGTTTCATCTCTGCGCGCGCTCCTCTGGGCCGCCCGCTCCAATTGTAGGCGCGTGCACAGCGCTGTGATCACAGTGAAAAGCGGGAGCGCGGGTGCCGGCCATGCATTTGGCGAGCTTGAAACTGTGGTGCGGGAGCGGCCCCACAAGCTCGCTGCCTTGCGTTCTTTGGCATCGCGCAGGTTGGGTGTAGTGATCGGGGCAAACAGATGCCCGTTTGCCGCTGCAGTTCGTGAGGCCCGGTCCCCGCCCCTTTCCTGGGAGCCTCTGCGACGGCTCTGGAGTGCTGTAGATGCTGGAATGCCCTGCCCCGGCCGATCCGTGCACCACCCGCCCTTGATACATAGCGCTCTGCCGCCTTCACCGCCCTGCCGCCGCTCCTCCTCCGCCGCCGCCGCCACCACGGTGCTGCGACAGCGCCTTTCACATCGCTTGCATGGATCAAACTATCACAGCAGCAAGCGGGTGCCTGCTATCTGGCAGTGTTGATGTTTATTTGTCCAGAACATTTCTTTCGTCAGTGCCGCTACACGTTCACACCCAGCGGGTTGAACCAGTTGGGGGCGCTGCTCTCAGCAAGAGCACGAGCCACGTTGCTCGTCCTGCTTGCACTTTTTGCGAATTCAGTCAGGTGCAGATCGGACTACACACATGCATGCATACGCCTGCTGCCGAGCTTAAAGCATGGCTGCATTGGGGCAGGCGGTGCGAGCAGAAGAGCGCCAGGCGCCGCAGAGGCAGCACAGCCCACTGCTGAGCTGCAGGCTGAGCTGCAGCTGGGGCTAGTGCAAATTGAGGACACCGACTTCGCTGCGACCATCTCAAACCGACCATGTTTGCTCATCTGTGTGCTGCCCATTGCCCGGCAGTGATCATGGTGTGGCAAGCCGTCGCGCCGCCGCCGCCCAGGTGGCGCAGCGCCCATTCTCCCTCCCTCCCATTACCATCCGTCTTCAGCTCTCGCCCGCTGCTCAAGACTGCGTTGGAGGGCATGCTGGCGGCGTGGCGCCCTGCCTGCTCGGCTGGGCCCAGCCCCCGCGCCAGGCCGTCGCCCAGCGGCCTGCCAGCGCGCCATGGACCTCCAGCACGGCGTGGTTTCCCACTCGTAGCTCGGGCAGGGTAGCCTGACGTCAGCAGCGGACGCGCCGGCGGCGACGAGGCCGAAGGGGCTGCGCCGGCGCCACCAGCACGATCCCTCGATGACCTCTACAACCTGGTGAACCGGCGTTCTGATGAGCTGAGCAGCATCATAGACACGTTTAACAGCCTTAACAGCCGCATGGGCCAGTTTGACAGCCGCATGGACCAGTTCGAAAGCGGCTTAGAAGCACTGTATGACGTGAAGGTCGCTGCCGTTCCGGACGACCGGCGCCGCCGCGTTAACCGGCAGCCGGCGGAGCTGGCGGCAGAGGGTGGCCTGCCGAGCGACGAGGCAGCTCAGCCTGGCTTCCTGCCTACTGAACCAGGTGCGGGATTGGGGCTGGCCGGGGGCTGATGAGTTGCACAGCAGGTGGCATGTCGGCACGGCCAGTTTCCTTGCAGGCACCTGCTCCATCATCAGTTGATGCACCCCCACCAGTCTACACACTGTGCCCCTCTTTGCCTGTTGCTTTGCAGGATGCGGCAGCCCACCCACACCGGAGCCACGTGATGTGCAAGGTGCCTGAGCAAGGCAGCAGGCAAGTCATGTGGACCCTGCGCCTGCCCACCCACCGCCTTTCCCGCCGTGCTGCCTGCCCTGCCGCCTACCTGGTGCAACGCTGAACCCAGGTGCGTGCTGCTCCCCGCCAAGCGCTGCTTTCATTGCACGCCAATGCTTGCTGGCGCGAGCCTCCTGGCACCGGGGCACTCACTCTGGCTGACTACCCCTGCCCTGGCTGCCGTGCAGGTGCCGGCCGCCCTGCCACCCGGCTCAAGAGGTGCGGCAGGCTGTTCCTGCTGCTGCGCAACTACGGCTGAGGTGGGTGCTTAACGGTCGACGACCGTCCTGCTTGCGCCCTGCCTGTATGCCATGTGCCGCACTGTGCTGATGCTGCAGCTGGGCTGGGCTGTAATCCTGCCGCATACTCTGCTGGCCAGTGGCGCTCACTGCTTGCCACTCCTGCCTTGTGCTGGTGCAGCCGCTGCCCAGATGTGCTAATGGATTTCATGACCCTAGGCCGCTGCAGGGCACGCTGGCGTGGGCCGCCCGCCATGGCCTTTGCTCTGGCCAGGGCAGGCAAGTGGCACCGCGAGCCGGAGCAGGGCGCTGCCATCAGGCTGCACTGCGTTAGGAAACAGTGCCAGGCGCAGGCGGTGATGAAGTCCAGCTGCCATTTTTTTGCGAATATTGTTAAGTTGTGTACCTGACCGCGTGCCCTGGCGCATTGCATGACCATGTTTTTCGCCCCGAGTTATGCACAGCCCTTGTCCCCTTTTTTTCCTGCCGTTGTACTTCTACTGCTTGCCACGTGCAACCCCTGCTCCTCACAATGGCCTCGACGAGCACAACATTACCAGCCCTTCTGCTCTTCCCTGCTTCTTAAACCCTTGTACTGGACTACTGCTTCAATGTGCCTCCGATGCCCATTCATGCTTTCTGCGGTTCATTCCAAGCACACGCGGTCTACATAACAATCCGTGCATTGCGTCTTGGCATGATGTTGCTGTCAAACAACTGTTCTGGCCTGTAAACGCACTCAGGCATGCAAGCATTGCTGCAGCAAGGGACTGTTTGGAAACAGAGGGAGCCAGCGTCGGCCGCCCAGGTGGCGGAGCGGGGCTGCTGGCGGCTCAACCCGCCAGCCACTGGCTCGTGCATTCGCTCAACCGACACTGGATCGCATGTTTGCGGAAGCTGGAGGGCTCTAAATCGGCAGCGGTCGACGGCTCGCCTCCCAAGGCGCAGCGCTGCGCGCAGTGTCCGCCTGGATCGCAGCCGCAAGCTGGAGAGGCCATGAGCAGCAGCTCGGCGGGCGCCGCCAGGCAGGCGGCAGTCCTGCTGGTCGAGGACGGCGGCAGCGACCGTAGCCGACGGCAGCAGGCGACGCGCGAGCATGAAACCGCGCTGCACGCCGGCCTGTCCGCTGGGGTCACGCTGACCCTTGCCATCCTGGGCAGGTGCGGGTGCAGGCTGGCTGTGCCGCCCCTCCACAACAATGCCTCACGCCTGGTGCTCTGCCCAACCAACCCAGCTGCCGCTGATGCCGCCGCCGCCGCCCTCCCCTCCATTTTTGCCGCAGCTCCGTCTTGCCGCTGCCCTTTGCCTTCTCCCGCCTGGGTGTTGTGCCCGGCCTGCTCGCCATGATGGCAGTGGCTCTAGGAAACGCACTGGCCGGCACGCTGCTGCTGCGGGCAGCTGGCGCACTAGACAAGCACAGCTTTGAGTCGATCGCAGAGGCAGTTGGCGGGCGCAGCTGGCGGGTAAGCTCGCTGCGCAGCTGTGCTTGGGGAAGGTTGGCTGTTGTGGCTGCTGTTGCTTTTGTTGCTGCAGGGCGGCACGGAGACAACATGCCGTGCATGACCTAACCCCTGCCCAGTTTGAAGCCCCAGCAGCCACATGTGGCAGGCTTTGCCTGCACGCAGCTGCTCCCCTCGATGCTGCCAGGAATCCAGTTTGCTGTTGCCCACGTCCTGCTGCCCTGTTGCCCGACGCCCTGCTGCTCTGTTTCCCCACGTCCTGCTGCCCTGTTTTGCTTGCAGGTGTTCACCGAGGTCTGCCTCATCCTGCTGCTCTTTGGAAACGTGTGCGGCGACTTCTGCCTGCTAGCGGACACTGGCACGATTGCAGTGAGTGTGTGTGTCGCAGGAGGGCTGTTTGTTGCGCGCCTCCTTGCCTGCAGCATGCATCGCTTGCTGCGCACGCTTTGCAGGTGCAAGAGGCTGCTGCCAAGCGTCGCCCCTGGCCGCTGTTTGCATGAGCTCAATGTGCCATCAGACCAGCACCTGCACCCCTGCCCATGCAGGTGCAAGAGCTGCTGCCGGGCGGCGCCCCCGGCTGGCTCACAGCAGGGGACGGCCGAGTCGTCATGTCCGTGCTGTGCGTGCTGGTTGTCTTTCCCCTCTCCTGCCTGCGCCGCATGCGAGAGGTGAGGCACCTGCGGCTGTGTGGGCTGAAAGTTTCTCGCTCTGCTGCCGCACTGCATGCGAGAGAGAGGTCAGGCGAATTGATGTTTACTGCTAGGGACAGAGAGTGCCGTGCAGCCGGGCGCAGCGAGACACCCAACGCTGTGCACTGCGGGCCAGGGAGGCCCGTGCAGTGGGCTTTATTTGCACCACACTTGCCTTTTTGAAACAATCAACTTTCCCCTCCGCGCCACCCACAGCTGGAGAGGATTGCCTCCTCCGGCCTCCTCTTTGTGCTGGCCGTGGCCGGAATGATTGTGTACTACTCACTGACAGACGGCCTGCCCGCCATTCGGTCGGGCGAGCTGCCGCTCTGGCGCCCGGCCGTGGCAGCCAATGTGCCAGAGGCGATTGGCGTGCTGTCCTTTGCGTGAGTGGAAGCGATTGCTTGCTCTCTCTGCCATGGATTGCCCAGTCATGCGCGAGCTGCTTTTGTGGCCGGCGGCAGCAGTTGGCAGCAGCGTCTCGCTGCGCTGCAGGTGCACCTTGCACCCCTGCCGTGCATGGCACTGGCCCCACATGCCTTCGGCATTTCCCTCGCTGCTCGTTTTACCCAAGCCCCATGCTCCCTGCTGCTCGCCCTTGTTCCTGCAGGTTTTACCTGACCCCCATGCTGCTGCCGCTGCTGCGCGAGATGCCGGCTGGCAAGGTTGGAGTGGACGTTACTTGCAAGGCCCTGCAAGTGGTCACAGTAGGTGCGCAGTGCGCGTTGCAGCTCTTGAATTTCTGCGTCGCCCAGGCTGGTTGATGGCAGCTCTCAATCATGCGCAGTGGCAGGGGCATGAAGGGGTTCTCCAAGTCCCCTGGAGTGTGCCGGCCTGCCTCGCACAGGCATAGCCTGTACATGCTACGCTGTTCGTTCCCTTCCACAGGCGTTGCCTACACATGCTACTCTGTTTTCCTCTCCTGCACAGGCATTGCCTACACATGCTATGCTGTCATCGGCGTGTTTGCTGCTGCCCGCTACGGCCTGCGGACAGAGGGAGATGTGCTAGTGAACCGCTGGCTGCCCGGCCGCTGGGATGGCGTACTGAGCGCGGCGATGACGCTGTGTGAGTCTCCAACATTGAACTTTGAATGGTGGGGTTGTTCGTTGTTTGGTGCCTGGTCCTGTTCTGCCCAGCGCTGCATGCTTTTTCGGACGGCATGCTGAGTGCGGCCATGTGAGTCTTCGGTTCCCTGTGGGGTTCTGTTGTGCGCACCTCTGCTGTGTGCAGCCTGCCCTTGTGTTGCCCAGCACTGCATCCCGTGTGCGAGTTGATAGCTGGCCAGTGGAGCTGCTAGCTCGACCTGCCTCCTTGTCTCCAATTGCTCTGATAGCTCAACCTGCCTGTCTTGGCCTGCCCTGAACCCTCCTGCAGACCTGTCCATCAGCGTGGCACCCATGGCCATGACGCTGCGCAGCCAGCTGGAAAAGTGAGGCTGCCAGGGCGGCTCTTGCAACTGCCTATATCGATGTGATCCTTGCAACTGTAGCTCATGCAACCAACTGCCAGGGCTGGCTGCTTGCTCGCATGGCTGGTGGCAAGTACAGCACGTCACCTACACCTGTAGGGTGGGCAGGCCACAGCACATATGCCCATGCCGTGCTCAGATTCACATCCAGCAATGCACGCCCCATCCTTGCTAGCAACAACTTCTGATTCAAACATGACTGCCCCACCACCTCCTTTCCTCGCAGCCTGCTGCTCGGCGAAGACGCGCCTCGGCTTCGCTCCCGCCAGATCGGGCTGACCGCGGCTGTGGTGCTCATCAGCCTGGCGGTCGCTCTGGCGTTCCCAAGCGCAGCAGAGCGAGTTTTCGCTGTCACAGGCGCCACAGCCGTGTGCGCAGTTGTGTACGTCCTGCCCATAGCCATCCACTTGAAGCTCTACCTGCGGAGGAGCGGCGGCAGCGGGCGCAGCAGCCAGGGTGGCAGCCCCTCGGCGGGTGGTAAGCGCGGCGGCGGCGCCCGCCGCCGCCGCTCATTTAGCTTTGACCACCGCTTGGCGGCACAGGCGGGGGGTTCTGGAGAGGGGCCAGACACCCGCTGGCTGCTGGCCCATGACCACTCAGCACAGCAGGCAGCTGATGTGGCACAGCAGCCGCAGCAGCCGCAGCAGCCACAGCAGGCACACCAGGCGCAGCAGCCACAGCAGGCGCCAACGTCGCCCTCCAGCCGGGCAGCAGCAGCCGTGGCGGTGGCAGCCCCAGCAGCCGCGCAGCAGCCGGGGCAGCGGGAGGCGGGGGCAGCAGGCGCAGCGGGGGCAGCGGGTGTAGCAGGGGCAGCGGATGCAGCGGGCGGAGCGGGCGCAGCAGGCACAGCGCCGGCGCCCATATCAGGGGCGGCAGGGGAGGACGATGAGGATGAGTTTCTGGCCATGTCTGCGCTGCTGCGCGGCCACCGGTGGACGGATCTGAGCCTCAATCGTTGGCTGAAGGGGCAGTCGTACGACAGCATTGGCTCGCTGCCCCAAACTCCAGGCTCGCCGCTCTACCCAGGCAGGGACAGCTTGGAGAGTCCCAGGGCCGGGATGCCAGCTGGTAGTGGCATGTACGAGCAGCCCGGCGCACTGTGGTTTGCCGGAAACAATCATCAGGCGCCGGCAGAGGGACAGCAGCAGCTGTTGGCAGCCGCTGCTGCTGCGGCAGCGGCTCAGCACCAGCACCACCAGCCCCAGCAGCAGCAGCAGCAGGGCAGCAGTCATGTAGCAGCAGTGGGTGTTGGCCTGCCCTCGTCCGTGGCAGCGGCCCCAATCCTGCCACCGGTGCCCGAAGCTTCAGAGGCGGCTGAGGCGGCAGCAGCGGCAGCGCTGCACCGCGGCCTGAGTGCATGGCGCCGCAGCAGTGCCACTGAGGCGCCAGCCGGAGCCGCCTACCCATGCATTGCGGATGCAGGCTCTGGTGCCGCTGCGCTCGGCCCGCTGCTGTGGCACCTGGTGCTGCCTGCGCTTGTGCTGCTGATGGGGGTGGCTGCCTCCCTCAGTGCCTTCCTGCTTGCCTTTGCAGCGCTGCAGCGCATGCTGCGAGTGCACCTGTGATCTGTGCATTGCGGGGCAGCTGTCTGTAAAGAGGGCTGCCATAGCTTGGATGTTAAGCGCCGCGGGGCGGTGAGCACATCGAGAACCCTGGGGTTGAAATGCTCGATGCTGGGCAGCCGCATGTGCTATGCGGCTATCTTCTGCAGCTGCGCATCGACCTGTCAGGCTGCACAGACCGCTTGCAGGGCCGAAGACGCAGTGGGCAGCGAATATGGCGGGCAAGGGCAGCAAGGAAGCAGCTGAAGCTGACGGCGTCGACAAGGGGCTGACGCAGCGGCTTATTGACAACAGCTCGCGGGTGCACAAGAGGTCCAACTCTCTGCTGCTCACCAAGGTGAGGGCTCAAGGGCGCAGGCCATCCCGACGCCCTGCTTGCCTCGTTTCAGTGCATCAGAGCGAGGTTGGCAAGCACATGGCGGCCGCGATCGGGCCGCAGACGGCCTCGACGGTGCCACCGCCCGCTGCCGCTCGCCGCCGCCGTTCTGGCACCTGCCTCGCCTGCTCTAGGTTTTGCGCTGGCAGAATCGAACAAGGGAAAGACGCCATGTCCCGCCATCCATCCCCTGCAGGTGGCCGCCCTGTTCACCGACCGCAAGCTGTACGGCAAAGCCATCGGATGCTTCTACCTCGTGTTCATTGAGCTGGAGGCGGCGCTGCGCAAAGCCATGGATGCAGACAAGCGTAAGTGTGGCATTTCGCTGTTGCGCATTGCTTAACTGCCGGGGTGTGTCCAGTGCTTAAGCGGATCTAGGCATGCTGCGGCAGGCGCTGGACCTGCTGCACAATCATGCAGCTATTGCTGATTTTGTGTGTGTCAATGTGATAATCACACCTGCTGCAGGGGTGGGCGCGCTGCGGCCGACGCTGGAGCCCCTGTGGCGCGTGCCGGCCTACGAGCAGGACCTGGAGTTCTACCTGGGTGCGGAGTGCGCATGCATCTGGGGTTTCACCGGGGTACGGATGCGGATGGTGTGCCTCCACCGGCTCCTGCCACCTGCGTGCAGGAGCAACAGCTTAACTTGAGGGCGGTCGCTCTGCACGGACCCGTTGATGCAGCGACGCTTGAGATGGCGCCTGGTCTGTTCGCGCAAAACCTGCTTCCTCTGTCTCATGCTTGCTCCGCCCTCACCCACCCCTTCTGCTGATCCCGACCACAGGCAAGGACTTTGCGGAGCAGATCCCCCGCAACGAGGCCATCCAAGCGTACGTGGACCGCTGCAAGGAACTGGCCGACGGGCAGCCGCTGCTGCTGCTGGCGCACGCATTCACGCAGGTGGCTGTCTGAAGGTGGCACTTTGTGGGTTTTGCAGAAGGTATGGGATGTGTCGACTGTTGTGTTTGGCGGCACCTGCCCTGCGCAGCGCTCAGCACTCAGGCCGGCTTGCAGACCGCGTTTTGCGCTCCCACTGGCCCTCCTGAATCTGGCCATCAATGCTTACCAACCACCGCCCCTGCTGCAGCACTCTGCGGGGCTAACTTAGCGCTTGAAGCGGCGGGCGGCTGCTCAAGAGGCTTGCAGGAGCATTGCAGCGATCGTACCTGCCCGTTCTTACTCTGCCTCCCCACGCTCCTGCTGCAGCACACGGCAGGGCTGAGCGGCGGGCGCGTGCTCAAAAAGATGTGCCGAAAGTACATGCAGCTGCCAGAGGACCAGGGTGCGATGTTAGTTGCCTCTTGTGGGCCGGTTTCTGTGCCTTTGTCTGATTTGGTCATGGCTGTCGCTGCTGAAGCAGAAAGTACATGCAGCTGCCGGAGGACCAGGGTGCGGTTGGTTGGCCGTTTGGGGCCTGGTCCTGTGTGCTTGTTGGTCCGCATGTTGGCATGGGTAGCGCCCGCGGCAGCCCAGACCTCTCTGCTCTGGTCCCTCCGTTCAACACT
>VFQQ010001682.1_pt1 | contig 29113 bp, 29 predicted proteins | sample 3512341 | NCBI WGS metagenome assembly VFQQ01 (sample SAMN10412373, study PRJNA504923) | tailings metagenome | isolation source: Relicate 2 Philex TSF1 revegetated site | place: Philippines: Tuba, Benguet | collected 2017-08-29
GGGCAAGGACGCCGACCAGCCCCACCGCGTGAAATACCGCCGCCTCACGCGCTGATTCGTCCTCGTCAAGGCTACGGCGGAACTGGGTTCGACTTCTCCGTATTCCCCTCTCCGCGGAGACCATCTTCCCCTTGGCTGGGCCCCCTTCCTCAGGGGGCTGCCCGCGGCGCGGGGGCGCTGCAGCTCTATGCGATCAATCCCGCCGCTGCGAATTCGGCGATCTGCCCACGTTCGGTTGCGGAAAATTGCGTCCGCGTGCCATCCAGCGTCACGAGCAGTGCGCGCTGAGTCGCGTCGAGCGGCACGCTCTCGTGCCACGGAGTCACGACTGGCGCCGAGCGGCCGGCCATGAGTCGGGTCAGCAAGGCCGCGCGCGGCGCGCCGCCCGTGGCTTGCGCAGCGGGGAGAGGAGCGGCGAGGAAATCGATCAACCGTCGGCCGCAGGCATCGAGCAGTCGCGCGAGCAGGGCATGCTCGAAATCCTCGCCGAGGGGAACTTGCGCGAGCTGGAGCAGCGACTGGGTGGATGCCGCCAGTTCGCCAAACGGCATGCGTCGCGGCCACGCGCGGCCGAGCGTGGCGAAAAGTGCCTTCGCGAGGGGATCGTGCGTCGTGAACGCGCGCAGGTCGTTCCCGCCGAAGCGCACCGGCACCCCGGCGGTGAGCGGCGGCACCCCGGCCGGCGGCTGCAACGACGAGCCGAAAAAGCAGCCGCGCAACGCCGCGGCATCCGGGGGCGTCGCCAGGGGACGGTCGGCGTGCACCAGCAGGCTGCAGCGGAAGGTGCGGTTGCGCACGAAATCGAGGTGCTGCTCGAGCATGAGCCGGTCACCGGCGAACTCCGCGAGCGCGCGGCGCGCGTCGGCCGGCAGCAAGTCGGGAAACATCGTCTCCCATTCGGCTTCGGCGAGGTAGGCGAGTCCGTGTTCGGCGGCCCAGCCGGCGAATTGCAGGAAGTAGCACGGATCGTTCACGCCATCGAGGTCGTCGTGAAAGAAATGTCCGTCCGACTTCGCGCGCATCGCGGCGATGATTTCGCGCGTGAGCCGCGCATGGGTCGCGGTGCGTTCGGCCAGCAGGCGATCGAGTGTGTCCAGCGCGCGGCGCGCGGCGGCGAGGCGGTGGGCGGGAGCCGTGAAGCGCGCCGCGCGCAGCAGCATGAGTTCGCGCAGGGCCTCGCGTTGCTTCCAGCCGGGATAGGTGTTGTAGCTGACGTAGGCGACTCCATGCGGCGCGAGCGCGCGGGAACACAGCGCGAGGAGCGCCGCCTTCACGTCGTCCGGCACCCACGACAGCACGCCGTGCGCGATGATGTAGTCGAACGAGCCGGCAGGCGGCGCGAAGGTGCGCAGGTCGGCGCCGATGAACTCGACGTTGTCCAACTCCGCGGCCGCCGCGAGCGCGCGACCTTGGGCCAGCTCGTGATCGGAAAAATCCACGCCGACGAAATGCGCCGCCGGGAAGCGAGCGGCGAGCGGGATCAGATTGTAGCCTTGGGCGCAGCCGACTTCGAGCACGCGCGCCGTGCGCACATCGGGTGCTGGGACGCCGAAGAGGCGGGCGATCGCCGCGTGGCGGGCCGGATGCGTCTGCGGGAAAGCTCCGCCGGGGTAGGTGACCTCCGCGTAGCCGTCGCGGACTTGGTCGGCGTTCAAGCGCGGGTCGAGTTCGGGCGGCGGCGCCACCACGCGCTCGCGCCGAGCGCGGCGACGCCCAAGAGCGCGCCCATCGTCGCCGGTTCCGGGATGGCCGAGGTCTGCCCGGCGGTGAGGGACTCGCCGGCGACACTGTTGAACGCCCATTGGTGAAGCGTGCCAGTCTGAGTGTCTGTGCTGAAACTCAGCTCCATCCAGCCGTAGTAGGGCCCGCCCGCCGCTTGATAGGCGAACGCGTAATAGTAGGTGGCGCCGTTGGCCGGCACCAAATCGCCCACGTGCTCGCCGACATAGTTCAGACTCGAGTCGATCGTAGCGCCGAAGGCCAGCGGGTTGTCCTGGTAGAGGAAGGCGGTCGCGGGGTCGATCTTCGCGGAGGTGATGCCAAAAACATTCAGGTAGTTGTCGCCCTTGAATTCGGTCAAATTGAGGTAAGCCTCCTCGTTGTCGGGGGTGGTGTTCTGGTTGAAGTCGAGCAGCGTCTGGGGCGAGCCGGCGTTGACCGTCGTGTTGAGCAAGCCGCTCCACACGATTTGTGCTTGGGCCAGCGAGGGTGCCGCGAGCACGGCGAGGGTCGCGGTGGCATCGAGCGAGGCGCGGGAACGGAAACGTCCTTCGGCGCGCGGGGAGGAAAGCGAAGTGCGCATGCGTGGAGTGGGGTGCATGCCCAGTATAGAGGGCGCGGCGCCTCGGGCCTACCCCCACGCGTGGGGGGCGATCACCCGCGCTGCAGGTGGCGCAGCGCGAACACGGTCGTGGCGTGGCGGTTCTCCTGGCCGAGTTTGTGCACGAGATTGGCCACGTGCTCCTGCACCGTCTCGAGGCTGCGGCCGAGGATGGTGGCGATCTCGCGATTCTGTTTGCCCTCGGTCATCCAGAAAAGCACGTCCGCCTCGCGCGGCGTGAGGCCGAGGGTGAGCAGCTGCTGGCGCGGGGAGGGCATGGCCGGGTGGAGCGCGCGCCAGGGATTTTCGTGGCGCTTCCACGCGAGCTGGAAATGCGGGGCAAACGCGTCGAGCAGCGCGCAGTGCCGGACCGTGAAGTCCCCGCGCCGGCGGTCGAAGGCGAAGGCGGCGATCGTGTGCCGGTCGAGCGTGATCGGCAGCACGAGGCTGTGCCGGAAGCCGAGCCGTTGCAGGCAGCGCCGGTAGAAGTCCGTGCGCCGGTAGCGCGCCGGATCGGTGATGTCCGACAGGCGGCGCGCCCGCTTGTCGCCGGTGTGCTCGAAGTAACGGACGAAGGCGTTCTCCTGCGGGTGCGCGACATAGTAGGCGATCTCCTCCGCCGTGAACGGATTCGCGGGAAAGGCCTGATGCAGGATGCGGCCATGGGCGCGGTCGATCACGTGCAGGTGGCAGACGTCGGCCGGAATCAGGCGGCTCATCCCCGTGAGAACCGCCGTCGTGAAGTCGGCGTGGTCCTGCGCGAGATTCATCTCGTAGACGGCGTCGAAGAGCGGGCGCCATTGCCGGGGATCGATGGCTTTCATGTGGGGAGCGCTGCGGGAGTAAAATGGGCGTCGCCGGTGCGACGCAAGGGACAAGCCGCCGGCCGCGGGCGGTGCGGAGCCCGCGCGACCGCTTCACGCCGCCGCGGACGGCCGCAGGGCGGCGGCGTTGCCGAGGAGCTGGCGCGCCAGTTCGAGCTGCGCCTTGTTCAACGCGATGCGCTGCGCGCGATGCCAGCCGATCAGCACCACGCCGCTTGCGCGGTCGCCGTCGGCGAGCGGGATGAGCACGAAGGACGGCGGCGCGCCCTCCGTCTCGCGCATCCACGCGGGCAGGTAGGGTTTCAGCTTCGCGTCGTGCAGGTCGTGGATCACCACCGCCTCGCGCCGCGAGAGGCAGACGCCGAAGACCGTGCGCTCGGCGGAACGCACTGCGGCAAGCGCTTGGAATTTTTGCCAGCGTTCGCCGAGGCCGTGCGTGAGCGGCAGCGAGCTGCCGCCGGGCAGCAGCGTGAATGACCAGCATTCCTGCGCGCCGAAACTGTCGCGCACGAGCGCGAGTGCTGCCAGCCACGGATCGCGCGCCGCGGTCGGCGGCTCGGGCAACTCCGCGGTCTCGAACGGAGTCGTCGACGCGGCGTCGGCCACGGGAGCGGCGACCGTTTCGACGCTCGGTGCGACGGAGGACGGTTCTTCCGCCGTGGCCGGTGTGTCGTCCGCGACGGCTGCGGCGATCTCGATTTCGAGCGGCGGGACAGGCGGCGCTTCGAGCGGCACGGCGGGCGCAAGCGGAGTCTCCGTTCCGTGCCCGAGGATCACCGGGCCGGCCGCGGGGGGCGGCGGCGTGATCGCGACCGAGTCCGGCGGCGCGTGCTGCACGCGGGCGCGGATGCGGTTGAGGCTGGCGGTCGGCAACGCCGCGATGCCGTCGGCGCGCAGAAAGCCGGAGAGGCGTGCATCCGTGTGCTCGAGCGCGACGGGAAGATAGTCCTCCGCGTCGGGCAGGACGCGACGGAACCGGCGGGCAAGCGAACGGCTCTCCTCGGCGAAGCGATCCGCGCCCACCTGCGCATCGAGCGCGAGCCGCGCGATCCGGCCGCCGAGATCGGCCACGGCCAGCAGACGCGTCTCGGGCAGCGACGCCGTGCCGGCCAGCGCCTCGGGCGACACGTCGCGCAGCGCGCGCATGAAGTCCTCCGGCAGGCGCGCACCGGCGAGCAGGCGGCGGCTGAGCTCGAGCGGCGTGACGCCGAACATGCCGCGGAAGGCGAGGTCCTCGGGCTTGCCTCGTAGACGAACCAGCGCCTCGCGGTAATGTTCGATCGAGACGGCGGGCAGGATGATCTGGCCGAAGTTGCGCAGCGCCGCGCAGGCGAAGGCGGTCTCGGGGTCGACGTAGCCGAACTTCTGCGCGCAACCCTGCGCGAGCAGGCCGGCGGTGAGGGCCTGCGCGGCGGCCTCGCGTTGCTCGGGCGGGTTGCGCGCGCCGGCGTTCTCGATGAGCATGATCGAAAGCGTGAGGCTGCGCACGCGGGTGAAGCCGATCTGGTGGATGGCGTGCGTGAGCGAGGAGAGGGGCGTGAAGCTCGGGTTGTGGACGATCGTGTTCGCGATCTGCACGATCCGCGCGAGCACGGCGGCGTCCTTCTCGATCAGATCCGCCAACTCCTGAATCGTGACCTCGGCGAGGTTGGTCGAGATGGTCTCGATGATCTTCAACAGCTCCGGCAGGCCCGCGCCCTTGCCGTTCTGCAAGGCGGTGCGGGCCCGTTCCAGCGTGGCGGTCGCCGTGAGCGGGGTGATCACCCCTGCACTATCGGCGCGGTCGGCGGGCAATTAAGGGCGATCCTTCGCATCCGGCATGGAGGGCCGAGCTCCGCGAGGCCGGGGTGCGCCTGATAGTGGTGGCTGCTTACTCGAACCCGAACAGCCGTCCCATCTCGCGGCGGTCCTTCTTGGTCGGGCGGCCCTTGCCGCGCTCGCGCGCGAGCATGTGCTCGAGGCTCGCCTGTTTCTGCCGCTCGTATTCGGCGGCGGGCGTGAGGTCGGTGACGTAGGCGGGGAGGAGCTTGGCCGCGACGCGCGACTTCGGCACGCCCACGACCTTGAGCGTCCGCGTGATGAGGCCGACGCGCGCGGTGACGGTCTCGCCGACATGCACGTCGCGCCCGGGCTTGGCGTCGAGGCCGTTGACTTGCACGCGGCCGTTGCGGCAGACGGCCGCGGCCTCGGCGCGTGTCTTGAACACGCGCACGCTCCAAAGCCATTTGTCGAGCCGGGTCTCGTCCATTTTCCGCCCCCAACTTGTCGTTCTCCCCGCCGCCAGCAACGCCCCTTTTCCGCCCCCACCAGTCCCGACCCAAGGAATCGCCCGATACGGCGCCCCCGCACATGACACTTAATAGGTGTCATGTTCGCGGCTGCCGTCACTCCGTGTCGGACGACGGTTTTCAGAGGGAAGCGACGGGTGTGCCTTGGGCAATGACACTTATTAAGTGTCATGTTCGGGAACGCCGGCTCGCGTCTTTTGCGTGGGTGGGCAGGGTGGCGGCATGGAAAATGGGGCTGCTTCTCCGTCGCGTTGGTCCGAGGCTTGGCTGGATGCGCTGGCGTTTGCGGTCGGGCTCGGGCTGGCGTGGGTGTTCCAGTGGGAGACGCGCGACCTCGTGTGGAGCCTGTGGCTGTCGAGCCTGCTCGTCGGCTACGCGATGATCCTCTGGAACATCTTCTCGCCCGTGCTGCGCCAGCACCGCGCGGGCAGCAACGCCGGCGCCGCCGTTTCCCTCGTGGGCGGATTGTTTCTCGTCGCGTTCTTCACGGTTCACTTCGGCATGTTTCACTTCGTGCACTCCGCGTTCCTCAACGCCTTCTTTCCCGTCACGGCGGAGCGCTCGTTCCCGGGTCCGGCGCTCTACGCCGAGGTTGTGGCGCGCTACTGGTGGTTCGTGCCGGTGGCGCTGCTGGCGGAGCGGCAGGCCTTCCGGCTGACGCCGCTGCCGCCGGCGCCGCCGCCGACCGGGAACAAGGCCGCGGACCTCGCTGCGCGCCACCTCCGTCAGTCGCCGCTGGCCGCCGACGGCAATGCGATGATGCAGCCCTACAAGAATGTCATCCGCCTGCACCTGCTGATCTTCTTTTTCGCCGGCGCCCATTTCCTGCGCCTCGACAGCTTCCTCGTCTACGCCGTGGTCTACGCGGTGTATTTCTTCCCGTGGCGGCTGGTGCGGCGCGGCCGGGCGCGCGCGTCCGGCGGCTGATCGACGCGCGTGGTCAACGGCCGCCGTGGCGGCGTTCCCAGGCGAAGAGGAATTGCTGCGCGTAACCGGCGAGCGGGCCGAAGTGCGCGCGCCCGAATTGCGCCACCTGCGCGGGCTTCCAGCCGGCGAGGCCGTAACGCCGCGCGAGCGCCTTCAGGATCCACGTGTCCACCGGAAACGCCTCGAGCCGCCCCGCGCCGAAGAGCAGCACGCAGTCGGCGACCTTCTCACCGACGCCGGGCAGCGTCATCAGGCGCGCCTTCGCCTCGGGATACGGGGCCGCCTCCGTCGCTTCGAGCCAGCCGGGATTCGCGGCGAGGAAGCGCGCGGTCTCCGCAATGTAACGCGCGCGGAAGCCGAGCTGGCAGGCGCGCAGGTCCTTCTCGGGAACGGCGGCGAGTTCGGTCCAGGTGGGCAGGCGGCGAAAATCCGGCGCGGCAGGCTGAAGGCGGAATGCGGAGGGCGAGAGCAGCGACGTGCCGTGGCGCTCGGCGAGGAGCGCGATCATCTGCTTGATCTGCACGATCTGCTTGGTGGCGCTGCAAAGGAAGCCGAGCAGCGTCTCGCCGAAGGGCTGGCGGAGCAGGCGCAGGCCGCGGAACTCCTCCATGCACTGTGCCAGATGCGTGTCGGTGCGCCACGGGAGGGTGTCGGCGAGCGCGGACCAATCCCGTTCTCCGCCGAGGTAGCGCGACACCGCCGCGGCGTCCGGCCTCATCGCGGCCGCGGGCGCGCGCCACGCGAGCGTGCCGTCGTCCGGGCGGTGCAGCTGCACAATCTGGTCGGCCCACGTGCCGCTCCAGACACCGGCGCCGTCCTGCGACCAGCGGAAGCTCTGGCCGCCGTCCAAGGTCTCGGCGAGCACGGCGGGGTCGGGCGACCAGCCGGTCACCGGCTGCCAGGCGCTCCAGCGCACGTCAGGCATGCGTCACTTCCCGGCGGGTTTTTCCCAGAGGTAACTCTTCGCGTCCGCGAGCACCGTGTTCCCGGCGGCGTCGGCGACCTCGAGCTTCCACGCCATCGCGTCGATCTCGCGGTCGGGCCAGTCCTCGCCGGTGAGGCCGAGTTGGTGGACGGCCTTGCCGGCGGGCAGCGTGGAGGCGAACCGGAAGAGGCGCGGCGCCTCCGCTCCGGGCGTGACGACGTGCAGGAGGAAGGTCACTGCGCGCGCCGGGCCGGGATTATCCGTGCGGACGAGGAAGTAATAGCCGCCGCGCTCGGCGGGGCGGCTGCGGACGACGATCTCGCCGCCGGTGTTTTCCCGGCCGGTGAAATATTCCGAGATGCGCTTGAACGACGCGGCGTCGCGCCAACCCGTGAACACGCGCACGACTTTCACCTCGGCGGCGGCGGCCGAGGCGGCGGCGAACAGGGCGAGAGCGAGGGCGAGGACGCGCATCGGGGGCACGGTGCCGTCAGGGCGCTTGCAGGTAAACCTTTTTGTATTGGTTCTGGCCGAGGAGCGACGGCTCCCAGCCGCGCACCGCGGGGTGGATGAGAAAGTTCCGCACGCCGTGGAAGATCGGGGCGATCGGCGCCTGCTCGAGCAGGCGGGCCTCGGCGCGCTGGAAGAGCTCGAGGCGCGCGGCCGGATCGCGTGCCGCCGCCGCCCCGGCGATGAGCGCGTCGTAGTCCGGATCGCTCCAGCCGGTCCAGTTGTTGCCGCCCCCGGTGACGAACAGGTCGAGGAAGGTGACGGGATCGACGAAGTCGCCGATCCAGCCCGCGCCGCTGAGCGTGTAGGCGAGGTTCTGCTGGTTGGCGAACCACGTGCGCTGCTCCAGCTGCGTGATCGTGAGCGTGACCCCGAGTTCGCGCGCCCATTGCGCCTGCAACACTTCGGCGACGCGCGGCTGGTCCTGGTCGTTGCGCACCTGGAGCTCGAGCGGCGGCAGGCCGCGGCCGCCGGGATATCCCGCCGCGGCGAGCAGGCGGCGCGCGGCCTCGAAGTCCAGACCCACCGTCGCGCGCGCCGTGTAGCCGGCCGTGTCCGGCGGCGTGAGCGCACCGGCGGGTCGCTGGCCGCCGCGCAGCGCCTGCGAGACGATCGCCTCGCGGTCGATCGCGAGCGACAGCGCGCGCCGCACACGGGCGTCGTCGAACGGCGGGCGCGTGGTGTTGAACCGCAGGAAAATCGTCTGGAGAAACGGATCGCTGCGGAGCGACGCGGGTCGCTCGGCGCGGTAGGCGGCGATCTTGGCCGTGGGCAGGCCGGCGGTGAGGTGCACCTGCCCGGCGCGGAAGTTGCGCTCGTCGGCGTCGGGGCTGTCGGTCGTCAGCCATGCGATGCGATCGAGGCGCACGCGGGCGGCGTCCCAGTAGTGGGGGTTTTTCCGCGCGCGCAGGCGGGCGTTCGGCGTCCACTCCTCGAGGACGAAGGCGCCGTTGCCGACGAGCCGGCCGGGGCGCGTCCAGTCCGTCGTGCGGCGGTCCGGCGCGCCGTGCGCGGCGAGGGCGCGCAGGTTGACCGGGAACCACACCGGCAGCGTGGTCAGTGCGGCGAGGTGCGGCGTCGGGCGTTCCAGCGTCAGGCGCAGCGTGCGGTCGTCAACCGCCGTGGCGCCGAGCGCGTCGGCCGGGGCGCGGCCGGCGTTGATCGCCTCGGCGTTGCGCAGCGGGTAGAGGAGGTAGGCGTTGCCGGCCGCGAGCGCGGGCGCCAGGGCGCGGCGCCACGCGGACACGAAGTCGTGCGCGGTCACCGGGCTGCCGTCGGACCAGCGGGCGTCGGCGCGCAAGTGGAAGGTCCAGACGAGACCGTCCGCCGAGGTTTCCCAGCGCTCGGCGGCGGCCGGCTCCGGGCGCGCGGTGCGCTCGTCCGTCACGCACAGGCCCTCGAAGAACGCGACGACGAGGTCGTATTCGGTGGCGGCGCTGACGAGGTGCGGGTCGAGGCTGGAGGGCTCGGCGGGGTTGGTGAGCAGCAGCGTCCGCGCGGCGATGGCGGCGTCGGCCGGGGATTCGCGGCGGCCGCACGACATGGCGAGCAGGGCCAGCGACACGGCGAGCAGGGACGAGGCGAGGCGAAGACGCATGGGGCGAAAATGCACGCCCCGCGGTGCGCGGCAAGCGGGTGAATTTTGGCATTTCCGTGCCGATGGAAACGGGAGCCGGCGGCCGCGCCGGCCGCTTGAGCCGTCCCGACCCCTCCGCCGCCGCTTCCGTCCGCCACGCCGCCCTGCGCCGGCGGCACGGCGGCGCCTTGGCGCGTTACGCGACCGAGTTGTTCGATGGCGATGCCGGCCGCGCCGCCGCCGTGCTCGAGGCGGCGTGGCCGGAGCTGGCGGAGTTGCGTCGGGACGATGGCGGCGAGCCGGCCGTGGAGGACCTGTTCGCACTCGTGCGCCGGCAGGCGCTGGCGGCGCAACGCGGCGGCGGCGCGGTGGGTGTCGCGGAGGAGACGGTCTCCGGCGGCGCCGCCGATGCCGAGCCGGTCGAATCGCCGGAGGCGACGGTCGCGCGGGTGTTCGCCCGGCTGACGCCGAAGCAACAGGAGGCGCTGCGCCTGAAATTCGGTCACGGTTTCCGCCACGCGCAGAGTGCGGTCGTGCTGGGGCTGCCCGCGTCCCAGGCGGCGCAGCTCGTGCACAATGCGCTCGGACGCGTCGAACGCGTGCTGCGGGTGCGCCGCGGGGAGGCCGAGCCGTCCGGGCCGGACGATCCGCGCCTCACGCTGGCGGCGCTGGATGAATTGAATCCCGACGAGGTCGGAGCCCTCGCCGCGCTGATGCCGGACGCGGCCGCGCGGGAGAAGCGCCGCGCCGAGTTGCGCGCCGTGGCGAGGCTGGTTGCGGGTGTCGTCACGCGCGGGCCGCCGCGGCTTGCGCGGCGGTCGCACCGGCCGGCGGTATTCATCGGTGTGCTGCTGTTGCTCGGTGTTGCGGCGGGCGCCTTGCTTTTGCGGCCGCGTGCGGGCGGATCGATGGAAGCCTCCTTCGGGGCGGAGCCCGCCGCCGGGGCCGAGCGCGTCGCCGTGCGCCGTGGCGATCACGACGCGCCGGCCGGTGCGCGAGCGGCCGGCGGTGCGGAGGCTTGGTCAGCCGCTTCGAGCGGCGGTGCGGCCGCCTCCCGGCCGTCACGCGCGGAACCGGTGGCGCCGGCCGTCGGCGGCGAAACGCCGGTGACGGTGGCGACCGCGACGGCCGCCGTGCCGCCGGCCGTCGGCCGCGGGCAGCTCGGTGCGGTGGGGGCGGCGGGTCCCGCGGCGACGCCGCGCGGGTCGCTCGGTCCGGTCGGTGCGGAGGCCGCCGCCGCGGAGGCAATTGTCCCGGCGGCGGCAGCGGCGGCGGCGCCGTCCTCCGCGGGGGCGACGGTTCCGGCGGATGCGGAGACCGGCGTGCCCGGGCCCGCGCCGCGACCGGCGGACATCGCCCCGATCGTGGCGTTGCGTCGCGCCCTGCAGGCGGCACGTTGGCCGGACCGGGAGGAAGTCGACGCGGAGGCCTGGCAGCGGCATTTTGCGGCCGCCGGCCGCGAAGCGACGGAGGATCCTTCGCTTGCCGTGCGCGTGGAGGCGGCGGAGCTGTCGTGGCGGCCGGGTGAGGCGGTGGCGCGGGCCGCCGTGACGGCCCCGGTGCGCGGCGTGGCGGTGCGACCGCCGGTGAATCTCGTCCTGCTGCTCGATGTGTCGGGATCGATGGACGCGCCGAACCGCTTGCCGTTGGTGCAGGAGGCGGTGCTCGGTTTGCTGGCGCAGCTGCAGCCGCGCGACCGCGTGGCGCTGGTGACCTATGCCGGCGAGGCGCAGGTGTGGCTGCCGCTGGGCGAGCACACGGAGCTCGGCCGGTTGCGCGAGGGCGTCCTCGCGCTCGAGGCGCGCGGGCGCACGAACGGCGGGGCTGGGCTGGCGCAGGCTTTCGCGCTGACGGCGGCCGACGCCGGCGAGGGCCGCGAGGCGATCGTCGTGCTGTGCACCGACGGAGAATTCAACCTGGGCCAGACGAGCGAGGCGGAGCTGGGTGCGCTGGTGGCGGCGCATCGGGCGCGGGGCGGGCGGCTGGCGATCTTCGGCTTCGGCCGCCACGGGGCGATCGATCCGCGGCTCGAGGCGTTGGCGGCGCTCGCGGGCGGCGGCAGCGGCTACGTCAACACCCGCGCCGACGCGGTGGCCGTGCTGGCGCGGCAGCTCGATCCGCTTTTCGCCCCGGTGGCGCGGGCGGTCGAGCTGCGGCTCGGCGCGGCGCGGGCGGAGCGGGAGGCGTTGTGGCCCGGCGAGACGCTGGCAGTGCTGTCGCCCGGCGGCGCGGGCGGAAGCCTGCGGCACCGCGACGGCGCCGGTGCGGCGGGGCTGGAGCGAACGCTGGCGGTGCCGGCGGTCCGGGATCTGGCGGCGACAAGCGTCGACTATCGGTTTGCCGTGTTGGTGGAAGAGCTGACGGCGGTGTTGCGCGCCGGGCCGGAGGCGGCCGGCCGGTTGGATGAGCTCGAGCGGCAGGCCGGCGCGGTGTTGCCGGAGGACCGCGGCGGCTACCGGCGGGAGTTGCTGGCGCTGATCGCGCAGGCGCGGGCCGCGGCGACGACGGCGGGGCGGTAGAAAAATCCTGTCCACCGGCCTAAGAAAGCGCAGGCTGGCCCGTAACGATGGCAGGTGACGTGAACACCGACGCAAACGCCCATGAACGCACCGCCTTCGTGCAATCCGCCGTGGAGCGCCACCAGGCGCCGTTGCTGCGCTATGCCGCGCGGCTGCTGCACGGCGACGTCGAGCGCGCGCGCGACGTGGTGCAGGATACCTTCATCCGCCTGCTGGCGCAGGAGCCCGCAGCCGTCGAGGGGCACCTGGCGGAATGGCTGTTCACCGTCTGCCGCCACCGCGCGGTGGACGTCATGCGCAAGGAGGGCCGCTTGAAATTGTTCGAGGAGGGCCAGGCCGAGCGGATCGCCGCGGATCTGCCGCGCCCGGGCGCCGCGGTCGAGCGCGACGAAGCGCATGCCGCCGTCCTGCGCCTGATCGGGCGGCTGCCGCCGAACCAGCAGGAGGTCGTGCGCCTCAAGTTCCAAAACGGATTCAGCTACAAGGAAATCAGCCGCATCACGTCGCTGTCGGTGACGAATGTCGGCTTCATCCTGCACACCGCGCTCGCGCGGCTGCGCAAGGAAATGGCGGCCTTGCCCGAGTGACGCCGGAAGAAAACACCATGAACGAGCCTGAAAAAATCTCCCCCGACGACCCGCGCCTGACCGCCTACGCCTTGGGCGAGCTGGAGGCGGAGGAGCGGGCGGCGTTCGAGCGGCAGCTGGCCGTGGACGCGGAGGCGCGCGCGTGGGTCGAGGAGATCCGCGCGGCGCAGGCGCTGCTCGGCGTGGCGTTGGCGGAGGAACCGGCGCCGGCGGTGACGCGGGCGATCGAGTTGCCGGCGCGGGTCGCGCCCGGAAAAGCGACAGAGCCGGCGCGCGCGAATGTGCTGCGGTTTCCCCAGGCGTATTTCGCGGCGGCGGGATTGGCGGCGGCGTGCTTCGGCGTTTATTTCGTGGTGCACGAGGTGCGCGTCGCGCAGGAGGCGAAATTGCCGGCCGGCCTGGTGCAGCATGTCGCCTCGGCGGAGATGGCGGCCGCGCCGATGCCGGCGCCGGCGCCGCAGGAGGCGGACGCCGCGGCGCGGATGACCCCGCCGGCGGCGGCCCGGGCGGAGAAGCGGGCGATGTCCGCGTTCCAGTTGGTGGCGCACGAGCCGGCGGTGGCGGACCGGTTTTTCAGCACGGTGGAGGCGGCGAGCTCGACGTTCCCGCTGCGACTCGGGCGCGAGAGCCTGCGCAACGTGCGCGAGCAGCTGCGGCGCGGCGTGCGGCCCGAGCGGGCGACGGTGCACGTGGCGGAGATGATCAACGGCTTCCATTACGCGTGGCCGGAGCCGGCGGCGGGCGAGGCACTCGTCACGCTGCTCGAGGAAACGGCCGCGCCGTGGGCGCCGGGGCACCGGCTTGTGCGCGTGGGTGTGAGGGGCGCGGGGGCGGCGGGCAGCGTGGCCGCGCGCGAGGCGCGGGTGCGCGTGGATTTCAACCCGGCGCGCGTGCGCGCGTGGCGCCTGATCGGTTTCGAGCGCGACGAGCCGGCGGTGGGCGTGAACGGACTCGCGGCGGGCGAGACGCTGCGCGCGGGCGACACCGTCACGGCGCTCTACGAGATTCTGCCGCAGGACAACGTGCCGGCGGCCGATCGGACGCTGCTGACGCTGTCGCTCGATTATCGCGCGGCGGACGCCGACGCTCCGCGGGTGCTGACGCGGCGCCTGGAGACGGAAGGCGCCGGTTTTGCGCGGGCGAGTGCGGATCTGAAATTCATCGCGGCGGTGGCGGCCTTCGGTCTGCACCTGCGCGCGTCGACGGAGCAACCGGAGGTGGCGCTGGAGGAGATCGCGTCGTGGGCGAGGGAGGGGGCGGGCGACGACGCGATGCGCCTCGAATGGGTGGAGCTGATGCGCGCCGAGACGCTGAGGCTTTGAAGCGGCCGGGCGGCGTGCGGAGGGACGGCGTGCGGCCGGAGCGGCTCGCGGCCGCGATATTCGCCGGGCGGTCGGTCGGTTCGGGGCGCCGGCGTTCAGCCGGCGCGGCGGCGGCGCCAGAGGGTGAAGCCGACGCAGCCGAGGCCGAGGGCGAGCAGCGCGTAGGTCGAGGGCTCGGGCACGGCGGTGAAGTGGAGCATCAGCTGGCCGGAGCCGGTGAGGCTGGTGAATTCGAGCGAGGCCGTGCCGGGCAGCGAGCTTTGAAAGGCGTTGCCGAGGTTGAGTTGGACGTTGGCCGGATTGATCTCCTGGGTGATGCCGCTGATGCCCATGTAATCCATCAGCACCCACGTGTAGGTCTGGCCCGCGACGAAGCCGCCGAGGATGCCGTCGACGCCGGCGGAGCTGAGGGTGACCGGGGTGATGACGAACGGCGCCTCGGCCGTCGCGGTGACGTAGAGCGTGAGGGGGGCGCCGACGAGGACGAAGTCGTGGCTCGCGTCCCACGCATCGCCGGTGCCGCCGTCCCGGATGTTCCAGATGTAGGAACCGCCCGAGGCGAGGGTGAGCTCGTTGAAGTGGAGGAAGCCGATGCCGCCTTCGCCCGGCGTGCCGGGGGAGAGGACGACGCCGGCGCCGATGACCGGGCTGTTCTCGGTGTTGAAGAAGCCGTTGCCGGCGAGCGTGCCGGACTGGAGGTCGAGTTCGCTGAAGAGCGTGGCGTTCTGGAGGACGAGCGCGCCGCCCTGCAGGTGCACGGTGTCGCCGAGGGTGAGACTGCCGTTCTGGCCGCTTTCCGAACTGGCGACGACGGTGCCGCCGGTGATGCGGAAGGCGTCGATGTATTGGTCGTCTGTGAAGCGCAGCGAGCCGGGGCCGTTGAATTCGACGGTGGTGAGGCCCGGGGGCTCGAAGCCGCCGCCGCTGAGCGCGACCTGGTTGTTGACCATGATCGAGCCGCGGAAGGTGGTGTGGTCGGATTGGCCGATGCCGAGGGTCGCGCCCGGCTGGAGATAGACCGTGCCGCCCTGATCACTGGCGAGGCCGCCGATGACGGGGTTCTGGCTGAGGAAAAAGGCGGTGCCGTCCGGGGAGCCGCCGAATTCGAGGCGGCCGGTGCCGGCGGAGGTGTCGCCGCCGAAGGTGACGGAGGAATCGCGCTCGAGGTAGATGCCGCCGAAGAAACCGGAGTTCGCGCCGTCGAGGCGGACGTGGAGGCCGTATTCGCTTTCCTCGCCGATGTAGAGCCGGCCGGCGCCGGAGATCGGGCCGGTGAAGCGGAGGTCGTTGTCGCCGCCGAGCGCGAGGTCGGCGTGGAGGTCGACGGCGTTGGGGACGATGAGGCCGTTGTGCAGGGCGCTGAGGAGCGGGTAGAGGCCGTCCTCGCCGGGCAGGACGATGTTGTGGGGTTGGACGATGAGCGCGCCGGTGCCGAGGGCGGTGGTGGGGTTGGTGCCCGGCGTGCCGTTGCTCTGGCCGAGGGCGAGGTGGCCGGTGTAGAGGGTGGTGGTGCCGCCGTAGGTGTTGTCGCCGGTGAGGGCGACGACGGAGAATTCCTCCTGGTTCGGATCGCCGAAGGTGCCGACGCTGTTGGGGTCGCCGATGAAGACCTTGGCGTTTGGGTTGGTGAGGTCGGAGGCGACTTCGAGGATGCCGCCCTTGTAGGCGGCGAAGCGGAGGACTTCGTTGCCGCTTTCGATGGCGCCGGTGAGCGGGCCGGTGAGGATGAGGCCGGGGCCGTCGATGCCGTCGTTGCCGAAGCGCGAGGAGGTGCCGAGGTAGTAGCCGGCGGGCAGCGTGAGCGGATTGGAGAGCGTGCGCGGGTTGAGGGAGTTGATGGGCCGGTCGAAGCCGATGACGCCTTGGTTGCCGGTGAAGCGGGCGAGGTGGTCGGCGTATTGCTGGTCGGTGCCGAAGCTGACGGTCGTGCCGATGTAGCCGCCGGGGCCGAGAGCGAGGTTGCCGGTGGCGGGCAGGGCGCCGGCGTCAAAGACGAGGCCGCTGTGCGAGGCATGGGCGCCGCCGGTGAAGGAATTTCCGGAGTTGGTGAACCAGACGCTGAGCGGGGCGAAGTTCGGGGACAGGGCCTGGATGCCGCGGGGGGTCTGGCCGTCATCGGTGAGAAGCGAGTGGACGATGAGGCGGCCGCCGCCGCCACCGAACTGGTAGTTGTTGCCGGCCGGCGTGATCGTGCCGCTGAGCGCGGCTTGGGTCACGCTGCCGAGGCGGGCGGACGGGTGGAAGCCGGTGAGGTTGATGGCGGTGGAGACGGTCGTGAGGGTTTCGCCCTCCGGATCGGAATCGAAGCCGATGGTGCCGGCGGTGTTGGCGGGATCGAAGCGGCTGAGGAAGGTGGAGGCGCCCACGGAGTCGCCGAAGCCGATGTAGCCGGTGGCGCTCGAGGTCAGCATGCCCTGCGCGGGGAGGGCGTCGGCGTTGGCAAAAACGAGTCCGCCGCTCTGCACGTGCGTGCCGCCGGAGTAGGTGTTGAGCGGGATCTCGGCGCCGCCCTGGACTTCCTCGTTCGTGCGCGGGTCGAGGATGACGAGGCCGTGGTTGTCGACGGTGAGCCGGTAACCCTGGCCGCCGTCGCCGATCGCGCCCTGAAAATACACGGCGTCTCCGCTCGGGGCGAGCGTGGTGTGGCCGGCGAGGGTGATGTTGCCGAGGAGGCGAAGCTCGGTCTCGGCATGGAGCGAAATGCGGCCCTTGAGCGAGAAGGCGTTCGGGATCAGGACGGCGAGGTTTTCGTAGTAGCCGCCTTGGCCGTTGTTGCCGAGGTGGTCCGAGGCGACGAGGCCGGGCAGGCCGCCTTGCGTGGAGTCGATCGTCACGGTGCCGGAGCCGAGGGCATTGGTGGGCATGCTGGAGCCGAATTCGTCGAGGGCGCCGTGCACGACGACGAGGCCGTCGCGAATGGTGAGGCTGCCGCTCCAGAGCGAGCTACCGGTGTCGCTGTGGCGCAGATCGAGCGTGCCTGCTCCGGTCTTGGTCAGCGTGTGGGGGCCGCTGCCTTCGGGCGTGACGATCGGGCTCCAAAGTTCGAGGGTGCCGCCGTTGATGGCCCAGGTCTGGTTCGCGGTGAGGGAGACCATCGCGTGGAGCTGGGTGCGCGCCTTGTCCGGGTCTTGGATGTTCGGGGCATAGGTGATGCCGAGCGGCCCGAGGCTGAGTGTCAGGCCGGAGAAGAAGTAGGGCCTGGTGTTGCCCGAAACCTCCACGCCCATCGCGTGCACGATCTGATCGAAATAGACGAATGTGCTGGGCGCGTTGCCAAAAACGAGGAAGGCGCTGCCGTCGGTGGCGGGCAGGACGCCGCCCGCCCAATTCCGGCCGTCGGCGGCATAGGAGCCGTGGGCCCCGGTCCATGTGTAGGTCGTCGGATCCGCCCTCAGGCTGGCGACCGGCAGCAGGATTCCGACCAAGCAGGGCAGGAGGAACCGGGGGCAGTTCATGTCTGCATTCAATCCCGCCGCGGCCCGCCGCTCAAGGCATTATCTGCAAACAAATGGCCCGTCCACCGGGGTGGAACGGGCCATGCTTAACGGGCTTTGCCCGGAAGGGGCTTACTTCTGGTCGGGCTTTTTCTCGCTGTCCTTCTTGGCGGCCTTGTCCTTGCAGCACTCGGCCTTGTCGGCCTTTTCCTTGCAGCAGGCGGAGGCGCAGTCTTTGCAGTCCTTGCAGTCTTCGGCCTTCTTGTCGCCGGCGAAGGCGAGCGTGCCGAGGGAGAGGAGCGCGAGGGCGGAGAGGAGTCGGAGGGATTTCATGGGTGGGTTGTCGGTTGGGTGGAGGGGAAGTGAGCAGGGATGATACGTCAATGTCGCTTCGCCCCCTCGGCATTTGTTGCCGAAATTGGGGCGATTTTTTGCCTCCGGGAGCCGGATGGAGCCCGGGAGGCCGGTTGCCGGCGTGGAAACGCCGCCCGCGGCCGTCCGGCCGTGAAACGCTCTTGCCGCGCCCGCGGCCCGCGGAATCCTGCGCGCATGGCCCAATTCGGACCGTTCGCCTCCCTCCGCGCGCAAAACACCGACGCCCGCTTCGCCCGCGCCTTCGCCTACGTCGACGCGGTGCTGCGCGCCGGCTCGCCCGAACACGCGCGCCTTGCCGCGCTCGCGGCCGGGCAGAACGAACGCGTCGAACTCGGCGACGGCGTCTTCGCGATGGAGCAGGTCTACGTGCCGAAGCTGCGCAGCGAGGGCTTCTTCGAATCGCACCGCAAATACATCGACGTGCAGGTGATCGTCGCCGGCGCGGAAGTCATGGAGGTCGAGGACATCGCCCGCCTCGCCGTGACGATGGATTACGACGCCGAGCGCGACCTGTTGAAATACGCCACGCTCGCGCCCCACGCCGCGCGCCTCGTGCAACGCGCCGGCGACGTCGCGCTCTTCTGGCCCGCCGACGGCCACATGCCCTCGCTCGCCGTCGATCCCGCCGCGCCCGGCCTCGTGCGCAAGACGGTCGTGAAAGTCCCCGCCGCCTGAGCCCGCGCCCCGCTCCGCCGCGATGAACTACCGCCACCACTACCACGCGGGCAACTACGCCGACGCCTTCAAGCACGCGCTGTTCCTGCTCCTGCTTCGCGCGATGCAGCGGAAGGAGAAGGGGTTTCTCTACCTCGACACGCACGCCGGCCGCGGCGGCTACGATCTCGGCACGACCACGCTGCTGCCCGACGGCCGCGAACGCGCGCCCGAGTGGCCGGCCGGCATCGGCCGGTTGTGGAACGCGTCGCCCGCCGCGCTGCCGCCCGCGCTCGCGGACTACTTCGCACTCGTGCGCGCCTACAACGCCCGCCTCGGCGGCACGGACGCGGAGCTGCATTTCTATCCGGGCTCGCCGTGGCTCGCCCACGCCGTGCTGCGCCCGCAGGACCGCGCCGCGCTCTGCGAGCTGCGCGCGGACGACGCGGAGGCGCTGGACATCGCGTTCGGTCGCGCCGAGCGCGTGCGCGTGCACACGATGGACGGTTACACGGCACTGAAGGCGATGCTGCCGCCGCCGGAGAAGCGCGCGCTCGTGCTCATCGATCCGCCCTTCGAGGCGCAGGATGAGTTCGCCGCCATCGCGCGCGCCCTCGGCGAGGCGTTGCGGCGGTTTCCCGGCGGCACCTACGCGATCTGGTATCCGATCACGGAACGCGCCAAGAGCGACCGCTTCCTCGCGGAGGTCGCCGCGCGGCCCGACGCGCCGCCGATGCTCAACGCCGAGCTGCAGATCGCCGGCGATGCCGCGCAGGTGCGGATGAAAGGCTGCGGCCTGCTCGTGCTCAACCCGCCGTGGCAGATCGAGCGCGAGTTCGCCGCCGTGCTGCCTGTGCTGGCGGACGCGTTGCGCGTCGACGCCGGCGGCTTCGCCCGCACGACGTGGCCCGTGCCCGAGCGCTGAGAGGCGCGCGCTGCGAATTGTAGGGCGGGGTCTCCTGACCCCGCCGCGAAGATGATGCCACGTGTGAACGACGGCGGGGTCGGGAGACCCCGCCCTACATTCAATCCTCGCCGCCCTTTGGCGCAGGGCCGGTCTGCGACCGGCCGGCTCGGTAAGGCGCGCATAAAAAAGGACCAGTCAGAGACTGGTCCTACGGTTGGCGCCGACGCAGTTGCGTCGCGGGATGCGCGCGTGAGCGCGCACTGCTCAGGCCGGCGCAGGCTCGGCTTCGCGCGCGGGGCGCGGAGCGGCGGTGATGCGCGCGGCGGTGAAGGGCAGCGGTTCCGCGGGCGGCCGCACATGGAGTTGCGGTGCACGGAAGACCGGTCGCCCCCACAGCACGTCGCGCGCGGCGCCCGACGCGGGCACCGAGGCGGCGGGCGCACGGCCCGGGCGGCTGAGTCTGTGAGGGTTCGGCATCATGGTTCGTTATTGTTGGATCAGTTAGTGAAGTAGAAATTCAGAACCCCGCTCGCGCGCAATTGTTCCAGAGAAACGTTTCGGTGACGGACTTTCCGCGCGCCCGCTCGCGCGATCGAATGACGGACCCTGTCCGCTTCCTGCACCGTATCACGACGGCGTCTTGCACGGTCACTGTCCGAAAACAGAAGCGGGCCGCCCACCCCTGGGCGGCCCGCCATTGCTGTTATCTACCCCAAACCCCCGCTGGCGCGGGGGAAAGTCACGCGCCGAGGGTAGCGCCTTTCATGCCACCCGGCGCGCCGTGACACGGTTGTCACTCGTCTGCCGCTTCGGCACGACGACGCTGAGGACGCCGTCGCGCAGCTCGGCGTGCAGGCCGTCGAAGTCGACGCCGTGGCCGAGCCGCAGCTTGAGCTGGTAGTCGCGTTGCACCGCCTCGAGGTGGAGCGCGCGCCAGTTGGTGCGCACCGGGTGCGCCTTGCGGGCGGTGACGACCAGATCCGGGCCGCGCGAGGTGATCTCGACGCCGGAGGCTTCGACACCGGGCACGAAGACCTCGAGGCACAGCGCGTTCGGCAGATCGTGGCACTCAAACGCCGGCTGGCGGAAGTCGGCGTCGATTTCCGGGGCGGCGGTGTGCGGGGCGCGGAGCGTGGGGATGAGGGCGTGCATAAAGCGTCGTGCTCGTCGGTGGTTTACCGGCGGGTCTCCTGGTGGGTGGGACGATTACCGTGGGTCGGTGAACGTCAGGCCAGGCAGCCCGCGCGAGTAAGTTTCTGGACCCAAATGGACACGCGCGGGCACATCGTCGGCAGCGGGCGCTGCGTGCCACAAGCGACGGCCTTCGTAAGCGAAGTGCCGGCGGCGGGGCGATGGACGATGGTGGCGGAGGCCATGGGTGAAGTGAGGGACAACCTGCACGGGTTCATCGGCACAACAAGTCCCGACTTGAACTATGACGCACGCAGCGGCGCCTTGCGCCGGTCCGCCGCCTGCGGCAGCGTGCGCGCATGATGCAAGACGCGACAACCACGGTGGCGGCCCTGCGCGAGCGCGTGCTGGCCTTCGCCCGCGAGCGCGAGTGGGAGCAGTTCCACTCGCCGAAGAACCTCAGCATGGCCCTCGCCGCCGAGGCCGGCGAACTGATGGAGCATTTTCTCTGGAGCGAATCCGCCGCCTCGCACGCCGTCGCGCGCGACCCGGCCAAGCGCGAAAAGATCGCCGACGAGATCGCCGACGTCGTGATCTACGCGCTCGAGTTCGCCAACATCAGCGGCCTCGACCTCGCCGCCGCCATCGACGCCAAGCTGGCGAAGAACGCCGCGAAATACCCCGTCGAAAAAGCCCGCGGCAACGCGAAGAAATACACGGACCTGTAGGATTTTCGATTTTGGATTCTCGATTTTCGATTCCGGGGTCGCCACCAGCCGGGAGTCTAGCCGCGACGGTGGCATTTCGTCCGCGCCCTTCGGATCGCGGCGCTCAAGCCAATCGAAAATCCGAAATCAAAAATCGAAAATCCTCCCGCGCCTTCAAGGCGCGGGCGGAATCCTCGGCCCCGGGTGGCACGCGCAACCCGCCGCGCACGGCGCCGCCGGCGCAGCTGACGCCGCGGACTTCTCCGCGCCGACGCCCATCAACCCGAAGCCGCCCGTGATGACCCGGCGCACGCGCGCGCCGGTCTGCGGATCGCGCGTGAGCGGCGCGTCCTTCATGCTCTGCACGACCTCGAACCGCCGCGGCGTCTCGCCGTCGCGGGTCGGGATCGTTTCATAGACGTAGGTGGCCATGCGTGGTGCTCAGTGAACGATGCGCCCCGCAGAAATCAAGTGCGCCGCCGCCCAACTCACCACCCGGCGCGCAATTCCTCCGGCGTGCGGCCGGCGGCGCGGAGGTTGCGGAGGGCGAGCGCGTCGTGGCGCTTCGCGAGGCGCTGGCCGTGTTCGTCGGTGACGAGCGGGCAATGATGGAAGGCCGGCGGCGTCCAGCCGAGCGCGCGGTAGAGGAGGAGCTGACGGAACGTCGAGGTGATGAGGTCCGCGCCGCGCACGACTTCGGTGATGCCCATGAGCGCGTCGTCGACGACGCAAGCGAGCTGGTAGCTCGGCATGCCGTCGCGCCGCCAGACGAGGAAATCACCGAAATCATGCCCGGCCACGGCGCGTTGCGCTCCGGCGGCGCCGTCGGTGAAGGCGAGGGCCTCGCCGTCGGGCACGTGGAAGCGCCAGTTCACGTGGCCTTCGCCGAAACTCTTCCGCGCCACGCGGTCGAGCTCGTCGCGGCGCGCAGTGTCGAGGCGGTCGGGCCGGCAGGTGCCGGGATAAAGCGGTTCGTCACCGAGCGTAGGGCCGGCTTCAGCCGGCCGCAGTGTGCTGTTCGAGAGCGAGCGATCGGCCGAAGCCAGTGCACCCTCATGCGGCGCGGCGAGCGCGGCGGCGACGTCCTTGCGCGAGCAGTTGCACGGGTAGATCCAACCGGCGTCGCGCAGACGCACGAAGGCATGGGCGTAGATCGCCTTGCGGCGGCTCTGTTCGTAGGGCGCGTGGGGTCCGCCGACGTCGGGGCCGGCGCTCCACGTGAAGCCGAACCAGCGCAAGTCCTCGAGCATGGCGGCAACGAACTCTGGGCGGCACCGCGTGGTGTCGAGGTCGTCATTGCGCAGGATGAGTTCGCCCTGCGCGGCGCGGGCGCGTTCTTGCGCGACCCAGAAGGTGCGGGCGTGCCCGAGGTGGAGGAGGCCGGTGGGCGAGGGCGCGAGCCGGCCGCGGTAGTTGGTGGAGGAGGGAACCACGGATGGACACTCATTGAGCACTAATGCCTGCGCGCCGAGCCGGAAAATTAGTGCTGATTAGTGGGGATTAGTGGTTTCAAAGGAGCGGATGAAGCTCCTTTGCGTCTACTGCGCCTCCAGCGACCGGCTCGATCCGAAGTATCCGGCCATGGCCGAGGCGGTCGGGCGCGACATCGCGGCGCGCGGCTGGGGGCTGGTCTACGGCGGCGGCAAGACCGGTCTGATGGGTGCGGTGGCGCGCGGGACGAAGCAGGGCGGCGGACGCGTCGTGGGCGTCATCCCGGAATTCATGAAGGTGCGCGAACTCGCCTTCACTGAGGCCGACGAACTCATCTCGGTCATCACGATGCGCGAGCGAAAAACCCTGATGGAGACGCGCGCCGATGCCTTTCTCGCGTTGCCCGGCGGCTGGGGCACACTCGAGGAGATCCTGGAGATCCTCACGCTCGCGCACCTCGAGGTGCTGCACAAACCGATCGTGATCTTCAACCACGACGGCTACTACGACGACCTGCTGCGGATGTTCGACCGCGTGGTGGAGGAGAAATTCATGCACGCTACCATCCGCGGTAAATACGCCGTCGCCCGCACGCGCGAGGAGATCTTCCCCTTGATCGAAGGCTGGCAGCACCAGCCCGGCGACACGAAGTGGTTCCAGACGCGATGAATGCCGCTGCGGGAAATGTAGGGCGGGGTCGCCGAACCCCGCCGAGGTGCGAGAGCGAAATGACGTTCGCGGCGGGGTCGGGAGACCCCGCCCGACAAAGGTCACAATTCGCAGCCGCCTCATGACCCTCGCCGACACGCTCGCGCTCCTGCGCCGCCATGAGGCGCGCGTTGAACCCGGCACCGAGGCGGCGATGCTGGCGGAATTCTTCCCGTTCATCGCGGCGCACCCGGATTGCCTGTGGCGCACCTGTCTCGACGGACACCTCACGGCATCGGCGTGGATCGTCGACCCGGCGCGCACGCGGACGCTGCTCACGCATCACCGCAAGCTCGACCGCTGGCTCCAGCTCGGCGGCCACGTCGACGGCGAGGCGGACCTGCTCGCCGCAGCGTTGCGCGAGGCGCGTGAGGAATCCGGCCTCACGCGGCTGCGCGCCGTGAGCACGGAGATCTTCGATGTGGATCGCCACCGCATCCCCGCGCGCAAGACCGAGCCCGAGCACTGGCATTTTGACGTGCGTTTCCTCCTCGAGGCCGATCCCACCGAGCCGCTGGCGATCAGCGACGAATCCCACGACCTCGCCTGGGTTCTGCTGGCCGAACTCCCGCGCTACAGCGCCGAGGAATCGCTGGCGCGCATGGCGCGAAAGATCCGGTAGTCCCTCGAAGCCGCGTGCGCAGCGCTGGGATTCGCCGCCACTCCGACACGCGCGGCCGGCTGAAGCCGGCGCTACTCTTCGCCGTCGAAGTAATCGACGTCGGTGCCGCGGAGGATGCGGCGCGGCTGGGCGAGGCCGACCTTGTCGGAGTCGGGCCAGACCCAGAACTCGTTCGGCGGGTCGTCGGCGACGACGAAGTAGAGCAGATCGCCCTCGCCCGGGTTGCGGAACGTGTGTCCGACGCCCGGCGCCGCCATCACGCAGTCGCCGGGCCCGACCTCGAAGCGCGCGTCGCCGAGGCGGAATTCGCCGCGGCCCGCGACGAAGACGTAGAACTCCCATTGCAGCGCGTGCCAGTGGAAGGGGAAGAGGGTCGCGTCCGCCGGCACGCGGCCGAGCTCGACGTCGAAAGGGTGTCCGCCGCGGTTGAGCGGCTGCCGGTGCTGCGCGCCGAAGGCGAGCGAGAGGCCGCGGAACGAGCCGCGGTATTTCCCCTTCGGCGACTGCCAGTCCTCCCACGCGATCGCATCGATCGAACAGCACCGCGCCGCAAAAGGCGTCGCGGGTGGCGGCAGCGCGGGAGGAGCAAAGTCCGTATTACGGACTTTGGTTTCCGGCGCTTCGTCCTCGCCGTCGTAGTAGTCGACCGGCGTCAGGCGGAAGAAGACGCTCGGGGTGCGCAGACCCCATTTTTGCGAGTCGGGATACCAGAAGGCGTCGAGCGGCGGGTTGTCGGCGATGATGAACACCTCGAGGTCCTCCACGCCCGTGTTGATCAGCTGGTGCGCTTCGCCGGGCGGGTGGAGAAAGCAATCGCCCGCGCGCACCTCGTGCCGCTCGTCGCCGGCGCGCACCGTGCCGGTGCCGCGGCGGATGATGAAGAGTTCCCACTGCACGACGTGGGCGTGAAAGGGGCAGACCGCGGCGCCGGGCGGAATGCGGCGCCCCTGGAAATCGAAGGGATGCCCGCCGCCCCAGGGGCCGACGTTGCGTTCGCCGCCGAGGGCGAGCGAGACGTTGCGGCAAAAGGAATGAAACTTCCCGGTGGGCGAGCGCTGTTCGATTTCCGGGACGTCGCGGAGGTTGATCTTCAACGGCGGCATGGCGGGCGGGGTGGGGACGCGCGCCGAGCATGGCGTGGGCAAAGAGCCCCGCGCAAGCGCACAGCCATGCGTCGGCGCAGCCGTCGTCAGACGGCGGGTGGATTTGCGCGAGAAGCGGGTAAGGGCGGCTGGGGGCGCGGCCGAGAGAAGACAGCCGACTTACGTCGGCTGCTACGACGCGTGACGCGGCTTCGGTGGCGGGTGGAGGGCCGAGCTCCGCGAGGCCGTGGGCGTTCGCGATATCGCGGCCTCGCGGAGCTCGGCCCTCCAGGTTTGTGGTGCGCGAGCGCGCAACCTGCGGGGGGAAATTGCCGGCGCGGGTGTGGCGGCGCTTATTCTTCGATCGCGGGGGTAGCGCCCGCGGGGCGGGCGAGGCGGAGGACTTCGAGTTCGCCTTGGCGGGCGTAGTCGATCGCTTCGCCGAGGATGCGCGCGGCTTCCTGCGGGGCGTGGAAGCCCATCGAGTTTTCCGCGGCGACATAGTCGAGACGCCATTGGGCCTTGCGGTGCAGGGCGCGGGCGGAGGCGAGCTGGGCGTCGGTCGCGCCGGCCTTGGCGGCGGCGCCGATGGCATGGATCAGCGCGACGGTGGCTTCCTCGGCGCGGGTGAGGAGGGCGGCGTTGCGGTTCTGCACGAGGAGGGCGCGGTCCATGATCTCCTTTTCCGGGACGCGGTGGCAGGTCTGGCAGGAGGCGGCGACGTTGAGGAGCGGGGAGCGCACGTGGTGGTTGCTGACCTTGATCGCGCCTTCGCGCTGGTAGGGCATGTGGCAGTCGGAGCACGACACGCCGCTGCGGGCGTGGATGCCCTGGCTCCACATCTCGAACTCGGGGTGCTGGGCCTTGAGCATGGCGGAGCCGGCCTCGGCGTGTTTCCAGTCGGTGTGGCCGACCTCGTCGTAGTATTTCTCCATCTGCTCGACGCGGAGGCCCTTGTGCCAGGGGTAGGTGACGAGCTTCTTGTCGCCCTTGAAGTAGTATTCGACGTGGCACTGGGCGCAGACGAGGGAACGCATCTCCTGGCGGTTGGCGTCGATGTTGGGCTGGTAGTCGTTTTGGCGGCCTTCCTTGCGCCAGCGTTCGATGCTGGGGAGGTGCGGCGTGGGGTAGTCGGACTTGGCGAGTTCGCGGATGCCGTTGAGGAAGGCGGGGCGGCTGACGCGGAGGTTCATCGTCTCGGCGTCGTGGCAGTCAATGCAGGTGACGGGGTGCGAGACGTGTTCGCGGGCCTCGTGGAAGGGCAGGGCGGAAATGACCTCGAAGCCCTTCTGGATCTGCGCCTCGCGGTGCTCCTTGCCGGCGGGGGCGCCGGCGGCGAGGCCGGCCTTGAGGTAGGCGGGGAGAATGGCGGAGTGGCAGTGCAGGCAGGCGCCGGGCTGTTTGAATTGGTGCACGCGTTCGGTCTCGTCCTGGTCCTTGAGCATGTAGGCGTGGCCGCGCTCCTCGCGGTAGTCGGTGGCAAAGGGATAGCCGGCGAAGAGCGTGCGGTAGAGCGGGAACTCATCGAGGCGCTGGAAGGCTTCGCTGCCGCCGTGCGCGGTGCGCACGGTGTCGACGGTGCGGCGGTAGGAGTCGTATTGGCGCGGGTAGTTTTTGCCCCAGAGCGCGGGATCGACGGTGTTCTCGTCGACGTCGACGACGCGGAAGACGTGCTGCGTGGCCTCGGCTTTGCGCGTGACGATGTTCTGGTAGAGCAGCAACACGCCGAAGGTGGAGGCGGCGAACACGACGATGAGGCCGAGGTAGCCGGCGGTGGTCAGGCCGCGTGAGTCGGTGAGGCGGGGTTTCATGGCGGGGAAAGCTTGGAACCACTAAGGCACACGGATCGGACACGCATGAGTCGCGGGGCGTGATCGGTGAACCAACAGTGGGAATGGGCGGTTGGGGTTCAGGGTAAAGCTAGCGCACGGGGCCGTGGCCGACCTCGCGGTGGCAGGAGACGCAATCGAGCATCTTCTGCGCTTCGCCGGCGTGGGGGTTGAGGCCGCTGAGCAGGTTCTGGTGGCAGCGCACGCAGTTGTTCTGGAGCACGGCGGAGTTGATCGGGCGGATCATGATCGGCTCGTGAAAATCCTGCAGCGTGAAGCCCTTCGAGTGCCAGAAACCGTTCTCGGCCTTGCTGAGGTATTTCGCGATGAAGGTGTCGGGCGTGTGGCAGTCGTTGCAGGTGGCGACGGCGCTATGCGGCGACTTCAGCCAGCCGTCGTAGTGCGGGCGCATGATGTGGCAGTTCACGCAGGCCTGCGGGTCGTTGGAGAAATAGGACAGCCCGTGTGCGTAGGTGAACGTGTAGGTGCCGAGCCCGGCGAACATCCCGATCACGCCCGCCAGCGCGATGGCCAGAAACCCGTGTTTGCGGTTGAGGCGGGACTCCTGCACGACGCGAAGAGTGAGGCGAAAGAGTTGCGCGGTGTAAAGGCCAAGCGACCGGGACGTGGAAAATAATCTCGCGCAAAAAATCCCGCGCACACGAAAGAGACGGCGCGCTCCAGCTTTGCTCCACCTCAACGCGTCGAACCCGTCCGGCTGAAGCCGGACCTACTGCACCGGATTCGTCAGCGTGCCGATGCCTTCGATTTCGACGGCGATGGTGTCGCCGCGCTGCAGCCACACCGGGGGCTGGCGCGCGAAGCCGACGCCTTCCGGCGTGCCCGTGAGAATGAGTGTGCCGGCGGGCAGCGTCTTGTCGGCGGTGAGGAATTCGATCAGCGCGGGCACGTCGAAGATCATGTCGGCGGTCGTCGAGTCCTGCATGACGGTGCCGTTGAGGATCGAGCGGATGCGCAGCGCGTTCGGGTTCGGCAATTCGTCGGGCGTCACGAGCACGGGGCCGAGCGGGCAGAAGGTGTCGAAGCTCTTCGCGTGGTTCCATTGGCCGCCGCCGAAATCCCGCTGCCAGTCGCGTGCGCTGACGTCGTTGGCGCAGGTGTAGCCGAGCACGTAGTCGAAGGCGTCGGCGCGCGCGACGTTGCGCGCGGTCTTCTTCAGCACGATCGCCAGCTCCGCCTCGTAATCGACGCGCGTGCTCGCCTGCACGGTCGGCAGGCGGATCGGTTCGCCGGGATCCTGCACGGCGCCGGGCAGTTTCATGAACCACATCGGCCGCTCCGGCGGCGGGCGTTTGCCTTCGGCGGCGTGCTTGGCGTAGTTGAGGCCGATGCAGACGATCGTCGCCGGCGCCACCGGGGCGAGCCGGCGGCCGGCCGTGACGACGCGGTCGCTCACGCGCCAGTCGCCGAAGACATCGCCGTCGAGGGCGCGCAGGGAACCGTCGGGTTGCAAGGCCGCGTAGGCGGAACCGGTCGGCGTGAGGTGACGGACGATTTTCACGCGCTGGTTCTCGCATGCGCGGCCGGAAGCGGGCAAAGCAAAAGCCCTCGCGGCGGGCGGCTTGCGTTTCGCGGCGTGGTTCGCTCACTCGGCGCGATGGCTCCGCCGCGCCGCAAGCACATCTTCCGCCTCGCTCCGCCGCCACCGATGACGATCTACGTCCGGCGCGGTTTCCTGCGCGCGCTGACGGACGAGTTCGAGGCGCTGAAGGTGAAGCGCAAGGCGCTCGTGGCGGACAAGATCGAGGCGCACAGCCAGGGCGACCTGCGCGAGAACTTCGGCTTCAAGGCCGCGAAGGACGCCATCCGCGCCGTCGACCGCAAGATGGACGACCTCGACCGGTTCTATCGCCGCAACACGTTCATCGAAGTCGATCCGGCGGCGTGGCTGACGAAGCCGACCGACTTCGTGCAGCTCGGCCACGTGATCAAGATCGAGAAGCAGGACGTCGGCGCGAAGCAGAAGCACCGGTTCACGTTTCTCGTCGCGACCTACGGCGAGACGGCGACCGACGAGCAGACGGGCATCGAGTGCCTGCCGCAGAGTTCGCCGCTGGCGGTGGCATTGCTCGGGCTGGCGGTCGGCAAGCCGACGCCGGTGCAGTTGCCGGCGGGACCGGCGATCCTGACGGTGCTCGCGATCCGCAATCCCACGCCGGCGGAGCTCGAGCGTTTGCTCGCTCCGATCAAGGCGCCGGAGATCGAGGACGGGGAATAGGAGTTTTTTAACCACTAATGCTCCGCCTACCGGCTGCGCTTCAGAGTGCGGCTCCGCCTGATCGGCTTCGCCCGGTGGCTTCGGGGGTCGGCTAATCGCCGACTGAGGGTTCAGCCAGTCTCCAAGCGGCGATTAGCCGCTCCTCAGGAACTTAATCCGGAGCCGATTAGGCGGAGGGGATTTCCCAGCGCAGCCG